>CEPZ01013323.1_pt1 | contig 10192 bp, 7 predicted proteins | sample 530461 | NCBI WGS metagenome assembly CEPZ01 (sample SAMEA2620106, study PRJEB7988) | marine metagenome | isolation source: saline water (ENVO:00002010), including | reverse complement strand
AAAATTATATTTTCAATAACTGAATTTAATTCATCTTTATTTTCTTTAAGAGTTGCATTAACAAATTGCTTAACAGGTGTTTCAAAACTTGCACGAGCAAGGATTGAAGATTTCTGAGAAATAATCCCCATTCTTGTAATTCCTTTAACTAATCCAGTACTAGTCATAGCATCTGAAATTAACATTAAGTGTCTTTTATCAATATCAAGTCCCTGAGAATTCTTAACTTTTTCAATTTCTCTGATGATTGTTGCTCTTGCAACTTCAATCCCAAAAACATCATTAACTTCATGAAGGTCATTACTAATTGTTCTTGTTCTATCAATTCCCTTAAACTCAATTATTTCTTTAAGATTAGTTCCAGCAGTTAAGATAACATATCCTTCATCTCTTTTAACAACTAAGATTTGCTCAATTCCTTTAATACCTGAAATAGATGCATTCTTAATCTTTTCCTTTATTTTATAAATTTCCTTAAAGTCTTTTTCTTTTTCACTTATAATAATTGAATTTCCATGCACCTTACAATTACTTCCTAATTTTTTATTTTCATTTAATCTTTTAGCAATAGTATCAATAGATGAGTGAACTCTTCTAACAGCTTCATTATCAAGAACAGCCTCTATTTTTTTATCTGCAAAATTAATTTTAATCTCTTTTGTAATATCTTTAAGTTTAACTTCTTGTATTTTTTCAGCAATTATTTTAGCATCTTTTTCATTATCATGTTGTTTATCTAAATAAATTTCTAATTCTGGAGTAGAAGGTGTTCTTCTTGCATCAAATATTTCAATTAATCTTGGTAAACCTGAAGTAACCTGCATTTCAGCAACTCCTGCAAAGTGAAATGTGTTTAATGCCATTTGAGTTGAAGGTTCTCCAAATGATTGAGCAGTTATAATACCAATTGCTTCTCCTGGAGAAATATATTCATCTTTATGTAATTTAGAAACATCTTTACCATCTTCACCATAAGTAAACTGAACAATTCTTCCAGCACCATCCCTTACAGTCCTATCATACTCAATTCTAATATCTTGTAATGCATTTGCTAATCTTCTATATAAATAACCTGATTTAGGGGTTCTTAATGCAGTATCCATTAATGAGTCTCTTCCAGTCATTGCACCAAAAAAGAATTCATAAGGTTCTAAACCTCCTAAGAATGAATTATAAATAAATCCTCTTGCTTTAGGAGATAAATCATGTTCTTTAAAAAAACTAAGAGTTCTATTACTATATCCAATACCAATTCTTTTAGCCCATAAAGACTGTTGTCCAACTACACAAGCCATTTGAGAAATATTAAGAACATTTCCACCAGCACCTGAGTTCATCATAACACTAACAGGATTTGTTTTAAGAATTTCTTTTCCAACCATCTTACCAATCTTAGTTCTAATAGCATTCAAAGTCTGCATTATTTTAATTTCCCTTGATTCTTCAGCAGTTTTACCAGGAATAACCTCTAACTTTCCAGCATTATAATTTTTAATAATATCATAAGTTTCTTTTTCAGCTAATTCAACAATCTCCTGAGTTTGTTTTTTAACCTTTTCATTAACATTTAAATCATCTACAGCCATTGTAAATCCATGGTCTGTCAAATAATTAGTTCCAATTGCAAAAGAATTTTCTAAAGTTTTAATGGTTTTAGCTCTTCCAATCTTTGCATCAAGTTCTTTTAATAAATGTCCTGATTCTACACCAAAAACATTTTCATCAACTAAACCTTGTTCTATTTTTCCATTTACAATAGAAAACCTTTCTCCTGTTTTGGTTTTACCAGTATAATCTATTTTTGGAATTATCTCTGAAATTACTTCTTTTCCACTAACAGTATTTTTAGAAGTCTTAAAATCTATTCCAGAATTATAAAGTAATTGAACAGCATCTGCTTTTGATAAATTTTCATTACTTAATAAATAATTACCAGTTATAGCATCTTTAATACATCCTAATAAATTACTATTATCTTTACAAGACATTAAATTTTGATTAACATCCATTAAGATTTTTGCTTCTGCTCTTGCTTCTTCTGTTTGAGGAACATGGATATTCATTTCATCCCCATCATAGTCTGCATTATAAGGAGAGGCTGCAGCAGGATGCATACGAAATGTTTTATAAGGTAAAACCTTAACAAAGTGAGCCATTAAACTTGCTTTATGTAGGGAAGGATGACGGTTAAATAATACCACATCACCGTCAATTAATTGCCTTTCAACAACATAACCAGGCTCTAATTCATCTAAAATTTCTTGCTTTAATTCATCTGTAATTCTTTTTCTTCTTCCATCAGGACGAATAATATAATTTGCAGTAGGATAAGATTCTTTTAAAATAATTTCCTTTAATTTTTCTTTATTAGCTTCTGTAACTTTTTCATTAACTGTTAAAATCTCTGCAATTTCAAAAGGAACACCAACCTCATTAATTTTTAATGCAGGGTCTGGGGAAATAACTGTTCTTGAAGAAAAATTAACTCTTTTCCCAGCTAGATTATGTCTTATTCTACCTTCTTTACCTTTAATTCTTTCTGTAATTGTCTTTAATGGTTGTCCACTTCTGTGTCTTGCAGGTGGAATTTTTGTAATTGAATTATCAAAGAAAGTGGTTACGTGATATTGTAATAAATCCCATAAGTCTTCAATAATAACTTCTGGAGCCCCTGCATTTAAGTTTTCCCATAATCTTTGATTAGCTCTAATAATATCACTTAATTTATGAGTTAAATCATCCTCACTTCTTTCTCCACTTTCTAGAGTAATTGATGGACGAACAGTTACAGGTGGAACTAAAAGTAAAGTTAAGATTCCCCACTCAGGCCTAAATATTTTAGGATCAATTCCTGCCCTTGTAGCTTCTTCATCTGTAATTCTTGATAATCTTTCCCTTATATCTCCTGGAAATAATCTTCTTTTACCCATTCTAAAAGTAGTTGGTTTTTCTAATCTTACTCTTTCTTGTTCTGCCAAACAATGAGGACATTTTTTAGTATCTTTTGCTCTTTTTAATCTATCTTTAACAGCTTTGTATTTTTCTTCATCTTTTGGTTTTATCATTAATTTATGACATTCAGAACAAAAACATCTTAAAAATAATTCAACAATCGGAATATATTTTATATGAAGAATAGGTCTTGCTAATTCAATACTTCCTGGATGTCCTAAACATTCTTTTAATCTTCCACCACATGTTCTACATCTTACTCCTGGGTCAATTGCCCCAAGTCTTAAATCCATTAATCCCCCATCAACAGGATAACCATCTACATCATAAAGTTCAGGAGTGATAATTCTTGCCTTGCTAAGTTTTTTAATTTCTTCAGGACTAAGCAAAGTAAATTGCAAACTTTCAACTTGTTTTTTTATTGGTTTATTCATAGTAAACTCCTGAAAGAACTTCTGCTGTTTCATATACATCTGCTTTTCCACAATCTTCTCCATTATTTCCACAATATTTATTAAAAATATTCTTATTTAATGCATCAGAACAATATCCACTATGTCTACAAATCCCATTTTTCTCAAGATAATTTTCTTCTTCAAGAATATCTTGAAATCCTGTACCTTGAAGTCCTGAATTAATTAAATTTCTTGTTGCTGCTATATCTTCTTCAGAAACCCCCGCAAGATCATGTCCATATGCATGAAAGGATTCAGATTCTGGATAAATATTGTTTCCTACCATTTTATTCATATTTATTTTTCATATTAAATTTAGTTTTGATATGAAGTGATTGAATTTCATCTACTAATAATTTAAAAGCATAAGATATTTCAACAGGCTCAACATCTTGTGAACCACACATTGGACAAGAAATCTTATTTCTAACACTGTCTTCAATAGCAACACTTCCACACTTTGTACAAAGAGGAATAACAACTTTATCTGAATCATATCTTTCTTTTAATAACAATGAAGCTCCATGAGCAACTAATGCTTGCTGTTCCATTTCTCCTAACCTCAATGCTCCTCCTCTTGCTCTACCTTCAATTGGCTGTCTAGTAAGTAAAGTTACCTTACCACTAGCCCTTGCATGCATTTTATTACTAACCATATATTTAAGTTTAAGATAATACATATTACCAACATAAATCTTAACATTCATCATTTTTCCAGTAATACCATTATAAACTGTTTCCTTTCCATCATATCTAAATCCTGATTCTTTTAATGAGCCTTCTAAATCAGAAATCTTTTGTCCTGAAAATCCAGTTCCATCCATAATCTTACCTGAAATACATCCAACTTTTCCTGCTAATAATTCAATTAAATAACCAACTGTCATTCTGCTTGGAATTGAGTGAGGATTAAATAAAATATCTGGTTTTATTCCTTTTGAAGTAAATGGCATATCATTTTCAGGAACAATAGCTCCAATAATTCCTTTTTGCCCGTGTGAAGTTGCAAACTTATCCCCTAATTCAGGAATTCTTAAGTCTCTTGTTTTAATTCTAATAACTTTATTTCCTTGGGCATCTTCAGTAACAAATACTGCTTCAATAGTACCTTTTTCTTCTTGTCTAATAACAGATGAAGCTTCTTTTTTAGCTTTAATAGAAATTTCCCTAACCTCTGATAAGAATTTTGGAGGTGAAGTTTTACCAATAACAACTTCTCCTGATTTAAGTCTTGCTTCTGGATAAGCTAACCCATCATCTTCTAAAAATCTATATGACTCTTCTGTTCTATATCCTGAAACATCTTTTTCAGGAATTGTAATCTCGTCTCTTAATCCACCTGCATAATTTAATTCAACAGAAGTATAAGGTCTGTAATAAGTACTTCTTGCTAATCCTCTATCAACACTTCCCTTATTTAAAATTAAAGCATCTTCTAAATTATAACCCTCATGAGTCATTATGGCAACAACAACATTCATCCCAGCAGGGTGAACATTTAAAGTATCATAAATAACACTTCTAACAATTGGTCTTTGAGGATAATGTAATATAGAAACATCAGTATCAATTCTACAAAGAAAATTAGCAGCATATAATCCAAGCCCTTGTTTCTGAGTTTTACTTCCCCTATTTAATCTTGCTGACTGGTCATAATTTGCATAAGGAACTAATGAAGTAACAACTCCTAAAAAATCAATCTTATCAATTTCAAGATGAGTATAATTTGATTTTTCTTCACCATCAGCTTTTTCTTCAGTTTCTACTTTAGCTTCTGAATCTCCATCACCATCAAGCTCACTTTCAGTTAATGCAACTAAAGCATTTTCTTCTTCAGCAGCATCTAAATATTCTATGACTCCATTTTTCAATAAATCATCCCAAGTAAGAGAATTTTCTCTTAATAATTTTTCATGTTCTTTTGTTAATTTTGATTTCCCATTTTCAACAATAATCAAAGGCCTCATAACTCTTCCAACTTCTGTTGATAATAACACATTATCTAATGCCTTATTATATCTTACACTTAATTCAATTGGTAATTCTCCTGTTCTTCTTTTTGATTTTAAGCTTGCTATAAAGCTTTTAGAATCTTCAATATGCCCTACAAACCTTCCATTAAAGAAAATATCACTACCTATACTTTCCATTTCTTTTTGCATTCCAAGTTCTACTAAAATCTTGATAAATTTTTCATCTTCAAGACTAGTTCTTGTAGAGATTTTTGCAAGTAAGGCAATATTTTTTCTTAACCCAATTTCTGTTCCTTCAGGAGTTTCAATAGGACAAAATCTTCCATAGTGAGTTGGATGTAATGTTCTTGCTAAGAAATTCTCTTGCTCACCAGGCAACATTGAACTAACTCTTTGTAGTTGTGAAAGAATAGCAAGATAATTTGTCTTATCCATATTTTGAGTAACACCACTTCTTTCACCAATCCAATTACCAGTAGCAATTGCAGACTCAATTCTATGAGTAAACAAAGTTGACTTAGCAATTGTTTTTATAGAATAAAACTTTTTCCTTTTCTGAACTTTTTGTAATGTGTGCTGAATATCTCTTACTAAAATATTCATATTAACTCTAAATAAATCAGACAATAAATCTCCACTCATTCTAACTCTTTTATTAGCATAATGGTCTTTATCTGTTAAGTTTTTTACATTTTCTTTAGCAACAAAAAATTGTTTAATAAATTTACATAAAGTAACAGCTTTCTCAATTCTATGCTCTTTCTTTAAACCAATATGAGGAAGAAAATAAGAATCTAATCTTTGCTTTATTCTATCTAAAATTTCTTTTTCAGTACCTTGTAAAGAAGTTTGCTCTGCAATCTTCATCATAGCATCTTTTTCTGTTTGAAGCTCTGTAAACTCATATAAGTTAACAATTAAAGAATCATTTTCTTTTCCAATATATTTTGCAATATCACTTTCTTTTGTTAACCCTAATGCTTTTAACATCACAATAATAGGAATATCTCTAAATCTTGAAAAGGTAACATTAAGAATTCCTTCAGTAGTATCTGTAATTGTAATTGGAATTCTATAACTTCCTCTTTTTGAAAATAACCTTAACATAACATCTCCTTTTGTTTTTGGTTTTTCAATAAAAGGTTGATTTTCAGCTAAGTCCTCTGTCATTACAATAACTCTTTCATTACCATTAATAATAAAATATCCTCCAGGTTCTAATGGGTCAATATAATTTTCTACTAATTCTTCTTTATCCATTCCAGATAAATTACATACATCACTTTTTACAATAACAGGAATTCTTCCAACTTCAACTTCATGACTTTCAATTTGCCCTGCTTGTTTAATTGTAATTTCAATTTGCATTGGAGCAGAATAAGTCAAACCTCTAATTCTTGCTTCTGCAGGTTTTATAACATGAGAACTTCCATCAGCCTCAATAATCTCTGGCTTCCCTATTTTTATCTTACCTAATTTAATCTCAACATCATCTTTTGGCAAAGTCTCATTTAATTCATCAACAATCTCCTGCATCCTATGATTTACAAAATTATTAAAAGAAGTAATATTAGATTCAACCAAACTATGCTCTTCTAAATATTTTCTAACAAGCAAGTGTTCTTCTTTTAATTGTTTTTTTTCTATTTTCATAGCCATTTTATATTTTGTTTACCTCAATATCTCCTAACCTATTATCGTTTTGTAGATGATATGATTAGCTCATCATCTGTTCTTCTTCATAACTTAATATTTCATAAGTTATTGATATTCCTTATATATTTTCTAAACCGCAACAACCCTATAATAAACAGATTTCTTATCCTCAACTATTCTTTCTATTTTAAAAACATCTGAAATTTCAGGATTTTCAGGCAAAGAAGGGTCGGTTATTTTGATTTTAGGTAATTGTATAAGAGAAATATTAAGCTCATCAAGTAATTTTTTAATCTCGACAGACGTTAGTTTTGTTAATTTGGGTTGTAAAGTATGCATTTTTAGGAGTTTTTTTGCTAATTTGACATATAAGTATTAAAGAATAAACCAAATGAAATATTTACCTTTAACAACTTTATAATAATAACTAAATCAAAATGAAGATTTATAAAGCTTTCTATCACTCTAAAATATATGTTCTACTATAATGTTTTTATAAAGTTTGTGGAAAATGTGGGAAATGATTAAATTAAAGCCTAAAAACACTAAAAAATGCCCGTGGGGATTTTCATAATAATTTATAGAATACCTCTCTGGAAATTCTTATATCTTTCTTAATAATCTTATTTAACAACCCTCTATCAAGCTTTTCTCCAGGATGATTTGGAATTACTGTTGTTCTGCCATCATTATTTCTTAAAAAGATGTGACTTCCAGACTGCCTAATAACTTTAAAACCAATTTTAAAAAGAATTTTAATTAACTCATTAGCACTAATCTGTGGCAATTTAGCCATATTAAACCTCTATTTTTTGAATACCAATAAAATTACCCACGATATTATCTTTTTGTTCTTCTAGACAAAGAGAAATAGCTTCTTTTGTTCTTTTAATAAGCTCGTTCATATCTTTTGCCTGAGTATGACATCCAGGAAGTTCAATTACCTCAGAAATTAAATATCCATCTTCTCCTTTTTCTATAATTACATTAAAATTTGTCATAAAAAATATAATTAATCAATCTATATAAATTTATCTATGATTTAGAGATAATAAAATGCCCCGTGAGAGATTTGAACTCCCGACACTCGGATTAAAAGTCCGATGCTCTAACCGGGCTGAGCTAACGAGGCATAATATAAACTAAGAGAAATAATATATTTAAAAAGGTTTGCTAATAAAAACTTTAATCTCCACCATCTTTATAATAGTCAACATCTTTTGCTAATTTTTCCTTAGCTTCTTGAGTCATAAATTCAAAAGCAGGATGAGTTGATTCCCAAACTCTCTTTGTTAAATCATCATCCCTCATTTTATCAAATTCAGGGCCCAGTTTTTTAAAATAAGCACCATAAATATGTAATGAATCAGAAATATCTGTGTAACTCCCTACTAAAAAAGGAACACCAATCTTTTCTTGTAATCTTTCAGCAATATTTCTTTGCCAATCTGTAATTGCATAAGCATTCATAAACCAAGCTTTACCCAAATCTCTGCTTCTCCAATGAGAATTAACATTTAAAAAATATCCCTTACTTAAATCATCAGGGTCTATTGGCAATGGCCTAAACCATAATCTTTGTAAACAAGCACGATTACTTTCTAAACCAGGGTCTGCAGTAGGCATCCAAGTTGTTGCTTGAGCACCCTTACTTGTAATATCTCTTTCTAAATCTTCAATAACTTTTTCAATCTGGTCCACACCTTTTTCTAATAATAAACCCCTATCTTCTGCATTTAAATTAATACTAGGATTATAATCAGTTAATCTTTCATTATAAGTATAAGTCCATTTTCCATTTTTTGGGTCTATCCAATGATTATGAATTCCATTAACAACCTCCTGTCTATAAGATTCTAACTCTGTAGGTCCACCTGGAAAGTTTTTATGAATTCTTGGTTCATTAAAAGGATTTGAAACTTTAACAATTATTGTTCCTTCCTTACTTTTAGGAGTATCTTCTGTTGGATCATAATGAGTTCCTACTCTTGCTCCATAATCCCATGCAGCAATCATTGCTAATTCCCATCCAGAAGGTAAATTTTCTGAATAAACTGTAATAGCAGGATTAGTTCCTTGAACAGGTTTATCAACACTATAGATCCCTCTTCCATCAACATGGATAAAATTTAAATCAGTTTCATAATCTCCGTGCTCTAATACAATTCTTTCAACTCCTTTTTCCATAATTATTTTTAGAGATTTTTATTTATAAACACAATTATGTTTTAAAATATATTTTACAAATAACTCTTAACCTTTTCCTCAATCTCTTCAATTGGTTTAGCACCAATTATTCTATCAACTTCTTTTCCATCTTTAAAAATAATTAAACAAGGAATTGGAGAAATATTATATTTTTGAGCAAGTTTTTGATTATTATCAACATTAACTTTAGTAAATTTAACATCTTTCATTTTCAAAGCTAACTCATCAATAATTGGAGCAAGCATTAAACAAGGCATGCACCACTCAGCAAAAAAATCCACTACAACAACCTTATGAGAATTATCAATTATATTATTAAACTCTTCTTCTGTAATTTCTGTTTCTGAATCTGGTACCATTTTATTTTCTTATCACCTAATGTCATAAGTAAATTTAGAAATATGATGTTAATAAAGGTTTTGATTAGGGATTAAAATTAACCACAACCAGGAGAATGACCACAATTATCACATTTATAACAATTTGCTCCACTTAAAATAGTTTTAGTACCACAATTAGTACAAAAAGGAGTCCCTGATTTAATAGAACCCTCTGGAGTCTCATCTTCTAAAAGAGGTTTTATAGGTTTTACTTTTCCTTTTTCCATCATAGCTTCCATAGACTTTATCCTAGACCAATAATGTTCCCATCCATTTCTTTTAGCTAGCTCATTACATCTAAGTTCTTCTAATTGTTCAGGAGTTAGTTTAACTTGACAATGATCTGTTTCTCCTAGATATTCTAATTTAATTAATTTTGCTAAGAAATCTTCAATAGAAGAACAGCTTTTAATAAAAGGATGATCAGTCATTCCAGAAATAGTTCCTACAGCCCCGAGATTATGTTTTATAATCTCTTGAAGTGAAGCTCCTCTTTGCCTATTTCTAGATAATTCTTTAGCAAAACTTGTATATGCTGCACTAAAAGGAGAACCAGAGCTTCCAAATT
>CEPZ01088389.1_pt1 | contig 10195 bp, 18 predicted proteins | sample 530461 | NCBI WGS metagenome assembly CEPZ01 (sample SAMEA2620106, study PRJEB7988) | marine metagenome | isolation source: saline water (ENVO:00002010), including | reverse complement strand
GAAAGAAAACTGACAAATATTATTGTTATTTCGTTGCTTAACCACTTGACAAATAGAACTAGGGTACTTAATAGAGTCTAGTCTATTTAAAATTACTAATCCTACAGCAATTTGACCATTAACAGGTTGGTCTCTAGCTTCAAAGTATAGAGCAAGTGCTAAACAATTAAGCTCTTCTTGCTCTATATCGTGTGCGTTAGTCCCAGTAGATATGAGGACGGCGATTGTTGTAACGAAAAGTAGCATCTTCAGGGTCAATCTTACCATTAAGTATCCTTCTTGTTACTAATCTGTTGTCTTGACGAAAAGGTCTTTGGTGAAAAAGATTATTGAACCAAGCCGGTCCTCTTCCCTCTTCAAACCACTCCCACTTAGTAGATGGGAGGTTAAAATTATTCTTAGGCAACCAATCTTTTTTGTTACCTAAAGTAGTTCTTTATGGTTATAGCATCTCCTAAAGTTGAATTTACATCATTTTTATCTCCATAAAAAATAGTATTAACTACTGCTTCTATATTAGTATTATGCTCACTTAGTTGGTCTTCTAAATAAGAATCCCAACCACTATCTCCGAGGGGTCTCTTACCGCTAAATCCCTCACCCTCTCGTAATAACTCCATTAAGCTAAGCCTAAGAAAATTATGCCAAGTTAAATCAGTATTATCAGGGTCGTACTTAGAATTTAGAAAAGATAAAGCACTCATTCTGGCATGTTATGGTTTCCACACCACACTCTTATACCGACTATTCTGTCTTAATTTTGCCCATCAAGTATCAAATCAAAAACTCCATTTACTTGCTTAGTAGTGGTAGGAATATCCTCAGTTAGGAACCCCAAAAAACCAGATTCTTCATTTTTTATCCAATAAGGCTTAAATTCTGGTAGTTTATCTGTGCCTAAAAAGTCAAAAAGATCAACAGAAAAAACATTCTCTTCTTCAGACTTTAAAGAAGATAACCCATCATAAAAATCTACACCTTCAGGAATTTTTGTCATAATTACTCTTTTCTGTAACGATTAGCATAAGCTGTTTCATATTTTGATACTTATTAATATCTTTAGGCTTAACTATTAATAAATTTCTATCCAGCTTCTTATTAATCTTTATTCTCCTATCAGAAAGGACGCCTCTAGATAGGTAGAGGTTAAGAGGAGATCAACCCTCAACGTCCTACTCAATTTTTATCCAGGTAGAGTTTCCTGAATTAGCGGAAGCAGGATTCGAACCCACGACCTCCAGGATATGAACCTAGCGAGCTGGCCACTGCTCTATTCCGCAATAAATTAAAAACTGTATATGTAGAGATTGATATCTACTGGTTTTATCTTATTCAACACATATCTACAAATACGGATACCCTTGTAGACTCAGGCTAAAACCTTATCCGCGTTAACATGTCCATCCACGTTGATATACAGTAATATTGAATGAAGTATGAAATCCCTCGATTTTTCTTACTAGCTGAGTAAGACACATGTGCCTTGCTTCTGTTTTTGCTCTACACTAATATCGTCAAATATTAATAGCTACACAGCGAGGAGAAAGCCTGAACATACTACCTATATTTCATCACACTTCAATAAGATCAGAGCTACTACCAGACTCCCGCGTAGTCCACCTAGTAACTCTGAATGAGCGGCGCTCAACTTAGAACAAAAGACGGATTATTCCTTTTGCAAAGGAGCGACCAGCTCAACTGTATTAAATTTAGCAATCGATAACTTGCAGGTGTTTCTTTAGCCTTACTGCAATGTAGGCTACTCATAAGGCTAGCGCGAAGCTCACCCTATAAGCTGCTAAAACTGAAATATTAAAGTCAGCTAAACTTTAATATGTCTCTAAGAAGTTAAATAATCATCCGACAACATAAAGATATTATCTTCCCATTTATTATTATCTAGTAAAACTTCATACTTTAGAGAATAGCTATTTTCTAAATCTCGCAGTATATTATGCCAATATATTATATCTCTACAAGAAAAAGCTGTTTTATTTAGAAGATTTTGAGCATACATTCTATCTTCTTCTTCTAAGCATAAAGCTGCTCTAGCTAAGATAGCTTTCCCCTTATTATTATGTGTAGCAAAATACATAAGAGTTTTCATTATTAATATCCCTAAAAAATCTTATATGCAGCCTTCCTGTGTTCAACTGCCTTCTCAATAAAATATTGTTCACTACTAGCATAGCCGCTATCTACGCATCGTTCAGCTATACCATCAAAATTCTTAGCCATGTCAAGATGCCATTCTCGCAGCTTTTTAGCACCAGGCTTAATTTCTGTCTTCTTAAATATCTTCTTTTTCATTAATCCTTCTTTCTATGTGGTAGTTGCCCTTGGAATTGAACCAAGTCGAGACTCTAATCTGGAGTAAAAGGTTTATAAGACCTCCCTGTGTACCAACACCGACAACCAAAAAGTGAGCCACTAGTCAGCCCATCAACCGGCTAGGGATACTGCTTGGTAGTGGCTCTTAACCTCACAGCGAATTTATTAATCCAATAAAGATTTATCTAAGGCAGTATCCTCTTTGGATAAACCTTTAGCAATCTGTTCTCGTGCTCTCTTTACATAATCTTTAAATTGAATATTAGTCATAATTTTATCCTAAAATTTGAGTTAGGCGTTGTTACTTCGATTCTGGCTAGGATAATCCCTACAGTCTAACTCGCAATCTACAACATCAGTCGGCCCCTCTACCCGCCACTGACGTGATTTGGCTCCATCCACCTAATATTTCAAGGCACGGTTTTCTCCAAATCTTGCCTACTAATTAGTGCTAGTCACGGTTTGCTCACTAAAATCCCCTACTAGCCCCTACCTGAATATTTCCGGCAGCTCGTTCAAATCATTTTGTTTCTCAATCTTTTTTAATTATAAGAAATTTTAAGCAATTTAGCAAATGAAAAATTAAAAAATTAGAATCTGCTCTCCTAATAAAAGTAAATTGCGCTGCCTATAGAGGCAGTAACAAATAAAACACAATAAACAATAATTAGTTTAGACATTCTTGCTCCAATTCATCTAAAATATCTTTGTAGGGAGACTGATTATTTATATATACTTCCTGAGCATAAGATAGATGCTCTCTAAACATACTTTCATCTAAAACATTATCCAGCCTAGCCATCAAAGCTAGGTGCATGGTCTCAATTAGTCGTCTACTATTCTTTAATCCGTGCTTAATTAGTAGCCTTTTAATTGAGTCTTGAAAGTTATAGTAGCTTTTTTGCTCTGCTTCATGAAAGTCAATAATCATTAGTGGACAGTTACCTCTGGCATAATTTCATCTTCTTCAAAATCAGCAATAGCTCTATAGTGTTCTGCTATTGCTTGTGAATTATGGTCGTAAGCTACGCCTAGTAGTAAACTTAACTCATAAGTAAAATGTGCTATGATGATAGTTAAATCATCAGGGTCTTTCATTTTACTACATAGATTCATTCTACACGCCTCTACTGTATCAAAAACTTCTTCATCAAAATCTTTATCAGACATCTAGTATATAAGTCCCTTCATTGTTTTTTCTATATCGTTGTCCTAGTCCGAGTCCCATTTTTGTACTTAATCCTATCTCAGGAAAACAAGCACTACATAAAGTAGCCCAAGGACCAAATTTAGTCCTAGCGTCGTATAAAACTTCGCCACATTCGTTTTTGCAGTGGTCACATATGTTACTTCCTAACCATTCAGTAGCGGATAATGTCTTCTTCATAACATTTTTCCCCATATTGTATCTCAATTATATGAGCATTTTCAAAAAAGCTCGTATTAATTACTCTGTGTTTAGCTTCCTTAGGGATGATAAATAGTTCATGAGGTTTTACCGAATATAATTTATCATCTAGTAGTATATCTATTTGACCTGATACTAAAAACCAAGCTTCATTTCTATACTCATGTTTTTGGTAACTCAGAGACTCTTCAGGATAGATAATAAGTTCTTTTACTTTAGTGTTAGAGTAGTTTTTCAACACAGACCAAAGTCCCCAATCTCTAGCTACTAACTTATTAAAATGAGAACTAATAAGATTAGAAGAACTCTGAGTCTTTTCTCCTCCCACACTCCATAGAAGCTCAATCTCATTAGCTTCACAGAACAATACTTCAGGAGTGTTCTTAGAATTTCTATCACCACCGTTAGCAAACACTAAATCTGCATCAGGATATAATGCTAGTACTTTTGATAATCCGTCACAACAAGTACCATCATCATCATTAAAACCAAGCACATAGTCAATAAAAACTACAGATTCTAGAATAGTCTTTCTTTGGGAAAAATTCATAAAGAACTTTCCCTTCTTTCTAGCAAGCCAGTCGTCGCTATTCAGTAAAACTATTACAACGTCTGCCTCTTCTGTGCAATCTTGCAGCATATTTATATGACCCTCATGAATAGGGTCAAAACCACCGGATGTTATAAATACTGTTTTATTCATTATTTAATTCTAAACCATTAATTGGATTTTAGCAAGTGAATAATTAAATTATTTGATAGACGCGAATATCCCTTCGTGTACTCGTTGTTGTTGTGCTTTGATTTGCTCGTCAGTCATAGAAGCACCAACATCTAAAACTTTCCAGCCATCATCGTCTTTTAGCCGAAGGTAGTTACCTTTGACTGCAAACTTTTCTGGAATCCAACTAGTTTGACTAGTAATTCCTTTTTGTAGTGTGCATTGTTTAAACATTATTCAGCTAACTTCTTATACAGAAAATGAAACTTTTCTATATCTTCCTTTGCAATCTTTTTTAGTTTTTCTTCTCTAGTCATAAAATTTGTCTTTTCCTAACTTACGTGCTAGTTCTCCACAAATCCAAAATAATAACATACTTAGTCCAAACAATAATATAGAATAAGGCATAAACAACTTAAAAATAGCTGAGATAAAACTAACTATAATTATTATTATAGTAAATAAAACAAGTAACCCTAGCCACTTAGGATATGTTTTCATAACATCTTCTTTCTAAAATTGGACTCCCCGGGAGGACTCAAACCCCCATCTAAAGTTTCGTAGACTATTGTTCTATTCAGTTGAACTACGGAGAGAATGTAATTCGTCAACTACTTTAGCCATTAAAAGTAGCTGCAATTCTCGTGGTAAGTCTTCTACTGCGATTTCAGCATCGCCTTTTAGGTTGTTATTCAAAGACTTCTTTAGGTAATCTTCTAGTATTAGTAGTATTTCTTTTGTCATTTTTTGATGCTCTTTCCGCTAAATATTATACCTACTGATATAAAAATGCTAAATATAAAAGATACTAAAGCTAACTCATCGGTTCCGGTATTGAATGTTATTGTTAAAAAAGTGAAAGCTAAATATACTATTGATAACACAGTTGCACAAATTAATTTTTTCAATGTCTTTCCTTTCTAAGTTGGTCCCCTGGCTGAGAATTAAACTCAGTACGCGCTGGGCTTCAACCAGCCGCTCTATCGGTGAGCTACACAGGGGGTTATTCCTTTAAAATTATTTCTTCAGGTGTGTACTTAAACATAGAATATTCCGTTAGCACATTATAAAATAACACTATAGTTAGAATTAAAAATATAATGGCTAACGGATACTCTAAATGTTTCATGTTAAAAATTCTTCTATATTATTCTTTGCGTAGCTATCCTTACCACAATAAGGACATTTATACTCTTTTTCCATTTTATTCTCCTTGGTAGAAAGGACGCCGTTTACCAAGGTTACGGTTAAGAGGAGATCAACCCTCAACGTCCTACTCAGTTATTTTTATTGGTAGAGTTGCCAAAATGAAGGTCCGACGAGACTCGAACTCGCATTCTCCAAGTTTGCAGCCTGGCGCAATACCATTCTACCACGGACCTACGCATAAGTTATACTTTGTAACTGAGCCATTACTCCTGGTTGTGCATCCCATTCAAGAGACACCATTTGTAAATGAGCTGTATTATACTCTATATCAGGTAGTAACTCTTTAAGTTTGTCTATATTTTCGTTACTTAATCTGTTATACAGTTTCTTATATAAAGTATTATACTCTTCTATGTTATGTAATACTTGTGTTGAAACTACTGTTTTTATTACTTCATAGCTCTTTGGATTAAATTCTGTAGTTTCTTCTTTACTATCAGTTATTCCAGTCGCTTTACTATAAAACCAACTCATAGGTCTTCCTTTCTAAATAATTTCTCCATTAGTAACCATTTCATCAACACCTAAACCAGTAACCTTCTCTAGTAGAGCAACTTGCCCAAAACTAGTACCAGTTCCTGTAACATCTACCATTACCTTAGTATCTTTTCCATCTTCATCGAACCTAAGATAATTATCAATATCATCTACTTGATCTAGGTCAAAGAGCTTACGCAAGTCTAGTACATCTTTATCATTGCCTTGACCAAAATCAACGATAGTATCATCAATAGTAAGCATGAAAGAGTCATCACCATTACCACCTCTTAATATGTCGTTGCCGAGTCCGCCTATTAGCATATCATTGCCATTGTTGCCAAAGAGAATGTCATCACCCTCTCCACCTCGGATACAATCATCTCCAAGATTACCGTGAATAGTGTCGTTTCCTACTCCACCCTTTAAGATATCGCTCTCATTATTACCATTAATCTTGTCGTCACCACCTAAGCCTTCGATATATACTTGACCATGACTACGACCATTAAGATTAACGTCATCACTCTCCGTTCCGATTACTACGTAATGGTCATCGGTGACAGTACAGATATTTATAGGCACATCACTTGGTGGCTCCACTGGTGGCTCTTCATCAGAAGGTGGGTTATCTGATGGAGGATTATTTACTGGAGGTTCTTCATTAGTAGGTGGTGTCACTACAGGAGGCTCGTCATTAGAAGGGGGTCCATCACTAGGAGGACTTCCTGGGAGCGTATTGTCTCCTGGAGCAATTTCTGATAAGAAAATATCTACATAATCTTCTTCTACTAAGCCTGGAACAACAAATGTTTCATCAGCAAATGCTACAGCAGGCATAACACCTTCGATACCCACAGCTCTAATGTGCGGAACATTTAAATCAAGCGGGTTAATGTCTCCATTATTACCTACTCTACCTTGTAGCGATCCTTCTCCAGGACCACCAGCAGCGGTTTCGATAGTAGGAATTTCATCAACATAATAGTTACCGTCAATAATAAGAAGAATAGTTTCTTCTCCCATTAAGAAGTTTAAGTTTTCAAATACTATTTCTTTATCATATGAATCAAAATAAATAATAACATCATTTTCATCACTAGTTATAAGCATATCCCTTTCGGGGACATCAATTGTAATAGTATCTCCATCTTTAATAATTATTTTATCAGTAGTTTCAATATCGTAAGTAACTTCTTCTTGTAACTTAAGAATTGTAATCATTTATTTCTCCTTTTGAGATTGGAGCCCAAGATAGGATTCAAACCTACATGTATTCAGTTACCTTTCATTGCTTTAGGAGAGCGAGGGGATACTTGGGCTCAACCTTTAATATTGATTACTGGAGTGATATGGTCAATAACGTCTACAACCTTACCCTCTTGATAACCAATTACTTTATTAATATCTTTATATACGAAAGGAGATTCATCAATAGTTGAATTTTGAACTAAAGCTGTAATACCTTCCATACTTTCTTTAAAGTCTTCTAATTCAAGAAGTTGCTTAGCCTTCTTCCTACTAAAGACTCTTCCTGCACCGTGAGAGGCAGAACTAAGGAATTCGTGATTACCAAGACCTCTTGTTATATAAACTCCATCTCGCATATTACCAGGAATTACTCCTAATTGTCCCTTGTTAGCAGGAGTTGCACCTTTTCTGTGAATAATACCATAATCTTTTAGTATTTCCGCGTGATTATGGTTCTCATTAATCATATAGTTACTCATAGAATAAGTAGCGTTAGGTACTAGTAATTCAAGAACCTTCTGTAGCATAACCCTTCTATTAGCTAGTGCGTAATTAAGAGCATATACCATATCTATATGATAACTCTTACCTACCTCAGAAAAGATACTTAAAAACCCTTCTGGATGTTGGTCATCATTTTGCTTCATATAGTAAGAAGCGATAGAATGTCCAATATTTCTAGAACCAGAATGAACAGTAACAGTTAGTTTATCTTCTCTATTGTAACCAATTTCGATAAAATGATTTCCAGAACCTAGTGTTCCTAGTTGAGCGTTAAGCTTATTATTAACTTTCTCATCTAAATCTTTGTCACGACTTGCACTATTAAATCTTAAATTACTGGTATAAGTTTCTCTAGAGTTAAAACCTACAGGAATTAACTCATAAATTCTATCAAATATCTCTTTTTCTCTACCTTTAATAGAACTAATTGGGGTATCTGTCACAGTGCAACACATACCACAATTATGAACAAAAACTCCCGCTTCTAATGCAAAATTGTTATAATCAGGAACTACTAAACAGTATACATCCTCCGTATATTCTACTTTTTCAATAGAATTAATTTTATGATTATACTGATCAAATGCACATTCGTTCAGAAAGTTAGACCAACTACCGAATAATTTACCCACTGTTCTATAGCTTACATATCTATTTTTTCTATAAAAATCTCTCGTTACTGGAGGTTTATTATTAATAGAAAAAAACCTATATGCATCTTTAAAACAATATTCCTTAGTTACTTTACTAATACCATGAAATTTCTTTTTATGTAACCCTATAGAGGTACTTACTTCTTCATTACAAATATCACAAGTATAATTAGCATTTGCTACTTTTTTAGATACTAACGATGCTTTTTCTGACTTATTGTACTCAGACAAAAAGTCAGCACCTCTTTCAGCATTTTCTTTAATAACATCAGCAAAATGCTCTGGATTGTTTTCCATATACTTTTTAATATTGTTAGTACCTGTTTTAGCTTTTTGCTCTTTACCTATTGTTGTTTTATTATACCTAGAATAATAAGGCATTAAAGAGTCTTTATTTGATAATTTTTGAGCTTGTTTATACGTCCCATCTCTTAGTAAGAACTCATGGTCTGGTGTACATATTATTTCTTCGTCGTTATCTAATGTTATTCGTATTAATTGGGCGTCCTTTTTAGTTAATTTTGAAATGGCTTTAGCAGCTATTATTTTTTTTGTTTTATTATCAAAAGCCCAGACTTCAATATCTTTATTAGCGTTTGCTAATTCTTTTAATGACTTACTATCCCCATTACACAAAGAAACTTTAGTATCTCCAGTAAAACAACCAATATCATATCCCACATAAGCAGGAGAGATAACATTTTCTAAAAGAGCTACCGCGCCAATAGGAAGTGAATAGCCCATATGAATATCAGGCATAATAGCTAAAACAGATAAGAAATTATGCTTTAGTGCTTCACAAACTTGCTCTTGAGCCTTTTCTTCAATTTCCTCGAAGGGAATAAGGCTTCTTACTCTATTATCCATTACTTCCTCTAATTTTATTTAAGCTGTATTCATAACAGCACACCGTTAAAACCATACAGAATAATGAACCCATAGTTATAACCATTATTCCTGATATTGTATCACCCATATAGTAGTCAATAAAAACTACAAACCCTATAGTAATCATCCAGCATACAAAGGCATAAATAGCAGCAAATATGTACATCTAGCTCCAAAGATCGAAGTAGTACTTTCTAAAAAGATCGAGACCTTCTTCCATAATTATCTTATCTTTTGCAGCTCTTTCTTTATCGCAATCGAAATCATAGAATCTCTCTTCGTCTACGATAATATCAAAAGCAGCTACCATCTTATATAGCACTTCCTGCCAATCCTCTATGTACTCAAAGTCCATAGGATATCCGTAAGGCTTAAATGCTAAATATCTAAGTCTTGGTGCGATAAATCTAGCTATAGTAGAATCTAGTGCCCAAGTCTCGCAAGGACTAAATCCATTTGCTTTCTTGAACTTCTTATGCTTCTTATATCTCTTGTCTTTTTTATCTATTAGCATCGTATTCTTCTTTCAAAAATTGGAGGATAGTGAGGGAATCGAACCCCTTGTCTCTCGGTTAAGAGCCGAGTGCTGTCCCAGACTAGCTTTAAACGCACTATCCATGTTGGGAGACCGTGGGAGGATCGAACTCCTAATAGGACGGGTTAAAAGCCCGTTGGTGCCCCAGGCTACCTTTTAACTAACACGGTCTATAAAATTCTGGTGTTCTTAAACCACTACGGTATGCGAGTTTGGAT
>CEPZ01024301.1_pt1 | contig 10199 bp, 6 predicted proteins | sample 530461 | NCBI WGS metagenome assembly CEPZ01 (sample SAMEA2620106, study PRJEB7988) | marine metagenome | isolation source: saline water (ENVO:00002010), including | reverse complement strand
AGGTTCATCTGTTAAAATTGTAAGTAAATCATAAAATAATGAATCAAATATATCATTAACTTGCTTACTAGATAGAGGATAACCCTCTCTAATATAAACATGTTTACTTTGTTGTGCTATATTATTATTACTGTCGCTCAAATCCAATTCTCCTAATGATTGGAGACTCATCTCCTTCACTTTTAAGAAGAGCTTTTAGGAAAAGATCAGCCCCTGTTGTTGTATAATAAGATATGTCATAGAAATAGGACAGCATACTTTCAGTACTATATACATCTGTAGCTGTAGCCGGGGTAATTATATCAAATGGATAGGAAAAACTATAAGGAACTTTTTCAAAAAAATCATAATTTAAGTTTATAGCCAATGATTCAGAATGGTCATATGATTTATAAGCCACATTAACCACAACCACTGATTGTATTGTTTCTTGTCCAGAAAAACCAGATAAATCAACAGACACAATATTTCCAACAATGTTTGTGACAGAAATATTAGCCTCTTCATATAGACTACCATTTGAAAGATACATTAAAGCTGAAACACTAATTGCATTTTTAGAATCAAAAGCCACAGGGTGCTCCAAAACAAGCTCTGTTGTAATAGTTGGATCTATTGTAGTTCCACTGTCTATATATTCTCTCCACATATATTGAGCTTCTGGTATATTAGCTATAGTTAAAGCATTACCGTCCAAAGATACGTTCAACGCTACAGGGTAACTTAAATTTATGATATCTCCCTCAGTATAGACAAATGCTCCCCCGTCTGTTAAATCTATATAATCCATATTTAATGTAGCGTCATTTTGAACAAGAAAAGTATCGGCTTCAGGAGGAGTAAGAGCTACATAATCCCATGTGTCGGTATTATATACTGAAACTGTTCCTCCCGTTCCGGACTGATGTTCTCTATCTAAAAAAACAATTGAACTATTAGTAGTAGTTTTAAACTGTTGATGAGTATAAACTAATGAACCAGGCGCATTTTGCGCACCTGTATAATCAAAAGAAAAAGTAATGTTAAAGTCTGCTCCTAAAGCAGGTAAACTAGAAAAAGTAATAGTTTTATTGGGCTCAGTATATGTATATGCTAATTCAGAAGGGGATAGGGTAGGAGAAGTAATATTAATACTTTCTTCGATTGGCCAGTGAGATAAGACTTGACTTGAATGATCTTCATATTTGTACCAAGTGTAACCCGTAAGCAACTGTACAGTGTCTCCAATTTTCAAATAGTTTGCAGAATCTATTAGAACATGAGCAGCACCGCTCCCAACTCCGGCAACCGAGGTATCATGACTTCCTGTAGCGGTTCCTAGCCCAAGAATAATTATTTCACTAACGGGCGCAGTACCACTACTTGTTAAAACTTGAAATTGAACCTCTGGATCTAATAAAACTCCCCCCGCGGCACCACCAGCAGCACTAACCGCGTCAAGAGGAATTTGGTCATCTGAAGTTAATGTAATTGACGGAATTGCAGCTTGCTCTATATAGGTTCTAGAATCTATGACTAGAGATACACTTCCAGGAGGCGTAAACTCAGTTACATTGATAGGACTCTCACCGGAGGCTGCTAAACTAATTCTTGATATCATAGCACTCGCAACAGTGCTATCTACAGGCTCCTCAGGAAGAACAATTGTAACACTAGACTCCTCTCCGCTAATAGCAATATTATCTTCCCTGCTTGCGGTAGTATCTGGTAAATCAGCTGGCGCAATAGTAATAACCCCATCAACCGCTGTATAAGGAAAATTAACTGGATCACCATTAGGGTATTCATTCCAAATAACCGTATCAGTAGGTACATGATATAAATCTAAATTCCAATCCTGTGTACCATCACCAAAATAATAATGTAACTCCGCAGACGCCTGTTCCTCTGTTGTTCTTTGATACATAACTTGCCAAGTTCCCCCAGCTGCTTCACACTCCTCTTGAGTATCAAACGAAACTAAAGTTGTACCATTTACACACCCCATAACATTTGTTGATAAAACAATATCAGAAAAGACAGTAGGCAGCATCCCCTTAACAAACAACTTATCTTCATAATTTGTAGCAAAACGCAATAACTGTTCTCTTTCTGGCAATAATAATAATTTATGAAAATCCGTTTCAGTTAAACTATAAGGCTGAATCCAAGAGATAGCTTCTCTTCCTAGCGAATCGGCACTCAAAGTTAAATCTAATTGAATCAAAAAGTCATCTTCTAGTACATCTAGTATTGATTTTTGATTAAAATCAAATCTAGATAGATCAATATCGTCTGCAATTTCTAACTCCACTCTATGAATTCCTACATCTAATTCAGCTTTAATGATAGCAGGATTTTCCTCTGAATAATTTACAGATTCAGACTGTATTGCTGCATTTTTAAATAATAAAGTTCCAGTTATTGTTTGTGGATTATAAATAGATAAAGAATAACCAGTCGGGTCTAAAACTTCAATATAAAATGAGAAGCCAGTTGTCCCATACACCTCCCCTCCTAGCACATGAGTATGATTTTCGGTTTCTTCAACTACCCAATTTGTAATTATATGTTGATGTCCTTCTTCAAAACTAGTATTACCGTTTCCCTCCTTATTAATATACACAACATGCTTATGATTATTAGAAAATTCTGTAAACCTAACTGAATTTTTAAATAAAATAGCCCCTTTTCCAACTTTTACTTTAATATCTTTCGACGCATCAGGCAAATCATATATCTTTGATAATATAGAACCATTAGGAAATACAGTAGGTGTACTAACCACAGGAGAAACTGACTCATTATTCGAATTCCAATCTAACAATAAATATTCACCATCTTTCTTGCCTATAGTATCCCAATGTAAACGATTTGAAGAATACTCCCAATCAATCGAAGTTCCCATAGGCGTATACTCATCTGGAGTAAAATAAAGATCACCATAAGTTGTATCGATTGGTAGTGCAACTGTTACATACAATCCTTCATTAAATTGACCACCCGGATCTGCACTAGTTTCTTTAATTACTAAATCTCTTACCACAACTTGTACTTGCTTAGAATTAGAATATAAAATGATAATAAGGGTTTCGATAACATGCTGATGAATATCTAATATAGTAGGACCGTCTAAACTTTTTGTTAAAAACTCGTTTCCATCAATTATAATTGAAACATTAATAGGATCTGTATCAATAGAAATTGTCGCAATATCTTTATCTAATATAGAAAGACTTAGATTAATTCCTTTATTATCTCCCTCTACTCCGGCTACGATAGCTGAAATAGGGTTTAATACGCTTAGTGTTGTGGTTGATACAGGATTATTTGCAGAGTAACTAGAAACAACTATTTCACTTTGAAGTAATTGTTGATTATTTCGAACAAGAGAAATTCCTTCTTTACCTGACTTCACATTTTGAGAATCTAAAAGAATGTATTGTGGAATATACAAAGAATCTGGATCTTCCCCTGCTTCAACAAAAGTATCCGCTCCGTATGTTTGAATATAAAACTCTGAAACATCAGCCAAAGAATATAAAATTGGAATTTCATTGTATACACTCTTAAAAGTATTGTTTTTATACAACCTAAGAAAATTATTAGTTTTATTTATAGTTTCATTAACTTCTAATAAAGTAGTTTCTTGAACCCTATCAATCTTATTGCTTAAATCAGTAAGAAGAGAATTAATATCGCCTCTATCTCTTAGTAGACTATGTAAAGTTTTAGAGATATTATTTGGGTTACTAAGAGCTCCATATAATGGTACAAGAGGCTTTGTTGCTGGAGAAAATAAACCAGCTTTAGTTATTAATTTTTCTAAGATATCTGATGAAGGAGTTGAGCCATAGGTGTCAAAATATTCTCTTATTACTCTGTCCCGAACTTGAGCTTCTCTATCCATTTAAATCTCCATCCAAATTAGTAGAATAAGTAAAAGTAACCCCCTGTAAACTTGGCGTAAGATATTGACTTTCTGGTCGCATTAGTTTGATTTTTAACTTCCAATTAATTTGAGGAGTCGCTGAGTCTACAAATTCAGCTCCACTATTTCTCATAGTTTCTCGGGCTGATTCAGATAGAGTACTATTAACATAATAAATTCTAGGATTTCCTCCCTCTCTATTAGAAGGACGAATCGGCAGCTCTTTATTATCTATTATTAAAGTGTATCTAAACAGGGCATCTACTTCTCCGATTAAAGCTATTGGAACTGTTTCATTGGCCGCAAAATAAATACTTTTTAAATAACCATCTCTACAGGTATATGGACCTCTTTCAAATTCTTTTTCTGCTTCATAAACCGTAGATGCTAGTTTTATTTGTCCTAGCTCTAACGTTGTTCGTTGGTATATTTGATCATCTAATAAAATTTGTCCGTCTTCGGGATTTCCTAACAAATCGTCATTTTCATTAGAAAAATATGACCAAAAAGGAATAGGAGCTATTCTGCTTATATTTATTTCTATTTTATCAGATATAATTGGAGAAAACAACCCCGAAGGATCTATTATATTCTCGCCTGCCGACATAGAGATAATAGATGCATTCGTTGGAACATCTAAATAAGTAAAAGGCGTTTGACCAGATAATGTAAGTACTATTTTTCCATCAAATCCTGGCTGTGTATCAGCCGGGACAATTAAAAAGTCGGATAAAGTATTAACAAGCTCTGCTCCAGTTCTAGACACAAGATCAATAGTAATCGAGCTATTTTTACTATCTATCAATCCTTGATTAGGAGCTCCCGAAACCACATCCCCATTAAATATATATGTGGGAGCAGAACTATTTGGAATGTATTCTATAGTAGAAATTGCAGAAGTAAGATCTTCAGCTGCTTCTATTGGTAATTTAAAATTTAAATTTCCATCAATAATCTTCCCAGCTCCATTTGATTCATCTTGAGTAGTAGTTCTAGTTATAAATGATTCTATTCCGGCTAAAGACACAGTCAAGGTTGTCGAAAGAGTATCTAAAAGAGAACTAAAAGACTTTAATTTAGATAAAACACCGGTAGCTAGACCTTCATCCGATAAAGCAGAAGCTTTAGAAGAAGAAAAAACTTGTTTAAACACTGCTGCTTTTCCAACTAAACCCTCTCCAGGGTATTCAGGAGTTTCCTGAACAAGCAATAATGGCTCAGATAACAACGAATGTTGAGTTTCAGTCATCCATTCTCCTCCTTCCATCTGATGTACTTCTCCTTCCCAAATTTCTCCAGTAGACAAAAGATAAACTGTCGTTCCTGTATTATTACCATTATAGCCCATTTATATTTCCTTAGTTTTTAGTTAGGGTTATAGCTGCACCATAAATTTCTTCAGTTGTTGCTTGAGGAATTATAAGAACAGCTAAAAAATTTGTAGCAGTATATGCTGTGTCTGTTATATTAATACTTGTTCCTATAACTCCTGTTCCAAGCGAAGTTACTCCATTTTGGTTAATATCTGATTCCAGAACCTCTACAAGAGTAGATGTATCGTCGCCATAAGCAATAACATCAGTAGCAGTATATCCATAAGGAATATTAGCCATGCCTATCATTTTTATGCCCTCATGCTCAACATGCATATGTCCGCCACCTACTGCATCTTCAGTCCAATTTATATCAGAACCGAACCTGTCATTACTTTTTATAAAATCAGTTGGAATAAGTTTGATTGTAAGATTTTGTCCAACCTGGGTATCTACATAATCATCTACATATTTTTTAGTAGTCGCATCTGAGTCAGAAATTGGACTATATACCCCGCCGGCATTTGTCTGTAGTGTGATTCCACCTGAAACTGGGTCGGTAGATAATGTTATACCATGACCAATACCGTTTGACGCTATTTCGACATCTTGATTGAGAAAACCTTGAATTTTGAAAAGACCTGCTGTAGCCAGATTAATAGAACCAACGTAAGTGGCAGCTGTTGTCATAAAATTAATATTACCACCACCATCAGCAAGTAGATTAATAGCACCAGTACCTTTTGCCTCTAATGTTAAATCTACATCATCGCTTGTTCTAAGCGCAAACGAATCAGTCCCAGTTGTATCAAAGTGTCCTTTGGTGGCACCTGAATCTTGTATATAGGTTTTGCCCGTATCTGAATCCAAATAGATATTAGCACCAGAGTCAAATGTGATTGACTCACCTGACACACTATTCATATCTATCTTTCCCTCGATATCGAAAGTTAGATCAGCTTGTACATGATTAACAAAGTCAAATGAAGAAAAGGTCGCATCTCCATTTTGACCCACGCTGAGTTTAAACCAATCAGCGAACTCGCCTGTATTACTAAATTTCCAATTACTCCCCGAAAAGGTAAGATCATTAATGATCTCATACCCATTAACATCTAAGTTACCGCCTAGTTTTGGAGTAGTATCATCAACAAGATCAGACATACCTCCAGCAGAGATGTCTGTACCATTCCATGTTAGAGCGCCTGCTACATTATATAGCTTATCTGTTGTAGTGGTTGGAGCAGTTACCTGGTCTAAGTGAACAGCACTATCAATTTCTATTTGTTCAGCCGATGCTATTATTTTACCATCTGCCTCTAAAATAATATCATCACCTGAATCTATAGTTATATGATTATCAGCACCAGCATCAGTTTGTACTAGTATTGTCCTATCACCTGTATGAGAAGCTCCATCGACACATTTGATTGCTAATTCTAGAGGATCACTTCCCATAAGACCAAGAGTTTGTATATTAAAGCTGTCTAATGAACTTATATCAGCCCCATTTAATGTTAACGCATGAGTTGCTCCTGACCATGTAAGTGGCTGAGACATTATAGGAAGATTATACTGATCTATAACAGCACCAGCAATATTTGTAGTCCAATCATAGTGCTCAGCTGCATCAGGAGATAAATCATCATGGTCAAAAGTAACTGCACCAGTACCACCATTTACGCTTAATACCGCTCCATCAGCGCCATCAGCGCCATCAGCTCCATCAGCGCCATCAGCTCCAGCAGGTCCTTGTGGTCCTTGTGGTCCCTCATCCCCCGATGGTCCTTGTACTCCGGTTTGACCGGTTAAGCCAGTAGCTCCAGCAGGACCCTGTATACTGTTCCCAGGAGGACCTTGTGGGCCCGCTATTCCTATTGGTCCTATTGGTCCTTGTGGTCCTTGTGGTCCTTGTGGTCCAGAAGATCCTTGTTCCCCCTGATCTCCAGCAGGGCCCGCAGTACCTGAAGGTCCTGTAGCTCCTCTAATAGATTCTATACCAGATGCCGATTTTAATTCTCCAGAAATAGGTGTAGATGCACGAAATAACTTATGAGTCTTATTATATAATCTTGCCTTTCTAAATAAGGAACTACTCTTATAAGTATTTAATGTACTTCTATTAACTTTTTTAAGAGTTGTATTCAGAATTTTCATTATTTAATTCTCCTAATTAACATTGTCATTAATAATTGCAGTAGGTATTTGATTGGTCCCTCCAGCCTTATAAACTTCTTGTTGAATTTCTACTAATTCTAATTTATAATCATCCACCATATCGTTATTTGATAAATCAATTCTTAGTTTTACTCCATCGCACATCATATAATAGTCTACAGTTATAACAGATCCCAAAGACATTAAATCAAAATTAGTATATAGTGCCTTATTATAGTAATAAAATTGATTCTTAGTATCATCAAACTCTACGACAGCTCCATCAACAATTGCAAGTTCTTCTATTATAATTATTGCATTGTCGACTTTTATAACAAAAGATGAAAGACCAACTGGTCTCCAGGGAATACTTTGTAAAGGAAAAATAAATCCATCTATGTTATCATGAAGTTCCGTTTTTGAATAAGGCTCCAAAATAAGAGCTTCATTAAAAGCTGGACTTAGTAATTGAGTAGTATGAGGTTGTCTTTCTATTGTAAAAAAAATAAACAAATACCCATCATAGCTACTTATAATTGGTAAAATACCATCATTATACTCTCCAAACTCCAAAGGAATACCAGCAGCAGAGGTAACAGTTATAGTATCTTGAACAGGAAGTACTTCTAAAGATACTCCTGATTCACTGTCAGAATTAAAATATTTTGTTAGTGTAACTGTATCTTCGTCTTTTGGAACAACCAAAGAAGGGTCTAAGTCAGGTCTTCCTAGAAAGTCTATCCAACAAGATACGTTTCCTGAATAAGAAGCATCAAATACTACTTTAAACAACGAATTAGTAGCTTCATACTCATGAGATATAAAATAACCTTTATCAATACTATACGTAGAATCTTTTTTAAATAGTTTAATATTATGTAAAATTGTTACAAGTTTATAAAAAGATCCTAGACTTTCATAGTCAGGCGAATGTAAAACAACCTTATATAATGAATACGCTTTCTCAGGACTTGTATTAATGAATGAAGTTTGTCCTAGAGTCTCGTCTTCCCCTAAAATATCCCAAGGAAGCACATTGGGATCCCATTCAGAAGCACTATTGTATCCTTCTATTGATATAATTCTAAAAACATTACTACACTTTGCTGAGACAGCAGACACCAGAGCTTCTTCTGTTTCTAAAAAAAGCTCTGTTTTCATTCCTTCATAAAATTTTTGATTATAATAAAAGCGAGGAATAGAAGGACATACTATATGTACTTTATATAAATCGGACCCTACCCCTGTTTTCAACAATGAACTTGCATCACCAGAAACTTCTGTAAAAGTATTATTAATAGCAGAGGTCGCGGGAGATGTTTCTATTGTAATTTTAGTTACTTTTAATTGCGCATTTGTTTTATCAACACGTAATTTTCCATCTTTAACAATTGTGTTGTTATGCAAACCGGAATCTACTCCTTCTTCAAATGATTCCTTTATAAATTTACCCGCAGTTAATAGCTTTTTCTCAAGCTTCATTAATTTTGCTTTAGCAGACTCAATTATCCAACGAGATTGACTTTCTAATTGATTAAGTTCTCCATTTAAATCACGAACATTAAACAATTGAGCAATAATATCAATCAATGCAGATCTAACATCTGCTCTATATGCTGAAGAAGAAGCTAATAAACTTTCCGAAAAACTTGATACAATAGATGCAGAATTTAACTGACTCTTAATAGAATTAGAAATATCTTTCATTTCATTTGGATCAGAGATATCAAACTGTTTAAACGCAGATTGAATAACTTTTTCTATTTCTCGGGATCTATATATAGATGTACTCATTATCGTAAACCGTTTCCGCCACGTCTTCTTTTCTTACCGCCTTTTCCGCCACGTCTTCTTGCATCTACTACATAATTATCATCATCAGTCTGTGCTTGTACTGCTGCAGGCAGTGCAACATCTACTTCAGCTGCAGATAAAAAGGTACAAAACAAACCTGTTATTATTATATGTTTAATCATCTTCTGTAACCTCCTATTTTCGCTGATCGTCTCTAAGTTTAAACTTAGGCATTACTTTTTGTCCGTCCTTATCCTCATATTTATTATCTTTATCTGGATCACCAGTTAGATAGTCATACTCTTTATTTGTATCATTCCATACAGCAGTAAGCCGTTTACCGTCCTCACTATGAGTTATAAACCTGGGTACTAGTTTATCCTTACTATCATAAACACCCTTTGCTTCTCCATTCGCACTTGATTGTTTTTGAAAAGGATTAGGAGGAGGGGGTCCCGGGCCAGCAGCTAATTCTGTCGTATCCAACTTAGTAATATCCTTGTCTACTACTGTTAGAGCTACTTCATTATACTCAATCTGTAATTCAGTCTCTTTTCGTATAAATGATATTTTCTTTAGAACAGCATCACGGATTTGATTATCTCCAGCATCATCACCCAACTCAACAGGACTTAATTTAATGGTTTTTGTTTCTAGTGTATTTTTATTTTTTAATATAACAACCGTTCTGTCCAGTTCACCTAATGGAGAAAGGGAATCTCTAACATAACGTTTCTTTACACTTACAACTTCAATTGCTTTATTCCCTAAATCAGCAGCAGAAGCGAATTCTAATGATGTTGCCATTTATAGTTCTCCTTTTATAATCATTTGCGTTTTTTGCCCCAACTGAATGGGTTTAAATTTAATTCTTTTTCATACCAACCCAATTGTTCTTGTAAATCAGCTAAGTTCCGTGCTGTTTCTATTTTTCTTTCATCTTCTATAACTAAAAGTTGGTTCATAGCTTTATCTAAATTATCCTCCAGTTGCCCAATCCTATCTTCTAGTTTCCAAAATCCATA
>CEPZ01086325.1_pt1 | contig 10208 bp, 7 predicted proteins | sample 530461 | NCBI WGS metagenome assembly CEPZ01 (sample SAMEA2620106, study PRJEB7988) | marine metagenome | isolation source: saline water (ENVO:00002010), including | reverse complement strand
GTAGATGCAATAACATTAGTTGTAGGCGCTGTAAATTGATTTTTTGTATCTGAATTGATAGAAGCAAGAGTATCAGAATTAATGGTTAATGTGTCATCTGATTCTATTGTAATTGAAGTAGTATCACCCTGTATATATTGGTTAGTATCTTGCCAATATATTTTTTCACCAGAACCCAATTCTCCACCAGCACCCCCACCACTAGCTCCAATTCCTATTACTGATAATTCAGTTGGATCTTCATCATATGTTCCAACTGCGTTCATTGTGATTCTCATTCTACCAATGAGTCTAACTGCTAATGTAGTTCTAGCAGTATTTGAATATAAAGTACTAGCAGAATCTGCAGAAGCATTTAAAATTGTTGATGAATGAAGAACACTTTCATCAAGTTTTTGACCATTTATTATACCAAGTTCAACCGTTCCACCATTATTGATAGCATATATGTAAAGTGAGGCCTCTATATCATTCGTCATTCCCAAAGTAGCACCAGAATCTAATGTCAATGTGGTTGCTGCTGTGGCCCTACCAGCTTCTGATGTTCCCAATTTCAATCCTGCAGCTGCAGTTCCATCACCTCTTGTTCTAAATTGCCAAGTAACTCCACTAGTTGAAGTTGGAGCCGAACCCTCTCCATCTAAGAGAGTTAAGGTCATTATATTACTATTTTGAGATTGGGTTAATTGAAAATGTGAAGCATTAACATCGGAACCAGCATTTATTGGATTGGCTCCAGATGCATCAATTTGTCTGAATTGATCTATTGCATTTGAGAGGAATAAAGCATTAAAACCATTAGCAGTATTGTTACCTTCAACTACGTTTCCATCATAAGAACCAGTACCACTTGCAGAATAAGGAGAAGCCGCTTGATATTGATGACTATAAAATATTTCTTCAATTGCATCACCAGCTGCAGTATTTGTCCCAGATTGGTTGTTTATATACGTTGTATTTTGTTTTATAATTTTCATCGCCTTGGCATAGGCGTTGACTTCTTGACCTTTTGCTGTACCACCAGCATTAGCCGCTGTACCTGGCGTCAATGTAGAATAGGTTACACTATTTGCTAGGGTATCTAGTATATCTTGTGCATTTATTGCCATTTTTTCATTCCTTTAAGATGCGTCTATCTCAACCAGGCTAAGAGTTTTCAAAGCCCTTGCAAGAGCGTCTGATCCCCCACCACCCCCAGCACTAATACCTAGATTATCTGGAGTTACCTTTTTAAAAGCAGTTGCATTATCATCGTAAATTAAAAGTACATCTGTATCTGAAGCGACTTGACCAGAACCAAGAGCCGATAATCCTGTTACTGCACTTGTTTGTAAAGCAGCCGCACCAGTTGCTGCAACAACTGCAGTTCCATTAATTTGATATGTATCACCACTAACAATATTTAAACCACCTGTACCAAATGTGGCACCAGTGGTTCCAGAATACTTAATTTCTACTGTATCATCCTCAGCATCAAGTATAATGCCAGCACCCGAACCATCCGTTAAAATAGTTAGGTCACCAGTATTATTCTCAATAAAACTATGCGATCCATTATGATACATACCAAGGTCATCAGCAGCACCAACCGCTATTGAACTAGTAGCGTTTATATCTGTTCCATCAGCACCAGTATGAAAAATAGCTGACTTTAAGGTTGCTGTACCTTTTGTAAATGTTAGACTAGATACTGCATTAATATCCTGACTATCATTAAACAAGACATAAGTATCACTGCCTGGGGCATATACTTCATACTTTCCACTAGTTGCTACAAATCCTGACATATTAAATCGTTGTGTATGTACCTGTTACTGTTACCTTACTAGCCACGGACGCCAGACCCTTTATGTAGTCTGCGGCAGCAAGAATTATTCTTTCATTATTCATCACAAATGTATCCTTGGAGGCTATAGAAATATCCTTCCATATAGCATTCGTATCATCTGGCGTTCCAGACCCATTGATTAAATACAGAGTAACCGTAACCGCTGATGAATGAGTGTTACAGAGAAAAAGAGTTGTAACAGCCGAATCAGCAGATGGATCAAAAACCTCAGTTGCACCTGTACCAAGTTGTACCTGAAATAGTGCCATTATCCTCCTAGAATATTAGTCCAAAAGTTATGGCTTTTTTCTTGGATACTAATTCATCTACATTATCTGAATCTGATTGATTCTTAAAAAATACTCCAGTTCCCCCACTCCCCTTAGTCTTCTTAAAGAGAACTACTTCATCTGTTTCTGCATCTGGATTACTACCTTGATTATCCAATGCAATTCCTACTTTTGCTCGTAAAGGTTTATTACTTGCCATATCTTACTCCATTATAAAGATTAACTATCGCCTGGTACTTCTACCAGATGTGCTACACCACTATACACCAATGCATCTGTTCCAGATGGATTTGTCAATTTTAATTGAACGTGTTTATCATTAGAACCTGTTAGTGCTGTACCATCTGCATCACCCATTGCTACTGCTATTGTCTCTCCTATTTCCGTTCCAAGAGTTGCAAATTCTGTCCAATATATATCAGACCCATCTGCTGTTGGGCTTCCATCATGGTGAATCATGATCTTTTTGGTTTCATAATTTGTTGATGATTTGAGTGATATAATGATTTCACCACCCATAAAATTTGTTGCACCAGTTGGATTTGAACCATCTGCTGCTTTAAATGTAAGAACTGCTGCGGTTGCTGATGTACCAATTGTTCCAGAAAAGGCCTTGGTCATTGCTACACCGACTGAACTATTTGATGCCCCAATAAGAGTTTCATTTTGTGTTAGGGCTACAGTTCCAGTTGAACCAATTATTACTGAATCTGAATCTGTAGAAGTACCAATTGTTGCATTATCACCAATTACAAGACCACTTGTTCCACTATAAATTGCTGCTTTACTAGCAACTGCTGTTCCAGCTAATGAACCATCTAAAAGAGCTAATTCTGTAGTTGTTATTGAACTAGCTTGAATTGCTCCCGATCCATTTGTCTCTAAGACTCTACTTGCTGTGGTTGTTCCTAATTTTGTAAGTGCAATTGCTGCAGACGCATTAACATCAGCATCAACAATAACACCCGCAGCAATTGCAGATGTTCCTGTGACATTTCCAGAACCAGTAAAAGATGCAGAAGTCCATGTAACATCTCCTGTCATTGCAATTGTTCGTCCAGTTGCAAGTGCGGTTGCTGTATCAGCATTTCCTGTCACATCACCCGTTACATCACCCGTTACATCACCTTCAAGATTTGCAACCAATGAAGCTACTGCATATCCTGTTGCACCAATATTAACTGTAGTATCTGGTTCGGCTTGTGAATCTTTAAATAATTTCCATTTACCATCACCGGCATCTCTGAAAAGACCACCATATAAATCTGTACCAGCTGGGTCATAAGTACCAAAAATCCCAATATCTACTGCATCTGACCCTGTATTATTTTGAGCCAAAAATAACAGAGGATCATTTATTTCAATCGTTGTTGAACTTATTGTAGTTGTTGTTCCAGAAACTACAAGGTCACCACTAACTGTTAAAACGCCCGCAGAACTAAGAGACATTTGTTCAGAAGCAGCGCCAGAAGCACCAACCATGAAACTTAATTTTGTTGCATTGTTAGTAGCAGAAAAATCTCCTTCAGAAACAGCCCGAATTGCACCAGCAATCGTTCTACTATCAGTTCCAGTTCCTTCATCTGGGGCTACAAACTCAATTGAACCGATAACATCATTTACTGCAATATCCGTATCACCAGTAGCAAGAGTAAGGGTTGGATATTTGTCATCACCTGTGGCAGCATGTTTTAAAGTAAGACCCTTATCGGCATCATGTGTAAGTGTGATTTCTGAATCATCCCCGAAAAGGACTTGTGCACCATCTGCTAAATATAAATCAGAAAATTGTGCAGTTCCAGAACCGATTGTTGCACCATCTTGTGCATCAGCAAGAATACTAGTCCCTACAGTTAATGTTGTTCCAACAACAACTGAGGAAGACATATCAACCGTACCATTTATATCAATTGCTGTTGCGGTAAGGTCAATTTCTGCACCAGCAAGAACATTTAAAGTTCCATCAGCTGAAGAATAAATAGACTCTGCAAAATCGGATTGGGTAAAAGCTAATTTTGCTTCTGAACCACCCAAGATAAGTCCATTACCATTATTATGGGTTAATGTTGTAGCATTATCAGCACCAAAATTAATAATTGCACCATCTGAACCAAAAGAAGCATCATCTCCAACTGTAAGATCTCCGCCAGTTTCAAAATCTCTAACTTTTAAATCTCCATCAGCGTCTGATGCTAGAATAGCTGCACCGCCGCCCGAAGAATCATTTGAAGTTGTAATATTATGAGCGTGTGAAGTAGCCCCGACAGTATCAGTTGTGCTGACTGTAAGGGTTGTTGGGGTGCCCATTGTGACGGTAACTGTACTTGAAGTCCCACCACCTGTCATACCATTTCCAGCTGTAACCGTTTCAACTACACCAGCACCAATATCAGATTTAATTTGAGCTTCAGTACGAGTTCCAACTTTTCCACTACCATCGGCTATAAGAATTAATCCGCCAGCAGTCGGCGTTAAATTGGTCGCCAACTGACTCATATATACGTTAGCCGTATTAGCCGTTAGACCATTTTTTGCTACAAATGTTTGATTAGCCATTGTTCATTTCCTCTAAACTACTGTTGTTAGGCGAGTGACCTTTACTGTTTGATTGTTGGAATTTGTTGTCACTAATAATCTGCAATTACCACTATTAATATCTGCATCAAGAGATGGGTTTGGTACTGTACCAGATCCAACTGTGACATCTCCAAATTGTGTTAATGAGGCATCCGTTCCATTATGTACCACTAAGGCCTCTGTTGTTGCGAATGTTGTATCATCAGTATCACTCACCGAAATAATATATTTTGCTGCTCTATATGTTGCAACAGCAAATGAATCAGCAGCTGTCGTTCCCGCCGATGCTAAAGTAATAGTAGTTGAAACTACCTGCATAATTGAATTAACAGTTACAGAAGAAATTCCACTTGCTGCGCCTGTCAGATTACTTGCAGTTGTATAATGTGACCCCTGTTGTCCATCAAGTAAATCTGAATCTATACCAGAACCAGCACCATCCACTGTTACCAATAAATTTTTGACCTGTGTAGCAGTAATTGATCCTGAACCAGAAACCGTTCCTGCAATCCATTTTGATGTAGTATCATCATAAATTAAAGATTGACCATCACTTGGACTATCTATATTTACACTACCAAAATCACCAAGGTCTGTATTATTTATTACGTTTGTAATCTTAGAACCGATGGACTGTTGTGTTGCTAAAGCGGTATTACTATTAGAAGCAAAATCATCCTCATCAAGAATTTCTTTAACTTGAACTGAATTTTCAAAAGTAACATATTGATTTCCAGTATTGTCTTCCATGATTATACGGTCACCCGAATTATCCTCATTCGTAATGGCCATGGATTCAAGTCTTAAACCAGCTGAATCAATGAAAAGTTTTTCACTTCCATCCGCATGAACTAATACCGAACCATTTGTTCCTGTGTCAGTAACTTGTACATTTGAATTATTTGCCGTAATAGCCCCAGCCTGAACGCCCGCAACTGAAGTATCTACATAAGATTTAATAGATTGTTGTGTTGCTAAAGAAGAAGCACTATCAGAAGTCAAAGTATCTTCATCAAGAATTGCATTAACTCTTGATCCAGACCCGCCCAATCTGAGTCCCGAATCGGTTATATCAGCTTCAAGATTCCCATCTGTATAGATGTTGATAGTTCCATCAGTACCAGTATCAATAACATGAACATTTGAATTATTCGTAGCAATACTACTTGAAGAAATTCCAGCGACTGATGAATCTACATAAGCCTTAACCGATTGTTGACTTGCTGGTTGTGTGGCAGAATCAGTAGCCATATTATCTTCATCTAATAAAGATAGATGAGATTTACCATCTACATAGGCTTTGACTGATTGTTGAGTTGGAACTTTAGTGGCTGAATCGGAAGATAGATTATCCTCATCTATAACAAATCCCATCCCAGAAGTACTAGAATCATTCACCATTACTGCACCAGCAGCATTCACATTTGTGGCATCTGTTACATCAGCGCTTGCTTCTATTCCATCTAATTTTGAATGATCTGCATCTGTGAAAACATTGGAATCACTCGCAGAACCAACTAATGTTCTAATTTCAGCAGCAGTTTGGTCTGCGGTAGCACTAGCTTCAATACCATCAAGTTTTGAATGGTCTGCGTCAGTAAACACATTAGAGTCACTTGCAGAACCAACTAGAGTTCTTATCTCTGCAGCAGTTTGGTCTGCAGTAGCACTAGCCTCAATACCATCAAGTTTTGTTCCATCGGTTGCAATGTCTCTTCCATCAACTGTTCCACCGACTGTAACATTATTTGTGACATCTAAAGATTGGGTATAAGTACCTCTCCAAGACTTCGCGACAGAACCAAGGTCATATGTATTGTCAACATCTGGAAGAATATGAGAAACAACATCTGCTCCAAAAGTTACTGTATCTGTATCCGCATCACCAAGGATGATATTTCCATTCGCTGTGATATTTCCTGTTGCTACAATATTTCCAGCAACACTCAAATTTGATGAAACAATAAGACCATTAGTTCCACCTGAATTTCCTGACAAATTTCCAGATAGCCCCAACCCCACTAAATTAACAGCACCATCTACAGCAAGATCACCACCAACAGTCAAATCTTCAGTGAGTTCTAATGTTTTAAAACCAGCAGAACCTTCTACTGTGAGAGTATCTTGTCCTGTAATTGTAAGAGAATGCATTCTGACTGATGCATCTGGGTCAATACCGATACTTAATGTGTGGTCTGCTTCACTGGTATATAAAGCTATACCATTATTTGGAGTTAATGATTTAAATCTTAGAGTATCTTGACCATCTATTGATACTTTGTCTTTGAAAAATGTTACGCCTTCAAGATCAAAAGGATCAGAAACTCCAGAGTCAGATTCTTGTAATAATAAATCTCCATCTTCAAGTCTTAATTCATCATATTCAGTAGAAACACCAATTTCGTCGCCACCACCTCCACCACCATCATATTCACCCCAACCTCTAGCTGCTTTACCTCCAGCACCAAAATTGAGATTAGATATTCTGTTATTGAGCTTTGTAAATTCATCATCAACATACTCCATATCAGCATCTTGACCAGACATTCCCATTGGCCCTATAGGCCCCTGTTGTCCCTTTGGGCCCTTTGGCCCTTCGGGGCCAGTCTCACCTTGTAATCCCTGTATACCCCGAATACCTTGAGGGCCTATTGGCCCCACCTCGCCGGGAAACCCTCTATCACCTTTCTCTCCCTGCAGACCTTTTGGGCCACGTTCTCCTTTAACTGGTAGAACTACAGCGCCCTCTTCTGTAACAGTGGTTTGAAGTTCCTCTTTAAGTTTTTTGACTTCCTTTTGAGTAAACTTTAAGCTGGCAGCAAGAACCTTAGCAGTATCTAAATGTATTTTCTCGAAATCAGTTTGGCTTGATTCCATCCGAATCCTCTTCTAAAACTGATTTGAAAATATCATTAATATTCATTTTCAATTCTTCATCCTTTTCCTTATCTACAATTTTTTCTTCTACTACTTTATCTAAAGTCTCATGAAGATTTTTCCCATCCTTTGGGACAAAAGATGCATACTCATCTTCTGGTTCATCATCAGCTCCACCAGTTTCTTGCTCAATCTCCTTATCCATCTGGTCAATTTCTTCTTGAGTTTGTTTCAGGATTCTCTTTCTTATAAAATCCTTAGAATAGAAAGTTCCAACCACCTCATCTGCATAATTCATACTCTGAAGTAGATTGAGTCTTTCTTGTAACATCTCAGCTTCTTTCAGTTCTGCGAAATGTGAATCTTTTTGCCATTCATAATGAATGTTTTGAGAAACATTTCTCCAATCGTTCAGAGTTAAAACACCTTTTAAAATCAATTGTTTTTCCATGCAAGATTGGAAAATATTATTGAATCTGTTTCTTAAACGCTCAATAAATCGTGTAAATTTAACTTCATCTCTGGAAATTTCTTGAGCTCTTCCTAAGGCGAATCCACTCTCTTGTTCTAACCTTGAGGATGGGACATTCAAAGACTTGAATAATTTCTTCTGGAAATATTCAATATCAGCAAGTTCTCCAAGATTCTCTCCGCCTGGGAGTGTGGTAATCTCCGTTCCTCTTCCTCCCTCTCTTCTTGGGAGCCAATAATCTTCCAACATAGATTGATGTTTGCGGTCATCTCTAATCTCTCCACTATCTGCGTCATAGACCATTTTATTTTTATATCTGGTCATAATGTCACGAAGATATTGTTCAGCTTTGATCTTTGGTAAGTTACCAACATCAATATAGAAAATCCTACGCTCGGGCGCGCGGGAGATACGATATATAACTACCGCATCTTCTATCATTCTAAGTTGATTGAGAGGTTTAATTGCTTTGTGGAGATAACTGAGAACTTGTCTTCTGTCATCACTTAGGAGTCCAGAATGACTATAGGCTATAGAATCTGTAGCTATTTTAATGTGGTCTGATGCACTTGAGTGTCCATATTTAGCATCTATACCGCCCTCATTAAATACAAAATATTCTTCCACCGTAGGCATTATCATTGAGCCATAACCATCTTTTGGTGGGATGATTTGTCTTACCTTTTTGATTTTTAATGCATCAATTGGTCTGAGTTCAAGAATTCCGCGTTTTGGATTCGATTGGTCGATGATAATATGATAATAAAGTCTACCATCGACATACCATTTTTTGAAAGTGTCATATCCAATTTCATTAAAATTCAGTAAATGAATAACTTCATGAAAATTTTCTACTATCTTTTCTTTTATATCAAGAGAAAGATTAACATTTTCAAGATTGATATTAACTGGATTTAGTTCTCTGTCTGCAACAACAGCCTCATTAACTATATCATCTATAGCTAATTCAGCCTCTGGAAATAGAGCCATCTGACGATATCTGCGGATTAAGTCGGATTCATTCTTTGCAGCACCATCCATATCGAGATAAGTGCCATAAGCAGCACCTGCCGCACCTGAAATGTCGAGGGAACCGTCTTCTGAGGAAGGAAGAGTAAAGGAAACTTTTTCTTTAGCTTCCTGCTCTTTCTGTGTTCTTCCAATTGTAAAACCAAATAATTCAATTGCCATTCATATACTCCTAGAGGATGAGGGGCCGAGAAGCCCCCATGCCCCTAGTTAATTGGAAAGACTTATACTAGTATTTATTATGTAGTATATGTACCGTGTTTCCAGTAATCATACGCAAAATCAATAGTAAACTCTTCAATTGCGTCGTTAGATCCCCAATCTAGACCAATTTCACCTAATGCAACTGGATATATGTTAATGAACTGCCATGCTGCACCAGAAATAGCATCACCAGCTCTGTTATAATGCTGTACTGTCATCTCACCAGACATATTACCAGATTGTCCAGCAGATGTAATTTCAGATTTATTAGATTCATGAGCATTGAGCTTATTCATCCATGCCTCAACAGCATTTCTAATCATAAAATCTTCATCATTCATTACAGTAACAGAAAGATTATCAAAAGTTCTGTTGCCTGGAATTTTAACCATTCTTCCAAAATAAGGAACTTCAATTACACCAATAGTTGAGGTAGGAATTGAAGCAATCTTACACAGCATTTTAAATTCTGTTTTATTTGTAATATCAGCAACTGGGGCTTTTGTGACTTGGCAATCAAATAAATTTGGCCTGGCTCCACTGGACTTTAATCCAGAAGATCTAAATTTTGAAATATCAAAAGACATTTGTTTCTCTCCGATAGCGAGTTAAAAAAGAATGTAGGGTGGGGAAGCTTGTTTTATAAGTACGCCCTTCGGCTGCTACCGTCTTCCCCCACCTATTAGTATAATACTATTTATATCACTTATCCAATTATCTCAGAGAATTCTACTCCACTTCTAACTGCAACAAAATTGAGTTGAATGAAGTTAATCGCTCTGTTCGGCTTGACAAAAATATCACCAACAAATTCATTTCTGTCAACTACTGAAGAAGTATTATTTGATTCGTCACAAACAACTACGAAATCTGTAATACCATCTCTTCCCTGTACATCTCTCAAGAAAGGCTCAACCGCTCCAACGAAAAG
>CEPZ01057210.1_pt1 | contig 10208 bp, 7 predicted proteins | sample 530461 | NCBI WGS metagenome assembly CEPZ01 (sample SAMEA2620106, study PRJEB7988) | marine metagenome | isolation source: saline water (ENVO:00002010), including | reverse complement strand
TCTGCACTTGAATTTTCAAAATAGGAATTATTAATATTGATTATCCCAGTATCCATTACATCAAAGAAACTGAAATTGCTGGAGTTTGCAATAATAGTCATTGTATTTCCTGCAAATTGCCAGTAATTTATAGGAGGAAGAGTTGTTGAATTAGTCTGTATTCTAACAGGAGTGCCTTCTGTTCCTGAAATATTTAAAGTTCCTGCACTTGCAACTGCAAATCCAGATCCTTCCGCATCTGTGAAATTCAAAGTAGCAGTGTTGTTGAGGAATAAAGTGCCGCCAAGTGCAACAGTTACTGTTGCTGATGCAAGTGTTGAAGTGCCATTTACAATAAGAGTTCCAGAAACATCAGTGTCCCCAGTTGCAGCAATATTAAAACCATTAGACGCAACAGTGACTTCAGTCTCGACTGTGAATGTTGTGCAGTTAATGTGGTCCTCCTGTAAAACTTCATCTGTTGTTTTAGTGCAGGTGTCAGTGCCTCCGCCGCAAGAGCCTACACAAGTTCCTCCAAAGCCGCCGCATACATCATTACAAAGATCCAACGTACCAACAACTTCACATAACCCAGTTGGAGGCACCTCATCACACCAATTGCATCCAAGTTCTGCAACACAATCTGCGCAATTTGCATTCAGGAAACAAGGAAATGCATTGTGAGCAAAGTCTTCTGCAGTTCCGAACTGGAAGTGTTGTTCGTGATCGCCTGCAATATTTACAATGTGCTCTATTTCTGCAATTTGATTATCGCAGTTCCAATTATCTACAACCACACTTGGGCCTTGAATTACTGGATCAATAAATTCATCGCCACATTTCAAGTGAACAAAACTTACATCATTGAAAGTTACTTCATCTTTTGTAATATTCAGAAATTCTGTTCCAGTTGTATTGAAAGGAACTGTCCAGTTGCCTCCAAGATCAGGATAGGACTGCACATTCAGGACAATAATTTCAACTTCAATTTCAAATTCCTCTTCAGACAGACGAGGAACAGTCCATTGCAAGGTGTCGGTTTCACCATTAAGATCAGTGTCAACTAGCTTGACATTGTAATCAGGATCTTTAGTAACTTCAGAACGCTGTCCATTGCTTAAAGAATAAATACGGACATTCTTTTGAATACTAGACCATTGCCCCTGAAGTTTGAATAATTCAAATGAGTAACTGCGTTCTTCAGGAATATCGGTGCTAGAGAGTGTGTTGTAGTAGTGAACAGGAGCATCAGAAGAAACTGTAACTTGTTTTACAAGAAGATTATCAACAACAAGCGGAACTGTTTCCTGTTTTTGAGGCGCTGGGGTTAAAAATTTGATATCATATTCAAGTTCTGCATCTTTTGTGGCGAGCATACCAGTTACTTTCGGGCCTACAAGGTCAACAGATTCAATTACAACTCCGTCTGGAGCTAAATCTGAGATAGCTTTTTCTCCAGCTGGCACTTTAACACGCTGAATCCACTCAACTGGCTTGCTTACTTCCGGTTGTGACTGATAAATATTAACTGTTTTTTCAAGGATTTCAGCATCAAAACTCTGTTCACTTAGAGGAATTGCTGTAAATCCAGTTGGCCCAAGACCTGAATCGTAATTATAATACTCTAATCCAAAGTATGCACCAAATGAAAGCAGGATTACTACTGCAAATAGTATCAAAAACTTTGGATGAATTGAAAATGATAGTTTATGGCTGGTTTTTAGTAATTTGAAGTGTGTTCCACGCTCCGACGCACCTACGCTCCGACGCTCCGAACTGCGTAGTGCAACACTGCGCTTCTTAGCGATTTTGCGCTTAGTAGGTAATTCAGTTCCTAAATAAACAGCTTTGATAGTTCCATTTGGCTGGCGAACACTCTCGTAATAATAAGGCCCGTGCCTCTTTCCCTTCCTGGTGACGTACTTCTTATACACCATTTCGCGTAACCCAAACAACTACAAGGCGGGCAAATTTGTCCAATTCAAAACAGGGCTTCGCGAAGCGAACGCCCTACCGCCATCGTCTCAAACCGAAGGTTTGAGGCTTGTGGAGTAACCAATATCAAGGCCTACACATTGTCCGAGGCGAGTCTGACTTGTAGTGCAACACTTTACAGTATGTATAATATAGTTTAAAAAGCTTGCGTGAGTGACATATGTCAAGTGTAGAGTGCAGAATATGGAGTGTGGAGTGTAGTAGGTAACAACATCCACACTCTAATTCACTACACTCCCACCCAACTACATTCTATCATATGCCCACCACCCACTACATTGTAGTGCAACACTTAGCTAGATAACGGTTTTAGAAAAAATAGTTTGAGAGGGGGGTTTAAACCCTCTCTGGAATGTTAAATTACTTTTTTGTGGAAGTTGTAACAACTTCAAGTTCCTCGTTCTTTCCCTTTATTTGATCCTTTGTCAAGTCAAAGAAACCTTCAAGAGCCATTCTCACATCACGCCTGTCAAGATGACTTGGGCTCTCGGCAGAGATCTCTGCAACATGGAAGTGGAATGCAAATCTGGAAACAATTACATAAATCAATTGCCCAATAAACACTTGTAATGGCCTCTCAATACCTTTCAATTCCTTTTTATGCTGAATAAAACTATTCAAACCAACTAAGAATCTGGTGAAATCAAATTTCTGACCACCTTTGCCACCTTCAACAGTTGTTACAAATGGTTTTTTACCTAAATCAAGAACTGCATCAAGAACATCTGAAGTAGTTTTGAAGCTTTTACACATATTAATTATGTGGGTTCTGCAATCTTTCTCATTAAGACCGCCAACAAGCGCCCCACGTCTTGTTTCACTCATGAAAAAGGACAAAGTGTGCCGCTCTGAACGCTGGCCTAATTCTGCTTTCTTTATCTTTATAGGTTCTACTTTTTCCTTATCCAAACCTTTGCCGAACATGTCTTTCATACCGCGTTTAGCTTTCCATGCACGGTAGAAAGTAGCAGAATCAATTAAGCCTGCTTCGTCTGCCATTTCACACATTCTCATGAAAAAGTATCTCATTAAATTAGCAGTTATAACTGCAAGCCCTTCAGAAGGGATGTCACCTACTTTCTTAAACTTTTCTTTATTAAAAGAGTAAGCAACAGAACCAAGAAGGGAAGTAATCAAATCCATTTTCCTGGTTTTTTCAAAAGTGTGGATGAGTTTCTCAAATTCATTAGGATCAATTTTTCCGTCAGCATAGATTTCCTCGGCTGCTACAAGGAAGTTTTCAGCATCATCATAGAGTTCTCCATAGTGCTTGAAATCTCCAGCATCATAAAGTAACATTTCCAAAGTATCAACAGCTCCTCGCTGTTTTAGTACTTTGTCTTTAAATCCAATAATAGCTTTTGTCATTTTTATTTCACCTCAAATATGAGTAGTTATTATATCTCCGCCTGTATTTAAACCTTTTTTCAGTCTAGAACACATGTATGAAACGTGTGTAGAACCAGACTGCAACAGGAGGAAGTAAGATTAGGATCCATGCAGGCCATCCGCACTTCAGAAAGCATACAATCCCGTCAAAAAAGCGTCTGCCAACACCAGTTTTTTCTTGTGTTGGCTTTGCCCTTGTGGCAGCATAAACACTGCTGACAGTCAGTAAAAGGACTATCAAAACCACTATGATAAGCAGTGTTTTTCTCTTCATTTTTTGATTTTTACAGCCTCCCCAACAAGGATTAGCCCGACTCCAACAGCCAGCAATAGAACAACGCTGAACCAGGACTCGTAAATTGTAAAAAACTGTATTATCAGCCAAATCAAGCCGACTACAAGCGCGAAAGCTCCACCAATTGAGAGAGCGTGCCACACCATTTTATACTTGGATTTATCACTTTTTTCAATCAGGAACTCGCCTACTAAAATAAGAATTATTCCTGCAACAGCAAGCACTAAACCGCCTACAATTTCTGCTTCAATGTTGATGCTTGCGTACAGAAGACCGAATATAACTCCAATTAGGGTTATGAACCAGCCAGAGAATTCAAACACTTTCCAGATGTGTTTTTTCATACTAAATACTACTCTCTTTTACAAGTTTTATAAAGGTTTCTATAAACCGTTCACGGTCTTTTAGCAATACCTTGCAGCCTGACGCTTTTGCATGCCCTCCGCCAGTAGCGTTTCTGAGTTTTGATATAGCAGAAGCTATTGTTTTTACCAGATTTACAGAATCACTGGAAGTGCGCAGGCTCATTGCATAAGACTTTCCCTGTTCTTCACCAATTATTACTGTCCAACCCTTATACAATTGCTGTAATTTATTGGAAATTCCACCCCTGAGTGAGTATTTTGTTTCAATATCATACACTACCAGCTTTGCATCCTTGTAGAAATGTGCTTTTTCCTTGTGCATTTGGAGCAAACGGTCAACTTCAGTGCTGAATTCCTTTTCATAAGCAACTAGCTTTGCATTTTTCATTAAATCCTGTGGTTTTTTGGCTTGCAAGATAGCGGTTACAATATATTCTGAATTCCGCAGAACATCAGCTGCATTTGTGTAATTTTTGATGATTTCAAAATCTGCATTGTATTTTTTACTTGTTTTTTTCAGAAATTCCTGACAAGAAGGATGAGCTTTGTCTGCAATTGAACCTAAAGCTGAGGCCCAATCCAAAACCTGGCAGATTATATAGGATAAATGAGCTGTTGCAGGGTTCAGAATCTCTGGAATATTGAAAAGATGTGGATTTATTATCAGGGCTCGGCCGAAATCTGTGTTTTCGCGCAAATGATGATGATCCACAACCATTATTTTCATATGGCGAGATTTGCTTCGGATATATTCATGCGCTTCAACACCGAGGTCGAGGATTATCAGATTATCCGGTTGCAGCTTAGCGATTTGGCGCTGGACATTATCGTGGATTACAGCATCACGGGTAACAAGAGGTATTGCCTCCAGACCTTTTTGTCGGAGATAATAAGTGAAAATTGCTCCTGAAGTGCAGCCATCTGTGTCGGAGTCGTGCACAATAACGGTTTTGCCACTCAAATTTTGCATGAAAGTTTGCCCAAGAGAGGCAGATATTTTGAAAATATATTGCTGTTTGAGCTGTTCAGTGATTTTAACAAGCACTATACCTTTGTCGGGCTGGCCGTAGACTAGGTTGTAGCCTTCTGGAGCAAGGAACAAACAGGCAAGAGCAAGCAAATCCTCTTCACCAGTGACTTCAATACGCGCAGGTGACTGATCTGACAATGCATTTTCAACTGTTTTCCATGAATCCAGTGATAAAACACCTGCAGGGTTCTTGCATTTGAAAGAAAGTGGATTGTATTTCTTCAAAATTTTGGAAATTGCCTTGTCAACTGGTTTTCTCTTGACTTTATTGTCGAAAATTATTAATTCTGGTTTAAAGCCGTGCCTGATAGCGGTTTCAGAAACAATATCACCAACTGTAATTAGGTTCGGAAGCTTTAATTTTGAAAATTCTGATTCTGAAATAAGTTTTCCAATAGGTTTTTTAAGAAATTCTCGTATTTCCCCTTTTACAGCAAAGTCTTTAATCATTTTTTCTGAGTTTTTGAACAGCCAGGATGTGCGAGCAGTAGCAGGCCTTCATTGTATAGTACTTGCAATCGCATCCCCAACTGTTTTTCCGCTTATTGAAAGTGACATTATGCTCTTCTTCAGTGCCAGGGACTTTGTAATATGCAGTTGAAGCTGATTCACCTTCTTTAACTATCTTGGAAGTGAGTTTATTTGCTTTTTCCAAACGCTTTTTCATTACTTTTTTCTTAAAGCGGTCCTTAACAAGCGACAATTCTGCTTCAGAACGCACTTTTAAGAATGTTTCGAGTTTCTTATCAATTTCTGAGAGCTCTCCAACAGGCATGAAATTGACAAATGGGATATTTTGGATAAATTGATTTGCTTCTGTTTTCTCATCATAGATTGCATCCTGCAGAGCTTTTATTGCAGGACGGGTTTTGTAAAGAGCGTGCAGGGGCTCGATTTTGTTGTTCACATACCTTGGAACAACTGCTTGAGCAGTTGATTGTTTTGAAAAAATATGGGCAAGTGCTTTTTTATTAAGGAATGGCATGTTGCAGGTGCCAATAAATGTATATTCAGTTGTGCAGGCTTTTAATCCTGCCAAGATATCCCCTAAAAGTCCTTTGTTTTTGATATTTAGCACAACATCAGCACCTGAAATCTTGCGCTCTATGTCTGATTTCTGCCTGATTGAGCTTGCAACTATGAAAATCTTGTTGAAAAACTCCTGTGCTTTGTAGAAAGTCCGCTCTAGAAGGGTTTCACCGTAAATTTCAATAAGCGGAGTGCCAGGAGTTTGTCCAGGAAAATCCGCAAGCAGTACTGCTGTTGATCCAGGTTGCATAGCTGGTAGATAGTGGTAGTTCTATATAAAACCCAGCCATACAACCCCCGACTTTAGGTCGGGGTTTTATTTCCTGGGTTAATCTTGAAGCAGTCCTTTTTCTGTCGCTTCAAGATAAATAATTTGAAGTTACTCTGATCCAGCAGCTTTTGCTCCTTTCTTTATGTGTCTTCTTCGGCGTTCCCATCCTTTAAATCCTTCATCCTCTGCAAGTTTTTGGGTATCAAGTGTTATAAGAGGCAGAGCACCTTGGGGAAAGCTTTCCTTTGCAATTCCAGAAGCATGACCTAAGAATTTGTCGATATCTGACTGAACTGCAGTCCACTCACTCTTCATTTTTGCAACATAGTTCTTGAGTTTTTCTCCATCTGGGGCTTTTGCAATTGTTTCATCGCCAAGAGTCAAGTAATCTTCAAAGAATTCCTTTCGGTTTTCATAATACTCCATAAAACCGCGAACAAGAGAAGTAACGGTATTGGTGATTATAATAAATTCTCCATCCATATCAGCTTGTACTGCACCGATTTCAGAATATTCATCAGCTGTTTTCTTGTCAATCGGCCCTTTTACTTTTTTTATTAATCCTGTTTGTTTAATGAGTAATTTATCAACTTTTGCAACAGCGTGCATAAAATCCCTGTGGCGCCATGCGAACATATTGTGAGCTATTTTGTGTTTGATTCCCTTAACAATATCACCTGCATGCTTCTCAACAGCAAGGATATCGTTTTTAAATTCTTTAGTTTCAGGTTGTGGTTGTACATCATCAGCCATTTTTAATCACAAGATTACTGTGTTTACTGTAGTTTATAATATTTACCCCTAAAAAATATTTTGAATAACACTTTTAAGCACTCTAATGTAGTTTCAGTGTATGACAAAGCTTTTCGGAAGCTCAGGAATCAGAGGAATTTATGGCGAGAAGATAACTCCAGGGATGGCACTCTCAGTTGGAACTGCTCTTGGAACTTATTTGAAGCAGGGAAAAGTGCTAATTGCAAGAGATGCTCGAGCAACTTCAGAAATTTTGGAGAACGCGCTTGCTAGCGGTCTTGAAAGTACTGGTGTTGAAACTATCAGAACTGGACTTGCACCTACACCTGCACTTGCATTCGCTACAAAAAAACTTGGAATGAATGCTGGAGTGATTATTACAGCTTCCCATAATCCGCCTGAATACAATGGAATGAAGTTTTGGCAGGGAGATTCTAGTGCTTATAGCAAGGAAATGGAGGAAGAACTGGAGAAATTGGTTAATGGGGCAGCGGGGCAGAGTGAAAGCGGGGCGTCGTGGGAAAATATTCATTCATCCACCAGTATTGACATTATTTCAGACTACTCAAAAGCAATTACAGGGTTTGTTGAGCTGAAAAATAAACATAAAATTGCTCTGGATTGCGGAAATGGTGCTGCTTGCGCTGTTTCTCCAGGCCTGCTTTCGCAATTTGGAGAAGTTTCAAAGATTTTCAGTACAGCTGAAGGTGCGAAACCTGGCAGAAAGAGCGAACCAAGTGAGGAAAATCTTTCAGAACTGAAGAAATTAGTTGTTGAAACCAATTCTGAAATTGGTATTGCGCATGATGGCGATTCTGACAGGCTTGCAATAGTTGATGAAAAAGGAAATTTTGTTAAAAAGGATAAATTGCTGGCGATTCTGGCGATTCACGAGCTTGAAAAAGAGTCTGGTAATATTGTTATTCCTGTAGATACATCCAGATTAGTTGAAGAAGCTATTTTGAACGCTGGTGGACAAGTAAGTATGACTAAAATTGGTGATGTTTTTGTTGCTCAGGAGATGAGAAACACTGATGCTGTGTTCGGGGGTGAGCCAAGTGGTTGTTTTATCTTCCCAAAAGCGAATTGGTGTCCTGATGCTGTCCTTGCATCCTTAAAAGTGCTTGAAATACTAGAGAAAAGCCAGAAAAGCATGTCTGAGTTAACTGCAGAGCTCGGTAATTATGTTACTTTGCGGAAAAAAGTAGAGTGCAGTGATGAAAATAAAGAGAAAATGTGCAATGAACTGTATGAAAAAGTCCGAACCATGGAAGGTTCAGAACGAATTATTGAAATCGATGGCGTGCGTGCTGATTTTAAAGACGCTTGGGTGCTGGTTCGGCCTAGCGGTACAGAGCCGATTGTAAGAATTACTGTAGAAGCTGAAACTGCTGAGAGAGCAGACGAGCTAATGAAGAAATTATTCTAACACGAAACCCTATTTTCTTCTAAAAAACTTGCCAAGGAAGTTCCCTTTAGGTTTATGCAAACCACCTTTGTCTTTCATGAACCCGCCGAAGTGCTTTACAGAAACTCTGTGTAGGTTAGCAGCATCCATGTAAGGAACATCTTTGTAAGTCTTTACAGAACCAACAGCTCTAATCAGGTTGCCCTGCTCAACAGTTGTGTAGTACGGATAACGGACATGCAATTTGTCAGTATGATCTTGTATCAGGAATACTTTACCTTTCTTTGTTTCTGTAATACTCTTGACAACACCTTCAATTCGTGCTCCTTCTACAAACAAATCAGGATCCTTTTTGATTTCGGAAACTGGAATCACACGGAAGAGTTTGTACCAGACAATAAATCCGACAAATCCACCGACAAGCACGAGTATTATCAGGATTGAAACTGCACCAAGTGATAGACCACTCAAGAGTGCTGCAATCTTACTGTCAGGCATGCTTGTAGCAGCCATTGCAGATTTGATCTTCTCAATTAAGTCATCAGCTTCATTATAGTAGCGCTCAGATTCAGTGTATTCACCAGCATTATATTTGGCAATTGCGTTCTGGATAGCGGTTCCTATGGCTTCGAGATCAGTCTCCATTACAGTTGTGTCAATACCTTTTGCTTCTAGAACTTTAACATCGCCCTTGACTTCTGAGTAATCCTTCTTAATATCCTCAATTTCTTTGCTTAGATCTGAAATCTTTGCTGTGTCCCAGACCTTTGTAACCTTGAAAGTAACTTTCTTCTCTGCAATTGCGAGTCCGTCGGTGTCCTTTGCTTTTAGAGTGAGTGTGTATGATTTTGGCTCAGCATCTGCAGGAGGTGTGAACTTTATTGTAAATGTTACGGATTTTGCAGCTGAAAGATCTGCTGTGCTGTCATCTGAAGAAGCAATTGAAATTGTGTACCATGAACTTGGAACTCCAACAACTTCAAGCTTGACATCCTCTAGTGATTTCAGACCGTTGTTCTTTACTGTGAAGCTTGTGCTTGCAGATTCTCCCTGGATGACACTTACCTGGCTGTCATAACTGGTTACTGAAAGTGAGTAGTCTACACCAGATCCTCCGGCTCCGCCTCCGCCTGAAGCTGGAGTGGATTCAGAAGTTCCGCTTGTCATTACTATGCTTGTAGTTTCCCAGCGTGTGCTTCCATTAGGTCCAACAACAGACAAATTGTAAACATGTGTTCCTGCTGATGGTGCAGACAAGCTGTTTGCTGAAAAGTTCATAGAGAAGCTGGATGAGGAAACAATTGAATCGCTAACAGAGCTAACAACACTCCATGTTCCGTTAAGCTCCTGAGTTGTGTTATAAGCGTATGTTGCATTTCCTTTTATTGTATATTCCTCATCAACAGTCATTGCAGCACCAGAGCTGTAGAACTTGTTGGTCTCGCCGTAGAAGTATCCAAACACAATTTCTGGAAGCATTGTCAAATTCTGAGTCAGGTTTGCACCAGATCCTAGAGTTACAGTCTGGTTTGTGTTGTTGGTTTCAAAGAGTGAGTGATTCACAGACAAGTTGTAGCTTCCTGCAGGAGCATTAAGCACATATTCCCCGATGTTGTTGGTTGTTGTGGAGTAGGTTGTGCTTCCTGATACAAGTTTCACTGTTGCATTTGGAATTCTGCCGTAGCGTATTGCAG
>CEPZ01011955.1_pt1 | contig 10212 bp, 12 predicted proteins | sample 530461 | NCBI WGS metagenome assembly CEPZ01 (sample SAMEA2620106, study PRJEB7988) | marine metagenome | isolation source: saline water (ENVO:00002010), including | reverse complement strand
AATTGATTATCTTTAAAAAATTATAAATTAAATCCATTTTTATTCTGGAATCATAAAATCAACTTCCATAATCTCCTCGTTATTCTCATATTTTTTTCTTAACATCTTATTCATTTCCAAATTTGCTAAATATTCCTCTAATTTTCCCCTCGTAAGATCAAATGATCTTAAAAATTCTAAAGGTTTATTTGGCCCAAAAAAATAATGTCCTTCAAATTCATATTCTCTTAAGGGTAATAATACCTTCTTACTAAATTTTCTTTCAAATCCTCCATCCATTTGGCATTTATAGTAGATACTAAATAATCTTCTACTAACATTACTCATAGCAATATCGACCCATAGCCCTTCTTCCTTATAATCTCCTTGAGTATATTTTCCTTTTTTGTCTTTTAATCTGAAGAGTTCTTTATTAACAACCTCCAATTTAATTCCTTCAAGTAAATTTTTTTTAACAATCTTTAATAATGCATTATAATCTTTTTCAGGTAAACTTATGTCAATATCTTTTGATAGGGGTTTCCATCCCTTATGGATAATTGCCCCAATTAAGGTTCCCCCACAAATCCAATATCTTAAATTATTTTTCCTACACAAATAATCTAAATATTTTAAAATTCTAAACATTGCAGAATGACATTTTCTTACATTTGTTTTTTCTAAATTTCTTTCATCAGGAAATAATGAACTAAGATTATTAACATTATTCATAAAAAACTAATATAACAACATATTTTAAAGATTTAGCATATAAAAATCAATAAACTTTATCCAATAAGAACTTATAAATAATTAAGGGCAAATAATATAAAAAATCACAATCAAACATTTAAACAAAGATTTTCTAAGGATATTATGTTCTATAAAACTAAAAATAAAATTGATAAAAATAAATACAAATTCACTGAAGATTGGTTCTCACACGAAAGTGAAAGTAAGGTAGTCATCCAATTTGAAAAATTTTTAAGTCAATATAAAAATAAACCTTGCAGGTTCTTAGAGATTGGATCGTTCGAAGGAATGTCAGCTATTTGGATGCTAGAAAACATTCTAACTCACAAAGATTCAAGACTCTGGTGTTTTGACAAGGGCGAAACATGGACAAAGAATTCGTTTGAAACACTAATAACTAATATATACAAAACAAATAAACAAAATCAGGTAGAAATTACAAAAGGGTCTGCAGAAGAAAATTTAGTAAATTTTCCAAGAAGTTATTTTGATTTTATATACATAGATGGAGATCACGAAGCAGAGACGGTTCTGGAAGATGCAATCCTATCATTCAGGATATTAAAATTAGGAGGAATCATTGCATTAGATGACTATCTATTAGGAATAAGGTGGCCAAAATCTCCTGGAGCAATTGCCTGTAAAAATCCTCCAAAAAAAGCTATTGATTATTTTTTAGAAATATATGCGGAAAAAATAAAAATCTTGTACAAAGATTACCAGGTTTGGATAAAAAAAATAAAAGAATAATATTCACAATAGGATAAAATTATATATAACTCTCTACTAGTTATTAATATGCAAATAAAGAAAAATTATATTCTAATAACAATTTTATTACTTATTTTCTTATTAATTTTATCTCCAAGAATCGATAATTCTTATCCTACCCATATAGACGAATGGCATCATATAACAGAATCAATAAAATTAAACTATCAACTCCCTTCAGGAATCACTGCAGCAAAAGCGGGATTCCACTATGTCTTATTAATATTAGGCTCTTTAACAAATCTTATCTTAATCTATAAATTCCTCCCAGCATTATGGGCAATTTTAACAGCAATAATTTTATTCCATATAATAAAAAATCAAACAAATCATCTAAAATCTAGTTTTTTAATAGCTATAGCAACAATAATCTTCTTCGCATCCATCAAATCTAATGCTAATTTAACTGGACTTTGGTTTTTCACTCCATTAACTTTCTCAATTCCATTTATCTATCTATACATTTATCTATTTTCAAAGGGAATTCAAGAACAAAACAAAAAACTAATTATTTACTCATTAGCAATAATAATCTTTTTAATTCCAATACATTCAATATCTGTACTATTTGCAATTCCATTATTAACTATCTACTTATTATCAAATTTAAACTACTTAAAAAAAGAATATAAGTTTTTCTTAATATTTCTCTTAATACCAATTATTGGAATAATTTTCTATATGCAAATAATGAATCTAGGATTCATGCCCGCAATAGCCGATATCTTATCACAATTGCAATTTAAACATGGATGGGGCGTCTTAGAGGCAAATAATTCTCCATTTGAGCTATATAGTCCTATTGGATATATTTTAGCGATTTTGGGAGTATTTTATCTAACAACAAACAAAGAAAATCTAAAAAAATATCTTATCCATCTAATCTGGCCAATAACAATTCTAATATCTATATTAATCTTTAAACAAACAGGAGTCTCATATCTATCTCCTTATCAAAGAAATTTTTACTATTTTGCAATCTCACTCCCATTCCTAAGTGCTTTAGGATTATATTATCTAATAAAAAAAATAAACCCAAATACTCAAAAAAAGAAAATATTAACATTCATCTTAATCATAATCATCCTATTCCTAACTTTCCAATCTTATTACAAACTTCCAGAAAAAACTCAATTATATGAAAATATTGATCAAGATAATTATGAAGCTTTACAATTTTTAAAAACCCAACCCTTAAATCCTAATACCAAGGTAATAGCTCCAGCATTAATTGCAACAACTATTTATCCAATAACAAATCATCAACCTTTAGCAACCACTTTCTTCTATGGCGATAGAAATTTATTATTTCAGTTCTTCCTTTCAAAAGACTGCAATACCAAAAATCAAATAATCCGGAAATATAATGTATCATATGTGTTAACAAATCAAGCTATAAATTGCAATTGGGAAATTATATATGATAAAAACAATAATGTGATTTACAAAGTTTAATTATTCAACCTTTTCTTTCACTTCTTTTTTCTCTTCTATCTTTTCTTTTTTAGCCTCAGTCTTTTTTTCCTCTACTTTTTCTTCTTTAACTTCAACCTTTTCTTCTTCTTTCTTAGGTTTTTCTAAAACTATTTCTTTAACCTTCTTAACACTCTTGACCCAATTTGTTTTCTTAGGATCTCTTCCTAATTTGGCATTATTTCTACATTTACTAGAACAATAAAAAATACTCTTTCCATCAAAAGTAAAAATAGTTAACCCTCTGGGATTTTCATAATTTTTCTTACAAAAACTACATGCTGGCATTATGCAGCTCCCTTAGAATATTTAGATCTAATTCTTCTTGCCTCAATTTGTGTTTCTCTTAACATTAAAATATCTTTGGTTCTAACAGGTCCTTTAACATTTCTTCTCATAACCTTTCCCTTATCAAATCCTTGAAGAATTCTTGCTTTAACCTGTGTAACTTCCCCTTTAGCTCCAGTTCTACCTACAATAGATTCAACAACTGCTGGAACAGCACCATCTCCAAGTAAAGCGTCCGCTCCTTTTCCACTGCCGCTTCCTTGACCGTCCTTAGTTTTCTGTGTTTTACTTCCCATTTTATCATATCATTAGAGTATTAATTCAAATAACTTAAAAGTTATAAGAATCACTCTTCCTTCTTAGTTTCTTTACCAAGAGTGCTAATAAAACCTTCAAGATCACTAGATGCATCTCCGGCATCTATAACAACAACACTAGCGCAGCCAACATTCAAACCAACTGCAACACCTAGCTTCTCTTTCTTATCTACTTCAACACAAGGTATATTCTTTTCCTTGCATAAAATAGGTATATGTTGTGTAATCTCCTTAGGGTCAACATCAGCACCATAGGCAACCAATTTAGCAGTTCCTCTCTCTACTGCCTTGGTAACTTCGTTTGTACCTTTCTCAACCTTTCCAGTTTTTCTCGCTTTCTCAATCAATTCATATATTGAAACCATTTTCTGTCTCCATTTAATTAATAACTATCAGAATTCAACTCGTAAAAGTGTTTTTCCATTTTGCTTTTTTACCAAAAACACTTTCACTCGCCTCCCAACAGTCATTGGCTACATTTAATTGATAAATTATGCCTATTTAAATCTTTTCACTTCCACCTAACATCAACCATATCCGTCCTTTGCCTAGAATCTATGTCTAAATTATCAATATCCTCCACCCTAATCCCTGCATTAAACATTATTTCTCCAAGATAAGCTATCATTGCGCCATTATCAACTAATAAACTTCTTTCAGGAACAAAAAACTTTGCTCCTCTTTCTTCACACATTAATTTACACATTTCTTGTAATCTAGCATTACAACCAACTCCTCCTCCTAATAATAATTCTTTTTTCCCAGTATGAGCTAATGCCCTTTCAGCAGCTTCAACTAGTGTAGCGAATGCCGTTTCTTGCAACGAAAAAGCCAAATCCTCTTTACTTTCACCTTTTTCATACAATTGTTTTAATTTAGTTAACAAACCAGAAAATGCAACATCCATTCCTTTAATTGTATAAGGTACCTCAATATATTTTCCTTCCTTAGCCAACTTTTCAACCTTAGGGCCTCCTGGAAACCCCAAATCAAAATATCTCGCAAAATTATCGATAAAATTTCCAATTCCTGTATCTAATGTTTCTCCAAAAACTCTATATTTTCCTTCAGCATATGCAATTATCTGAGTATTAGCTCCAGATGCATATAACATAACTGGATCTTTAGCTCCCACTATCTTTCCTATTTCAAGATGAGCGACGCAATGATTAATTGGAACTAATGGAACATCTAACTCTTTAGCTTTTTTCTTAGCAAATCTCATTCCCTCTGCTAAACAGGGAGGTAATCCTGGAGCTTGAGAAATAGCTATAGCATCAATCTTATCTTCATCTATGCCAGCAACTTCAAGCGCCCCTTTCCAGATTTTCTCAGAAACTTCTTTATGATGCGCAGCCGCATCCATTGGAATAATTCCTCCACTTTCAGTAGTATAGGCATCTTTCTCATTAGCCAATATCTTTCCTTTATCAACAATTCCTACACCAAATGTATGTGCAGTGGTTTCTATTCCTATTATCATAATAAAAATTAAAAATTATTAGTATAAATATCTAACTATAGCCCTAAACTATCCACAAATTTCTGTTTATTAAATAATTCTAAATCTTCATAATTCTGCCCAGTCCCTAAATAAAAAATAGGCTTTCCCGTAGCATGAGAAACTGAAATAATTGTTCCACCTTTCTCATCTATATCTGCCTTACTTAAAATAATCCCATCAATATCAACAGCCTCATGGAAAGCTTTTGCTTGATCAACAGCATCATTACCTGCAACACTTTCTGCAACAAATACTTTCAAATTAGGTTCAGTAACTCTAATAATTTTTTCCATCTCTGCCATCAAATTAGATTTAGTATGCATTCTTCCAGCAGTATCAATTAAAACAACATCAATCTTATTTTTCTTAGCATATTGGATAGCATCATATCCTACAGCAGCAGGGTCTGCTCCATAATCTTGTTTAATTAATGGAACATTCAATTTATCCGCATGTTCGCCTATCTGTTCAATACTAGCAGCTCTAAAAGTATCTCCTGCAGCCAACACAACACTAAAACCAGCATTCTTCAAAAAACTAGTAATTTTAGCAATACTAGTAGTTTTTCCAGTCCCATTAATTCCAAAAAATAAAATCTTAAAAGGTTTATCTGCAATTTTAATAAACTCAAGAGGATTATCAGGCTCAATTAAAATATCTTCAATAGCAGCCTTCAATTCATTCTTAATTTCATTCTCAAGTTCTTCTTTTTTTATTTCTCTTCCAACTAACTTCTTTTCTAAATTATTCTTAATATCATCAACAGCATCTAAAGCAACATTATTATCTAATAACAATAATTCTAAATCATCAAAAATATCATTAAATTCATTTTCAGTTATTTTATATGAAAATCCAGACTTCATCCTAGAAAAAAAACTTTTCTTCTCTTCTGATAAATTTTCAGTCTTTACTTCTCCCTTTCCCCTGTCTTCTAAATCTGGAGTATTGGATTTTTCTTCATCTTCTGGAAGTTTTAATTCTTCTTTTTCTTCTTTATCAACTCGCTCTAATTCAGTATCAAATTTTTCAACTTCCTCTTCTTCTTTTTCGGCTTGTTTTTGTTTTTTCTTGGCTTCATCAATCTGTTTCTTAATTCCTTCTGCTTCTTCTTCAATTTTTTCTAAATCAGGAATTGTTTTTCTATTATATGCATCAAATTTGCTGGGAACATTTTGCCCTTTCTTTTCTTTAGACTCTTCAATAATCTTTTCAGCTTTTTTTATTTCTTTTTCTAACTTAATTTTTTCTTTTTCTTTTTCAGTTTCAACTACTTTTGCTTCTTCTTCAATCTTTTCACTAGAATCTTTAAACCAACCTTTAAGTTTATCTTTAAATTTTCCAAACATAAATTTTACAAGAACTACAGATTTATAAGGTTATATAAAACTTCAAAGTTAGATTTTTATACTATCAATTACTATTAATAAAGAGGTATGCTAATGAAAAAAATACTAATTATACTTGATGGTGCTGCAGACTTGCCAAATAAAATATTAAAAAATAAAACTCCTTTTGAGTCGGCCCAGACTCCCAACTTAGATTTCTTAGCTAAAAATGGACAATTAGGTTTAATGTACCCATTAAATAAAAAAACAATTCCAAGTTCTGCAAATTCTTTAGTGGCCTTATTTGGGAATGATCCAAAGAAATGTCAAAGAGGAGTATATGAGGCAATAGGGGCTGGATTTAATCTAAAACGTGGAGATCTAGCTTTAAGAACAAACTTTGCAACGATAGATAATTTAAAATCTAAAAAATTAATAGATAGAAGGGCTGGAAGAACCCTTACTACTAAGGAATCTAATCAATTAGCCGAATCATTAAACAAAGAAATATCACTTCCCTGTAAATTTGAATTTAAATCGACAATACAACATAGGGGCGCATTAGTTTTAAGAGGAGGTCATTCAGATAATATTTCTAATATGGACTCAGGATGGTCTGGAAATAATAAGGCTAATCAATTTAAATTTCTAGAACCTCTTGATAATGATCCCGATTCAAAATATTCTGCAAATCTTGTAAATAAATTTCTCCATCAGGCTCACCAAATACTTAGCAAACATCCAGTAAATAAGGCTAGAATAAAAAAAGGACTTTTTCCTGCAAATATGATTTTAACAAGAGGAGCTGGATCTGAACTTCCAAAAATAAAACCATATAAAAGTTGGATGTCAATAAATTCAATGCCTTTGGAAGTGGGGATAGCAAAACTTTCTAAAATGAAAAATTTTCCATGCAAAATCCCAAAACAATCTTCAATAGATATTTATGATCATTTATACAAATTACTTAATAAAAAGATAAAACATTCAATAAGAACCTTAAAAAGAAATCATAAGGATTTCATAGGGTGTTATATTCAAATAAAAGAAACTGATCTTCCAGGTCATGATAATAAACCATTAGAAAAAAAGAAGATGATAGAACTTATTGATAAAAAGTTTTTCAGTTTTATAAAAAAAGCAGCAATAAAACATGAATGGAAAGTTATTGTAACATGTGATCATTCAACACCTTGTGAATTGAAGGGTCATTCAAATCACCCTGTTCCAGTTTTAGTTTATAATCCTAAAGAGCCAATTGTTGATCATGCGCATAGGTTTAACGAAATTGAGGCTAGAATAGGTTCACTTAGAACTTTCTTAGGAAAGGATTTTCTGGAAAAGGTTGGACTAAATAGATAACAACACGACAAACATTATAAATCAAAATCCTTTCTCAAGGTTATGATAACTTATAATGAATTATATGATGCGCTCCGTAAGGAAAGATATTCAGAACAATTACAACCCATACCTAAACTTTTTATAAAAGAAGTCTCTGCATATTTGAAAGATAAAAAAGAAATTGCTAATAAAGATGATGATAATTTTTCAGATACAATTTTAAAAACAAAGAAACAATTTGAAAATTCTATATCGATTTTTAAGGAACTAATTCTTCGAAGAAAAAAGAAAATCTTAGAATTAGCTTTTATTGCAGCAGAAACAGGAATATCTAAAAGAGATTTTGAAAATATGTTATTAATTGAAAAAGAAGCATTTGATGGGATAATGAAGGCTTTAGAAAAAAAAGATAAAAAAATAGAAGAACTTTTGAAAGGTAAGGAAACTGAAAATAAGCCTCAAAATAAAATGATTGTATTTATAGAAGATACTGATCCTATTTTAGACTTGGAAGGGAATGAAATAGGGCCCTTCAAAAAAGGAGATATTGCAAATTTGGCAGAAGAAGTCGCAACAATTCTGATAGGTGATAAAAAAGCAGATAGTGTTGATGAGGACTAAATAGATGAGATATTTTTAGATGGAAAATATTTTATTTATATTATGAAGCCACGGGTGAGAGTTGAACTCACGACCTCTACATTACCAATGTAGTGACATTATGTCAGAATACCTAAACCCTTATAAACCCCCTTTTTCTAGTCTTATTATGAAGGACAAATATCCAGTTTATAGGAAGACAGGAGTTCAGTTTATAGAAGACAAACTCAGTAATGACGATAGAAAAATATTGACAGACTATCTTGTTTTTGTGGGTATAACTGCAAGTGAAAGAAAACTTTCACAATATAGAATTTACATGTTGCAATTCATAGACATAATTGAAAAACCATTAAATAAGATTACTAAGGAAGACGCAGATAAGTTTTGGAATCTTGTGAACCATGATACTGACAGGGAAATCTTTACTAAGAATCAAATAAGAATGATGGTCAAAAGATTCTTGAAATGGTATTATAAGGATACTGAAATGCTAGAAAATCTAAGGTCTGAGAAACATCTTGTCAATTTAAAGAAACATAATAAGTCTACACTTATAACTCCTGAAGAACTAGAAGAATTAATTAGAGGGTGTAAGAATTATAGGGATAAAGCTATTGTAACTTTGTTATATGAATCTGCAGGAAGACCAGAAGAAATAAGGTCATTAAAATGGAGTCAGTTAAACATTATGAATAAAACAATACAACTTTATTCTAGTAAGACAAAAGGAACCAGGGAACTTCCAATTCATAAAAGTATTGAAAGACTGGAACAATGGAAACAGGATTTTGCATTTCCAAACTTAAAGGAATCGGACTATATTTTTCCAAGTTTTAAAGATAGGGACAAACCCATTTCAGAAACATTTTTCACCAAATTAATTAAGAGAATCTGTGAAAGAATGGGATTAAGAAAAATTACCCCTTATGATTTTAGAAGGTCTAGGTTAACTGAGTTATATGTAATCAATAAAGTTCCAGACCTAGCACATAGAAAATTTGCAGGACATTCTCCTGATTCTAAAATGACTGCAGTTTATGTTAAAATGGACGAATCGGACATGCAGGAAACTATTAGAGGAATTTATGAAAATAAGAAGTTAAGTCCAGTTCAAAAAGACATTGTTCAGAACCTTCAGGAACAAATGCATAAACTTCTGAGGGAAATGGAAAAGTTGCGAAAACAATCAACCCCCCCAATATCTGCATAATTCCCTATGTGGAAAATGTCATTTCTTCTAAATAAACAATCAGGTGATTATTTGGTTCAAGAGATTATTAAGGAATCTGTTGTTCGGTCTTTGCAAAACAATTTTCTTTCCAAACACCTCGAATATTATGGCACATTTCCCAATCATTAATCTTTATAGCAACTTTCATTAAACAATTATCTTTAGTACTACTTTGTCTTCCATCTTCATCCGGAGAAATTTTTTCACAAAGAGATCCATCTCCCATTTCTTCTGCAACATATATATAACATTCTTCAATTGCACTCTTATCCTCAATTTGATCACACACAAACTCATCTTGTTTTTTGACAGCAACATTTCTAAAACAAGCATTTATTTTATCTCTAGGACCTATTTTATCGCAAACCTCAACATCTTGTTTTTCCCCCGCAACAGCAATTAAACAGTCTTCTTTGGAAGTTATATCATCAAGTTTATTACAAATCTTTTCATCTTGTTTTTCCATAGCTTTTGAGATATAACAATTATCGGACTGGTTTTTACATTCATCTTCCAATAGAAAAAAAGCTCCTCCCAGAATTATTACTAATCCCAAAATAACAATAATTCCAATAACTAATCCTCTTTTCATCTTATTATACAGAATAATTATTATTTAAA
>CEPZ01014346.1_pt1 | contig 10227 bp, 12 predicted proteins | sample 530461 | NCBI WGS metagenome assembly CEPZ01 (sample SAMEA2620106, study PRJEB7988) | marine metagenome | isolation source: saline water (ENVO:00002010), including | reverse complement strand
CCTTCCTGGATAGTAATGGAGCGGATCTCACTCTCTCCCCTGCCGTCCGGTCGCTGCCCTTCGTTCAGGATCCTGTGGCGGAGTGCACTCTTCATCTTATCGGAAATGATAGTCTTGATGACTTGCTCCTGCTCCGGGAAATTCTCTTCAAGTGCTTCCACGATTTCATCCTTAACAGCATCCACGGCTGACCTTCTCTCATCTTTGTCACCATGTGCGATCTTTTCGATGCGGCCGTCCAGACGATCCGTGACTGCTTTCACCAGCTTGTCATCCACCTCTTCCTCAACGATTTCACGCTTCGGCTTGCCGAGACCTTCAACGAAAGATTTCTGAAACTTGATGATATCCTTAATGGCTTCGTATCCGTACTGCACCGCAATCATCAAATCTTCTTCCGATATTTCGCTCGCCTCGCCTTCCATCATGACGATCGCATCTTCTCCGCCTGTCAGGACAAGATCAAGTGCACTTTCCTCCAGTTGGGAGTAAGTGGGATTAAGGACGGGCTTACCATCGATCATCCCCATCCTGACGGCCGCTATGGGACCGTTCCACGGGATATCCGACAGCATGAGCGCCACCGACGCCCCGAGGCTGCCAAGGATGTCCGCCGGATTTTCCTGATCCGTTGACAAAAGGTTTATCATCACCTGCGTCTCACAACGAAATCCGTCAGGGAAAAGGGGACGGATAGGCCTGTCTGTTAAGCGGGATGCCAATATCTCCTTCTCTGACGGCCTCCCCTCTCTTCTGAAGAATCCACCGGGAATTTTCCCGGCAGCGTACGTACGCTCTCTATACTCTACCGAAAGCGGGAAAAAACTGATTCCCACGCGCGGATTCTTATCCGCATTCACAGCTACCAATACTACTGTATCACCGTAAGTCACAACTACGGATCCCGATGACTGCTTGGCCATCAGACCCGTTTCCAGCGTCAGAGACTTCCCAGCCAGTTCAATTGTCTCTTTTTTTACACTCATTAATTTCCTCTCTTCCTTTCTCAGCGTCTGATATTCAGATCACTAGTTATTTTTATATAGTTCTCGTAATCTACTCTCTTAAGATACTTAAGCAGTCTTCTGCGTCTACTGACCATCATTGTCAGTCCCCGCCGGGAATGATGATCTCTCTTGTGTGTCTTGAAATGCGTGTTAAGATCCCGTATCCTTTCGGTCAATGATGCGATCTGAACCTCGGTAGATCCCACATCTTTCTCATCCTTGCCGAAGGTGGTGACGATTTCCTGTTTTTTCTCCTTTACTAAAGGCATTACTCCTCCTCTTTGTACAGATTGATTCTACTCTCACAGAATCTTTTATCTTGCTCCAGTTGTTCTATCAGTTCATCCGCGTTGTCAAACTTGCGTTCATCACGGATTCTCTCCAGGAATTGGACTTCCAACGTCTCACCGTAAAGATTATCAACTTCACCGTCAAACAGGTGTATTTCCATGACGAAATCCTTTTCCTCAAATGTCGGTCGATAGCCGATATTGCACATTCCGTAATAGATGTTATCCTCTATCATTGCGCGGGCGAAATATACCCCCGTTTTGGGTAAAAGCTGTGCTTCATTCTCAGGCACAAAATTGGCTGTGGGAAAGTTCAGTGATCGGCCTCTTCCTACCCCTTGCACCACAGTCACGTCAAATCCGAACTGCCAACCCAGTTCAAAGGACGCCCGCTGGACATGACCGTCACGGATCAGGTTTCTAATACGGGTGCTGCTGAGGATTACGTCCTGATCCCCTACACCAGCCACCACATCTACCTCATACCTCTCCTGCTTACTGTTGGTGAGGAATTCACTGTCTCCTTCGCGATTATGACCAAACCTGTGATCATAGCCCACGATAATATGGGACGGTTCGAAATACTTGAGCAGAACGTTATCCAGGAAGTCTTGCGCCGATGTCTGTGAAAATTTATCGTCAAAAGGGATAACCAGCGCCGTGTCGATGCCCATGAACTCCAGCAGCTCCATTTTTTTTTCTACCTGCATTAAAATTTCGAAACCGTCCTTGGGCATCAGTATATGTTTTGGATGAGGATCAAACGTCACCACAACCGATTTTTGTTCCAGTGCTCTGGCCGTTGTCACCACCTCATGTATCACTTCCTGATGTCCGCGGTGCAGCCCATCGAAAGACCCGATCGTCAGTACGGTGTTCTTCATGGGCTGAACATCCTCTATGCAGCGGTAGACATCCATTGCTGCTCCAGCAGATCAAATGAGAGACAGTCATCCAGATGATAATCACCCACTCTTGTTCTCCTGAGGGCGGTAAGGTGTCCCGCAGTACCGAGTGCATTGGCCATATCAGAGGCCAGCTGTCTTATGTATGTCCCCTTGCTGCAAGTGACACTGAAGGTGATAGTGTCATCAGACAGGTCGATCAGCTGAAGAGCGAGTATCCGGACTGCTACCGGATCCCGGTCTACCTGCTCTCCGCGGCGGGCAAGCTTATAGAGTCGCGTTCCGTCGATCTTCTTCGCCGAATACATGGGCGGCGTCTGCTCAATTTCACCGCGGAACTGGGCCAAAACATTTTCAATCTTACTCGCTGTCAGATGAGGTATCTCGCGCTGATCTGTCACCTCACCTGTCAGATCCAGGGTATCCGTCTCTTCGCCTAGTTTCAGCTCAGCCAGGTAGTCTTTAGAAGTAGCAGAAAGCTGGCTCAACATGCGCGTCGACTCCCTCCCGATTCCCACAACAAGAACACCCTCCGCGAAAGGGTCCAGCGTACCGGCGTGGCCCACTTTTTTCTCTCCCGTAATGGATCTCACCTTCTCTACAACATCGAAAGAAGTCCACTTTACCGGTTTGTTGATGGCGATTATCATTCTGAGGAGATATCCGATTTGTGGATTTGTGAAAAAATACGTTCCATCTGGTCAACCGTCTCACTGGTATCATCGTAGTGAAAAGCCAGATCGGGTACAGATTTCGACGTTATTTCACGACCGAGTAGACCGCGGATGTAACCCTTACGCTGTTTGAAAAAACGCTCAACTTCTCCCATTTCCACGGCGTTGCCCAGGACACTTACGTAAACCTTGGCGTGTTTCAGGTCTTTCGACGCTACTACATTAGTCACCGTCACAAAACCGATGCTTTTTGTATCGACCTCACGTTGTATTATTTCGCTGAGAATTTTCATCAGTTCACGACCATACCGCTCAGACCTGGAATAAGGTTTTATGCTCATACTATTTCGCTGGATTCAGATGACACTTCCACGGGGAAACGTTTTTCTATGAACTGCTGGATGGAGTCCATACTGGTCTTCAGCTTGGCCCTGTCATTGCCTGCCATAGCCACCTCCAGCACGGCTGACTGCCATACGTCATGATAATCAATCTCCGCCACAGATACATTTTTCTTTTTGCGCAGATAGTTCTTGAGTGGATTAAGAATAGCTCTTTTTTCCTTGAGAGAATGGGGACTCATCAGGTGTAGTTCCATGCGGAGTATACCTACAGCCATCGTCTATCGTGTGCGCCTCTGTCCATATTATGATTAGTAACTGATTTATGCCGTGTATACAGGAATGAGGAAAACGTTCTGGTCTCTTCCGTTAAAGCGCAAAGTTTACTTAAGGGTTCGCTTAACCTCCTCAGTCGCATAGACTTCAATGAGGTCCCCTTCTTCAAAGCTATCCATTCCCCGGATTCCGATGCCGCACTCTTTCCCGCTATCCACAGATTTTACGTCATCCTGGAAGTGCTTCAGTGATGTAATCTGCCCTACTGTGATAATCTCATCATCGCGCTTGATCCTTGCCAAGTCGTTACGGCTGACCACCCCGTCAGTGATGATGCAGCCGGCAATTGATCCTTTACGTGAAATCTTAAACACCTGGCGCACTTCGGCCGTACCAAGTACCTTCTCAACAATGTCAGGCTCAAGCATACCTTCAACGGCAAGTCTTATCTCGTCGGTAGCTTCATAGATTACATCATACTTTCTGATGTCAACACCGCTGTTGTTAGCCAGCAGAGTAGCGTTTGAGTGGACGCCAACGTTGAATCCGACAATAATAGCGTTTGAGGCGGTGGCCAGTAGCACATCGGATTCGGATACGGTACCGACTCCCTGGTGAACAATATCAACCTTGATCTCATCACTGGGAATTTCAGCGAGCGCGTCAACAAGTGCTTCGATTGACCCATCGACGTCAGCTTTCACCACCAGCGGCAGTGTCTTGGCGACCCCCTCCCTGATTTCCTTAGAAAGCCGGTCGAGCGACATGGTCCTGATCTTCTGACGATCGATCTCACGCTGCATACGATCTCTTTCAGAAGCGTGCTTTTTGGCTACCTTTTCATCATACACAACTGCCAGTCTGTCACCGGCCTGAGGCGGTGTATGGAAGCCGAGTACCTGCACCGGGGTCGCCGGACCGGCAAAATCGATGCGGGTGTTTCTTTCATTCATCAACGCCCTGACTTTACCATAACTGTTACCGCAAACGAAGACGTCGCCTACTTTCAGCGTCCCTTTCTGGATCAGGACAGTCCCGATTGCACCGTGGGCCCGGTCAAGACGCGACTCGATGACAATTCCCATGGGGTCTACCTCAGGATTCGCTTTCAGTTCAAGTACTTCCGTCTCCAGCGCCAGCAGATCGAGAAGCTCATCGACCCCCTCGCCTGATTTGGCCGACAGAGGAATACATTGAATCTTGCCACCCCAATCTTCTACCAGTACTCCATTCTCGGACAATTCTTGCTTCACCCTGTCGGGATTGGCACTGCTTTTATCAATCTTATTAATGGCTACCACAATGGGCACATCGGCAGCTTTGGCATGGTTGATCGCTTCTACCGTCTGCGGCTTTACTCCATCGTCCGCAGCGACGATAAGAATGACCACATCCGTCACCTGAGCGCCACGAGATCTCATGGCTGTAAAAGCTTCATGACCGGGTGTATCCAGAAATGTAACCGCTCTCCCGTCCTCCAGATTGACAGCGTAAGCACCTATATGCTGTGTAATACCGCCGGCCTCACCCGCTACAACGTTCTCACTGCGGATATAATCGAGCAGGGATGTTTTTCCGTGATCCACATGCCCCATAATGGTTACTACTGGTGCACGGGGTACCGCGCCCTCAAGCTCTTCTTCACTTATTTGCAGACTGAGAATATCATCGGTCTCTTCCTCTACCATCTCCACCTGATAGCCGGCGTCTTCAACCAGAAGGGTGATGGTATCAATATCGAGCCGCTGGTTTATAGTAGCAGGGACACCCAGTTCCAGACACTTGGTAATTATTTCGGCCGGACTCAAATCGAGGATACCGGCAACTTCCTGTACGCTCATGAATTCTTTTACCTTAACCGCCGGGACATACTCAACTTCACTTTCTTCACCGTCCTCTACCCTGTCTCTCTTATATTTCTTCTTCTTGGTCTTGGTATCCATCCTGGCCAGCGTCTGGCGCACAGTGGTACTGACTGAGACAGGCTGTCCATCCTTCTTTTCTTTGTCCTCTTCTGTCTTCTTAACCGGTTTGACCGGCGGACGTCTCCTGCCTGAATCTATCTTGGCCTGGATATCGGCCAGCTCCACTTTGCGGAACTTCGTTTTCTTGCGCGGCGCTGGCTCTTCTTCTGTAACTTCAGTTTCAGGCTTGCCATCTGAACTGACATCCCTTTCGGCTTCATCTGCCGACTCAACAACATCCAGTTCGGCTTCATCCTCCGCCAGCACCTGCTCTTCAACCGCTTTCTTCTCTTCCTCCTCTAGTTTGCGCTGCTCGTCCGGCATCATGATCTCGAATTCGCCGGCAGGATGAAGTCTTTCCTCAAGTTTGCGGAAATGGATCTCTTTACGGACCTTCTCCTTCCTGTAGCGTGAGACAGACTGAAGATCCTTCTCAAATTCCTCAACGATCAGCTGATAGGTCTGTTCATTAACAGGACTCATATGACTCTTGACTTCTATTCCGTTCTTGTCAAGCAGTTCTATGATATCATGATGGGAGATATTCAGTTCTTTAGCGATATGAACTATTCGACGTGACGCTGTTGCTGCTTCAGCCACTTCTTCTCCCTCTGTTATACTGCCTCGGCTTCAGTTAAGGCAGTGTCAGTTTTCTCCTTGCCTTCAATATCACTGGTGGGCAGATCATTCTCACTATCCCCGGCATGGGATACCGTTTCTTCTTCCTCTTCTTGCGTATCTTCTTCCTCGGGTGTCATCAGAGATTCAAGATGTGTATCAATCTTTGTACTGATCGTGTCAATCATTTTTTCACCGACACCCTTTACCGCCAGCATATCCTCCCGGGATGCCGACCGGAAATCACTTACTGTTTCTACACCGGCCTGACTCATGAGCTCTACCATGCGCTCCGTAAGAGTTTCGATCTGTCCCAGAAAGAACGTCTCATCCGATTTGGCACCTTCGTATTCTGACTGCCTGAAAGCTTCGATATTATAACCGGTAACATTTGATGCCAGTCTGATATTTTGATAACTCTTGCCGACCCCTGATTCCATCTCCTCATCATCGAAGACGGCCACACAATACATGCGCTCATCATCGATATAAAGGTTGAACGGTTTGGCAGGCGAGAGTGCCCGTGAAATGAGAACTTCCGGCTGTGAACTGTAATTGACGACATCAATCTTTTCGCCATTCAGTTCGCGTACAACAGCTTGGATACGACTGCCTCGCATCCCGACACACGCGCCCACGGCGTCAATTCGCCTGTCGTGAGACTGAACGATGATCTTTGCTCTAACGCCCGGAGCCCGGGAAATGGAGAGTATCTCAATGATACCGTCTTCAATTTCCGGTACTTCCATCTCGAACAGTTTGGCCAGGAATTTTTCATCACTCCTCGATACAACAATATCGGGCCCTTTGGCTGTCATCTCAACCGACTTGATGATGGCACGTACCGAATCGCCGCGCCTGAAACGCTCGTTCTCAATCTGATCTTCTCTCGGCATCCTCAGTTCACTTTGGTCGATGTGAATATAAAGATTATCCCTGTGTGTCTGCCTTATATCGCCGATGACGATCTCTCCTACCCGGCCGATGTAATCATCGAACGTATTCCTCTTTTCAATATCCTTGATTTTCTGGGCAAGGAACTGTTTGGCGTTGGCAACCAGCCGCCTACCGAAAAGCTGCGGCTGAACCACTTCGATGAACGTCTCTCCCAGCTGAAGATCAGGTTCAATCTTTTGCGCCTTATCTAGAGAAATCTCGGTGAAAGGATCATCTACCAGCTCAACAATGGTCTTCTCTTGATAGACTTCAATTTCACCACGGTCTATATTGACAATCACCTCACAATTATCGGCACAACCGTATTCCTTTTCGATAAGAGTCTTGAAAAGCTCTTCAATGATTGAGCTGATCTCAGTCCTGTCGATCTTCTTCTCTTTAACTATGTCGGTGAAACATTGGATCAGTTCTTGATTATCCAACGGTACCTCCTTTTAATTGACTCGGATGATAAGAATCGCTTTGCCGATCTTTTCCCAGGGGATATCAAATGACCCTTTTCTATTCTCGACAATCACCGATTCATCATCAACAGACGATATCCGCCCCTCTACGGGGTTTGGAATTGCAACAGCATCATGGTGAATCCTGACACGCCGGTTAAGATTTCTCCTGAACTGATACGGCTCCGTCAGCGGAGAGTCGAGCCCGGGAGATGTAACTTCGAGTTCAAATCCTTCAGGCAGAAGTGCCGTCAGACGTTCAGACTCCTGAATTCGTCTGGAAACATCCGCAATCTCATCGAGCGATACCCCTTCCACCGTATCTACGGTCAATTTGAGGCGGCGCTGTGACCCACCAAGAGAGATATGCTGATCAATCAACATTAGTCCCTCATCGACGACAATACGCGAAAGGATTTCTTCTATTTCCATGCTGTCATTCCCATTTCAAAAAACTGCTGTTACAAAAAAGTGGGTCTTAGCCCACCAAAACAGCACGGAAAGTTACCTGAATCTAGCTCCATACGCAAGCAAATTAGCGTCGTTTGCGCAGTGGCACAGGTCTGTCCAAAACAGATCTTCACGTAGATTATCTGGTCAGCAATAGAAGTCTCTGATCCTTCTAGGTTTATCGACATTCATCTTGAATGAAATGACTGCTGCTTGCCACAGGAGTGGAGGCAAGGATATGCTCCACCACGATTAGATGTGAATCTTGAGGATTATTTAAGGGGGTAAGTGACGGTGTGGCGGTAGTGATCAGTTCTCGACATTGGAGGAGAGGATATCAAGCATGGCAGTGACTTCATCAACCTGTGCCTGGATGTTGAATTCTCCCACGTCCTGACGGATGGCATCGAGTGATTTTCCAGCCTTCTTGTATTCCCCTGCTTTTATCCAGGCGAGAGCGGCGCTGATCAGATTCTGGTTACTGACGGTCGGCACAGTAGATACTGATGCGGCTTTTTCGAAATAGCCGGCGGCTTCCTCGTACTGCTCACTCTTGAAAGAGAGATCACCGATTGTCCGGAAAGCGCCCGCTGCAAGGAATGAATTGTCCGCGGATGCGATATAGTCTTCTAAACTCTTTTTTGCCTCCTCCTCATTTTCCTGCATCAGTAGCGACTGCCCGAGATAATATTGCGCTTCATTGCCAGCCGTTGAGCCAGGATAATCATTGATAAGGATGTCAAAATCGGTCACCGCCGTCGCATAATCTTCACCCTGATAGTTGACAAGAGCTCGTGCCATTACGCCACGCGCCTCATTGTTAGAGGAACTTCCCGTGGAAAAAGCAATTAATCCGATAACTGCGACCGCCGCGAGTCCAGCACCCACATAGTTGATTAGCTTGCGGTTTTCCGCATGGAACTGTTGCGCCCGGTGCACCGTCTCCAGAAGCGGATCGTGCCGGATCTCCTTTTTTGTCATCTTTCTTTTGGGCTTCAGCATTCAAGTTACCTCACTACAATAATCAGAACATTTTCAGACTGGTAATTTAGAGCAGATAAATTAAATGAGGACGTAAAAACTGAACAATTGAGCCTGAACAAGGTCTCTCCTAAGCAACTGGTTTATATCCGACAATTACTCCGCCATTTATGGCAGAGTAACGATACGAAATGAAAGTGATTCACTCAGGTTTCCTGCGCTCTCCACCTGAACGTCTCTCTTCGCCTGCCCTTTTTTCGTTTTTTATAGTTTTCTCCTTCTGTCTGCGCTGATCTTCTCTTCGATCAATTCCTCTTTTCTTGTGCATTGAACTGTCCTCCGTAATTCATTGTGAATGTGCCGTCAGCGACCGCTAACGAAGTCACTTTACTACTTCCTCCTTAAAGAAATCAGGACCCTGCTTACCACCTGACGATTCCAGCCGCTGGATCCATTTACTTATGCGGCGCTTACCATAACTCTCTTCCCAGGCCGATACAATCTCATCCACCGGAATGTCGGCGTGAGTGCCATGAAACTCTGTATATTCCATAAATTGCTTCCTGTCAAGGTTGTATGCATGAAAGAGCGAATCCTCCCTACCGTTGAATTCTAAGGGAGTCACCTTATGTTTGTGGCACAGCTCAACATTGAATGCCGGCGTCGCCTTAACCCATTTCCCATCGAGGAACAGATCCACATAGGCGTGATAGACAAATATGTTGCTGCCTAACATTTCGATAAACTGCCTGGTGGCCAAGTGATTCCTTACCGTGGCAAAACCGATCCGTGTCGGTATGCCACACGCCCTTCCCAAGGCCGACAACAGCGACGCCTTACTGATGCAAAAACCTCTACCACACTTAAGAACGCTACTGGCGCGATAGTGTTCGGGGAGATAAAACGGAGAGTAGGGATCGTACCAGATACCGTCGCGCACCGCTAAGTACAGTTTTACCGCCATGGCGACAGGATCGTTTTCACTCCCTTCGATTACCCTTGCGGCATATTCCGCTATGCTTGCATGATCACTGTCGATGATTGCCGTGGAGTTGAGATATTTTTCACCCACTTGACTCATTCTCACGCCGCTTTCAATTTATACAAAAATGCAGTTATTATCTCTTGAGCAAATACGAAACTGAAAATCAGTAGCAGTATGGCGAGGTGCTTTTTCATTTCAATAACAGCATCTTCCGTGTCTGAGTGAAATCACCAGCCTGTATCTGGTACAGATAAACACCGGCACTCACTTGTCTTCCCAAATTATCAGTACCGTCCCAGACAGCTATTCTGTTGCCAGCATCCTGTGAGTGATTAA
>CEPZ01029258.1_pt1 | contig 10247 bp, 5 predicted proteins | sample 530461 | NCBI WGS metagenome assembly CEPZ01 (sample SAMEA2620106, study PRJEB7988) | marine metagenome | isolation source: saline water (ENVO:00002010), including | reverse complement strand
TATGGTAGGTAAAAAAGAATTAGTTAGACCGAGTGATGATACATATAAAAGTTGGAAGAGACCAGATATGTTAAAAATGAAACCACTTTTAACAGAAATAGTAGATTATCGTGTAATAGCATCTAAAATTGTAGATTCATATGGATTAAATTCTAAAGTTAATTTTAAGTCTGGTGCAACCAAAGGTGATTATAATTGGAAAAAGGATATTATTAATTTAAGACCAAAATATTCAACAATTAAAGAGTTTATAATGACAATATTACATGAAATTGATCATGCACTTGATAGAAAAAAATATGGATCTAAAAAATATCAAATAATGTATCAAAAAGCAGGTGATGTTGCGGCTAATATGGGCAAAGATTTTCATGACGATAATAAATTCGAAGAAAAGGCTGAGCTGTTTGCAACAAAGAATGTATCAAAATGGATGAAAAAAATAAAGTAATTTGACTAAATTAGGTTATATTTAATATAAAGGTATGAAACCCCGAAGTGCCAAAAACAAGGGCAAAAGGTTACAGAACAAAGTTCGTGATTTAATCCTCGAAAAATTCAATACTAAATTAGAACCAGATGATGTGCGTTCTATTACTATGGGCGAATCAGGAGAGGATATTCTATTATCACCAGCAGCTCGTAAATTATTTCCATTTTCGACAGAGTGTAAAAACCAAGAAAAACTTAATATATGGGAAGCTTTAGATCAAGCTGAAGGAAATAGTGGAAAACATACACCATTAGTTATATTCAAAAGAAATCGTTCTAAAACTTATGCAGTTTTAGAATTTAAGGAGTTATTAAAGTTATTAGATGAATCAGAATCTATTTAATTTATTGGATAGAGTTATTGGTAGTAGAGGTAGAAAACTCAAAAAACTTGATGAGTATCTGTATTGGTCTCCATTTGTTTCACACCATAAACCAAAACTTCAAATTAATGTTAAAACTCAAAAATGGCATTGTTGGGTTTCAAATGAAGGCGGACATACCTTCTTTCAGTTATTTAAAAAACTTAATGCTACAAATGAACAATTTTATGAATTACGAAATCTTGTAGATGAAACTATTTGGGTAGAATCTACTCCTACAAAAAAAGAACATTTAAAATTACCAGAAGAATTTAGGGCTCTTTGGAATGGTGGAAATAATTTTATAAAGAAACACGCATTAAATTATTTACAAAAAAGAAATGTAACAGAACAAGATATTTTAAAATATAATATTGGTTATTGTGATGGTGGAATGTATTCTAATCGTATCATTATTCCATCATATGATGTGAATGGGAAATTGAATTTTTTTGTAGGTAGAGATTTTTATAATAGTAAAATGAAATATCGTAATTCACCCACAACAAAAGATATAATTGGATTTGAATTGTTTGTAAATTGGGATGAACCAATAGTTTTATGTGAAGGGCCATTTGATGCTATAGCTATAAAAAGAAATGCTATTCCATTATTTGGTAAAACTGTAATGAATAGTTTGAAGAAAAAAATTTATGAAAATAAAGTAAAAACTATATATGTAGCATTAGATGAGGATGCAACTGTAGATTCTGTTAAAATGACAGAAGATTTTATTAGAAATGGAATAGATGTTTATTTAATGAAATTGTCTAAAAAGGATCCAAGCGATATCGGTTTTGAAAGTTTTATATATTTACTTAATGAAAGTAAACAAACAACATTTTCAGATTTAATAAAGTTGAAATTGAATGATAAAAGAAAAAGATATATGGAAATTTAACGAAGGTGATTGGAAAATTCATCTTACAAAATTTGAATTGGTTGAAAGTGTATGCCAAACATTCAATCTTATGAATCAATTAGATAAATGTACTAAATACTATGATGGAGATCTTTCCAATCCAATAGCCTGGGATATTACAATACCAGATGAATTCATAAACGAAGTTAAAAAACATATAAAGGATTTTGTTTGATAAAAGAAAATGTTGTAAAAGTTTCATTTAGAAAGTTAAAATATATACATCACATTTCAGATATACAAATTCGTAACCTTAAACGACATAGGGAATACGAAGAGATTTTTGAAAGAACTTACAATGAAATAAAAAAATATAAAGATAATTCAGTTGTTTATATTGGTGGAGATATAGCACATTCAAAAACTGATATGTCACCGGAGTTAATTGACCAATTATCTCGCTTATTCAAAAATTTAGCAGATATTGTTCCTACTATTATTATAACGGGAAACCATGATTGTAATTTAAATAATTTATCACGAATGGATTGTTTATCACCAATAGTAAATAATCTTAAACATCCTAATTTACATTATTTGAAAAAAACAGGGGTGTATAAATGTGCAGATGTTAGGTTTGTAGTTTGGGATGTTTGGGATAAAGAAGAAGATTACATTAAAGCTAAAGACGTAGAGGGTGATACTAAAATTGTTTTGTATCACGGCACAGTAGACCAATCTAAAACTGATATGGGATATAAATTACCAGCAAAAGTAAAGATATCACATTTTAGGGGATATGATTTGGGCTTGCTTGGTGATATACACAAACGACAATATATTAATACTAAAAAAACTATAGCATATTGTGGTTCATTAATTCAACAGAATCATGGTGAACAATTAGGTCATGGATACCTTTTATGGGATGTTCAGGCTAGAAAATCTAAGTATATTGAGATAGTGAATGATTATGGATATTATACTATAGATATTGATAATGGTAAATTGCCAGAAATAAATGATATGCCTAAAAAGGCAAGGTTACGAGTACGAACATCAAATACATCAGCAACACAATTAAAAAAGGCATTGACTGTACTTCATGATGTATATGGAATAGAAGAACTAACTGTTATGCGAACTGATGCTTTGTACACAACTCAACGAATACGAAATAAAAGTATACAAGTGGGTGATGTTACAGATGTGGATTTACAGTTTCAACTTATAAGAGATTATTTAGAAATTAACCACATAATAGACGAAGATACTTTACTTGAAATAAAAACTTTAAATGAAAATTTGAATCAGGTATTGCCAGAAGAGGAAGTATATAGAAATATTAATTGGAAAATAAAGAAGTTTGAATTTTCTAATATGTTTTCTTATGGAAAAAATAATACTGTAGATTTCACTCGTTTATCCGGAATTATTGGAATGTTTGCACCAAATGCTAGTGGTAAGTCTGCATTATTAGATGCATTGTCGTTTTGTTTATATGATACGTGTTCACGTGCATTTAAAGCTGAAAATATCTTAAATAATAAAAAGAAGTCATTTCATTGTAAAATAAACTTTGAGGTAGATGGGCAAGATTATTGGATAGAACGAGTTGCTAAAAAGATGAGTAAGGGGAATGTAAAAGTAGATGTAGAATTTTGGACTATTGATGAAGGCGGAGAAGTAATTTCCTTAAATGGTGATCAAAGAAGAACAACAGATGCTAATATTAGAAGAGTTATTGGAACATACGAAGATTTTATTTTAACAGCACTATCGTCGCAAATTAAAAATTCGGTATTTATTGAAAAAACTCAAAGAGAAAAGAAAACTCTTTTAGCTCAATTTATTGGGTTGGAAATATTTGATAAATTATATCAGATGGCTTTAGATGAAATAAAAGATGTATCGGCGGTGTTAAAGAATTTTAGACAAAATGATTGGGAAAAAGATTTAGTTGAAATAAAAGAAAATAAAAAGGAGAGTAAACAAACTCACACTGAATTATTACAAGATAAAAAAACCATACAAGCTAAACAGAAAACACTTGAAAGAAATATTATATCATTAACTAAAAAGTTAAAACAAACAGACAAATCAGTTGAAGATGTAGATAAGTTAAGAGAAACTAAACAGAATTTACAAAATACATTAAGTGAAATAGATAATGAATTTGGTTTAGTTGAGACTAAAAAAGAACAAACACGAGCATTAGATATTGAATTGAAAACTAAAATTACTAAACATAGAAAGGATAAAATTGAAGAGCAGTTTGCTAAATTAGGACAATTTGAAAAAGAAAATGTAATAATAAATGTTGAAATTGATAAACTAAAAATAGAGGTTAGAAACAAATTAGATAAAATTGAAAAATTGGGTGATTTAGAATATGATGAAGACTGCAAATATTGTATGACAAATCCGTTTACATTAGATGCCATAAAAACACAAGAGGGGTTAGTAGAGGACAAACAATTGGCAGATTCTTATGTAACGAAAAGTGATCTATTACAAGAAAAAATAAAGCGATATAATCATATTAAATCTTATAAAGAAGATTTGGAACAATGTATTGTTAGATTGGAAAAGGTTGTGATATTAAAAAATGAACTTGATAGTAAATATATTTTATTACATGAGAAAAAGAAAAATATATTACATCAATTATCTGCAACAGAAGAAAAAATAATTAAATATTATGATCAAGAAAAGGATATTGTATATAATACACAAGTTGAATCAGAGATAGATAGAATAAATTTAGAATTAGATGATGTTGTGTATCAAATAGATGTAGTGGAAGATAAAATAACTATAATATATGGAGATATTAAAGTAATTGATACAAGAAGAAAAACAATATTAGATAATATTAAACAAGTAGAAACTTTAGAAGGCAAATATCAGGCCTATCAATTTTATTTAGATGCAGTTAAACGTGATGGTGTTCCTTATCAATTAATATCTAAGGCACTTCCGACTATTGAAAGTGAAGTAAATAATATACTTTCACAGCTAGTTGATTTTCAAATAATATTTGAAATGGATGGAAAAAATATAAATAATTATATTGTATATGATGATGATAATATTTGGCCTCTTGCACTAAGTAGTGGTATGGAGCGGTTTATTAGTTCATTAGCTATTCGTGTGGGATTGATTAATGTATCTAATTTACCACGAAGTAACTTTTTAGCTATTGATGAGGGTTGGGGAACTATGGATTCGGATAATATTAATTCAGTATCACAACTATTTCAATATTTAAAATCACAATTTCAATTTACATTGATTGTATCTCATATTGATTCTATGAGAGATTTTGTTGATACTTTATTAGAAATAAAAAAGGAGAAAGATTTTAGTGAAATTAATTTTGGTTAATCGTTTAATAAGTTTTTAGTTGATAAAATTTTTCTATTACATTTTTCTTCTATTAACAGTTCAACTAAAGCGTACATTTTAATACCATGTTTTTTTGAATATTCTTTCAATAAGTCACGGTATTTTTTTCTAATTTTTAAATTTACAAATTCATTTTCCATATAAATAAATATGTAAATACATATTTTTTACATACTATTTAATTACTTTCTATTCATTATTTTAACTCTGGATATTTATTAATAACTATAATAATTTTGGAGATTTTATAATATGGGCGTAATCCCAAGACGATTAATAAAAGATAATTTACACAAAATAGAAGTTTTAGTAAACGATACTAATAATGATTATTTTAATCTTTTTGAGTTTCCTGAAGTTTTTGTGCAAGGAAGATCTGCATTTAAAATAGCAGGTTCTGAATTATTAAAACCAAAAATTCCTTTAAAAATAGAAATATTAGATCATGCTGGAAATACGGTATATGTAGCGCCAGTTGATATTGTAGGTGAAGAGGATCCGGCATTAACTTTTAGATATGTTACAGTAGAAGTATATCCAAGACCATTTAATGAGCCAGGTATGGGTCTTTTAACTATATTGGGAGAAATAGATCCAACTAAAGTAGATTTTGATATTCCAGAGGAATTTCAAGATTCATATAATATTAAAATACAGAGAAAACTCAATATAGACACATCTACAGTAATAAACACTCAACCTATTAGATTTTATAAACAACCAACTGCTACAGCACAAGAATTAGTAAAACCAAAGATTGTAGTAACTGAGTGGGAAGCTACAGCTATAAGTGGTAGTTTTATAGAGGGCCGGGCCCGCCATGATATATTTGGTGCAACTAGAAATGTGGGGGATGCTGCTGCACTAAATCAACAAGAAACTGTAGAGAATCTTTCAGACGCCCCTGGATCAAATTTAGAAGCTGAACTAAATAATTATAGACACAGGACTGGTTTAACTGGTAGAAGGTCTATTTCATCAAGACGAGGAACAAGACACCGTAGAAGCTCTGCTCAACGACCAACTTATACAGTATTTATAACAGGATCTGAGGGGCCATTTATTTCTCAAATGGTTGGTGGTCATATTAGAGTAGATAACACTAAATTATCACTTCGAGATTTTAAGCGTTTAGATCCTACAGATAGAATTAACCGGTATTTTGATACTCGCCTTCCCGGCCCATTAAATCCAGTGCAGAAATATGTTACTAAACACTTTACAACAGGAAGTTATACAAGTTCTATAGCACGAGTTATAAATGGTAAACAATTAGTACCGGCAAATCCTTATGAAGTAACATATACATATAATAGTGGACGAGTACAGAAGGTTATAGCAGATTTTGGAGCTAGTGTATATACAGCATCATACAGTCCTACAACAACAACAATATATTCAAGTAGTTATCAATATGATTCTTTTGCAAATATTAGTATTAAGAATATGAGGCCGTTTTCTGGTGATATTTATCGAGTAAAAGTTCATGGTGCAAGCGAAAACCAAATGGCTGACTTTGCAGTATTGGGAGATCAAATTGTTGAATCTTCCGAATTACTTGTTGATGCTGATTCGGTTTCAGGATTTTTAAGGTGGGGATATTTTATAGACCAAGATCATATTAATAATTATTGGAGTTCTGGTAGTGGGCCTGGAGATGCTACAGGTGGAAATGTTATAGCACACTATTCAAGTTCGGTTATAATAGATGCTATGAGATTAAGTGGATCTTGTAGTGGATTTGGTGAATCAATAAAATATGAAAATAAAGATGATTTTGATTTTACAATTAACAAAGATGTACCTTTAACATTAGCAGTAACTTTAAAGGGCAAAAAGGGCCCAAAAAGAGATAGAAATGGAAACCAAACACAACAAGGAAAATTATTTTTTCATTTATCTGGTTCTAATTTGGCTGGTGGAGGCCCCGAAGCACCACAAGGGTTTGGTCAACCAATTAAAGATCCACAAGGTGGATTGCCATTAGTATTACGAGTTAAAGAAACACATGCAGTTGGTGGTGATGATGAAAGTAATTTTGAAGAGTTTGATAGGCGTGAAATTACATTTTTACCCAGCTTCATGTATGACAAAACATCTAATTCAGATACAAAATTACAGATAAGAGCTTCTTGTGGAGAATGGCATATAAGTGATTTATCATTAAGACCAGCTATGGATACTGGATTTTCTCCAGATGAATTTACAATTAGAGTAGGATTACCACGAGGAACACGCCCTGATAAATTTGATTTTATTATTGAATATTATGATATAAATAATAATGTAGCTGAAGATATTACGTATTTGAATGATATTAGGATTTCTGGATCAGCTCTTGTAATTGATGGTACTGGTAATTTACTAACAGGTTCTTTGTTTATGGGCAATATTCAAGATTCGGGAATTGAGGCTGCAGGAGTTGAATCTGCATATGTAAGGTCTGTTGGATATCAAGGATTTACAAGTGCATCTGAACAAGGACATGGTGGATTTATGATATGGAGTGGATCTGTATTTTCAGGCTCAGTAGATAAGTATACAGGTGCTGGTTTAGAAATCCACGATGGAACTACAGGAGCAAGTGAAAGATATTTTAAATTTCGTACAAAAGATGGAACAAGCGGCACTTCAATTTTTGATGTAAAAACAGATACATTTTTCTTAGGACAATCAACTTCTACATTTATTAGTGGTGCTCAAGGAAATCTTGAAATTTCATCTTCTAATTTTCATGTAAGTGCAAGCGGTGATGTAACTATGATAGGTACAATTACAGCGGCAGCAGGAAGTATTGGTGGTTGGACTGTAAATTCTAATAATTTAGTTGATTCAAGTAACAGAGTAAAATTAGAACCAGCCGGCGATTATATAATTTCAGCATCAGATTTTCAGGTTGGAAAGGGTGGAGATGTAACTGCTTCTGCTGGTTTAATTGGTGGTTGGAAATTAACAACAACTCCCGAAGCATTAACAAGTCCAAATGCAAGAATAACAATGAGTGCATTGACTGGAACAGAACGAATAACTATTAGAAATGCAAGTGGACTTGAAATGTTTAGATTGGGTGAGATAAGTGATGCTGCTGGATCATTATATGGAATGAAAATGTATGATGGTTCGGGTGTGTATGATGACGACACAAAACAGGGTCAAATATTATTACTAGGTCAACAAGGTAATATGATAGCTGGGTGGGAAATTACTCCTGGACAAATCCGTACAGTACCAGCTTCTGGATTTGGAGGGCAATATAATGAAGGAGAATCTGGACTAGTAATACATGCAAGTGGTTCAATAGAAACTTCTGATTTTGTTACAGGATTAAAGGGTTGGAGAATTTCTTCTCTTGGAAATGGAACTGCAGAATTTGAAAATGCAAGAATTCGTGGAACATTAAGAACTACAGTATTTGAAAAAGAATCTGTTAATGTTGTTGGTGGCCAATTAATGGTAGCAAATTCAACTACATTACAGGCATTAAGAGATGCAGGAAGTGGTTCAAAAACAACTGGTAGTGTGCAAGCAGCACCAAGAATTTTGGCAGGAGTTCCTTCAATGTCTGCCACATCTGTTACTATGAGTGTTGCTAATGCAAGTGGATTTGTTAAAGGTGAAATAATAAAAGCTAAAAAAGTAAGTGATACTGGATTTAGTGTTGAATATATGTATGTAACTGGATCAAAACGGTTTAGTGAAGACCCGGCTCTTGCTTATATTACGGGATCACAACCAAGTGGGGCTGCAATTGATCCAGATGGATTAGCTGGTGAATTGTATGTCGGTAGAGGATATGGACAAATTGTACAAATTTCAGGTTCTATAACTTCTACAAGTGCTTCAATAGGGCAATCAGCTGTTAGTGGTGCTCATGAAACTATTACAGTTCAAGACTCTTCATCTATTGAATTACAAGATATTTTAAAAATTGATGATGAAAGATTTAAGGTTGTTAGATTATATACGGGAAGTTTACATGGAACTGCACATACTGGATCAATAGATATTGTAAGAGATTTTCATAATACTGATAATACAGCTCATAGTGCAGGAGCAACTGTTTATAGGGTGGATACGGATGCAGAATTTTTAGCTGGATTAATTAGTACTCCAGTAACATATAATGAAGGTCAAGTGTTCGTATCAACTGGTAGATTTAATGAGGGGAAAACACCCGGATCATCAGGATCAATATCATCTGGATATCTTTTAATGAATGCAAACCCAGGTGATATTAATACTCCATATATGGATATTGTAGAAAGAACTGGAAGTGGTGTATATGATTTAGAATTAAGAGCAAGACTTGGTGATTTAAGTGGATTGAGTTCAGCATATTTATATGGAGATGAAGAACCTGGATTTGGTCTTTATACAGATAATGGTTATTTCAGAGGTTCAATACAGGCAACAACTGGTTCTATTCACGGAATATTAAATGTGGCAACAATTCAAGGTGGAATTGAAACAGGTGAAAAAATATCAATCGGTAGAAATGTAACTGGATCAAGTGATGGTATTTATTTTAACGATGATTACAATTATTGGTTTACAACAGGAGACTTTAGAGTTGGTTCTGCAACTAAATTTATGAATTTTAAAAATAGTGCTGGAACATTCCAATTACAAACAGATGATTTAAACATTGATACAACTTTACTTGATATAAATACTGCTCACGGCGGAATGATATCTCTTGGTTCAGGTGGTTCGTCATCATTAGCTGATTTGGGTACTGCTGGAATCTTTTTAAGTGGTAGTGGTACTTTTAATTTACAACAAGATGCATACAATTATATAAGAAAAAATGATTCATCATTTGAAATGAAGTTTGGTAGTGTTGGAGCCAACTTTGTTTTAAATTCAGCTGACAATTCTTTTAGATTTTTCTCTGGATCAGAAGTTGTTAGAATAGATGATAGTATACCTGTTTATCAGGGAGGCTTTGTGCCAGACGATGAAACACCAACTGCAGTTTATACTGATGGTGGAATTGGATTACCAACTAATAAGGCAAAGTTTACGGGATCTTTTACTGGTAGAGCACTTTCTGTATATGATGCCCCAACGGGAAGTCAGAATGTTCCGTTAATAGATGCTATAAGATTTCAAGATACTGCGAA
>CEPZ01073294.1_pt1 | contig 10253 bp, 13 predicted proteins | sample 530461 | NCBI WGS metagenome assembly CEPZ01 (sample SAMEA2620106, study PRJEB7988) | marine metagenome | isolation source: saline water (ENVO:00002010), including | reverse complement strand
CATGCAGAAATTGCAAACATTAAATTATATTTTCTTTCTCTGTTCATTGTTCCCAGAGAATCTTCAGCCATTTTTATATAACCTTGAGCAAGATTATCATTAGGTTCAATAAGCTTTATTCCATCTTTTTGCTTACAACACCATTTCAGACTTACCATATTAAATCAATAAAATCCTCTAAACCTTTCAACATAATATGGTTTTTAATTATTTCTTTTATAATATATTCTTTTTTATCAAATTTTTCTTTTTTAGATTTTACAACATTAATTTTTATATTATAAATTTCTTCTAAATCTTCAATATCTTTAATTTTTCCAATAATAAAAATATCTAAGTCAGATTTTTCAGTCGCACTAAAATTAGCATAACTTCCAAAGATGACTAATATTCCTTCACTTTTTTCTTTTAATTTTAAAAAAAGCTCTTTTAATTTTTTATATTTTTCAAGAAAATTGATTTTTCTTTGTATTTCTATTAATTGAATTACTTCTTTAATATAAGGATAAAATTCATTTAAATAATAATATTTGTTTTTTCCTTCTTGTGTAAATTTAAGAATATGCTCTGTCTCAAGTCGATTTAGAGTATTTGAAACTGTCTTTTGATTCATTCTAAGTTTTTTAGAAATATTTCTTCCATAAATCTTTCTATTATAATCTGATGAAAATTCTATTAAAATTTTTAATTTATTTCTATTAAGTAACATATTACTCATATGAGTAATAAAGTATTTAAATATCTTTCTATGTTAAGATCATCATTTTTAGCCTTTTATAACAATAAGTGGTTTAACTTTTGCAACTAACTTTCCTATTCCTAGTTCATGACTTACTTTAACTACTTCATCTACATCTTTATATGCATAGGGTGCTTCTTCAGAAAGTCCCTTAAGACTTCCTGACTTTACTTCTATTCCTTTTTTAGACAGGTCTGATTTAACTTCTTCTCCTCTTTTTTGTCTTAAGGCTTGATGTCTTGACATTACTCTTCCTGCTCCATGAGCAGTACTTCCAAATGTGATTTCCTCTGCTTTTTTTGTTCCAACTAAAATATAACTTGAAGTTCCCATACTTCCCGGAATTAAAACAGGTTGTCCAACATGCCGATAAACTTTTGGAATTTCTTTTCTTCCAGGACCAAAACTTCTTGTCGCCCCTTTTCTTAAGACTAATACTTCTTTTTCTTTACCATTAACAATATGCTTCTCAAACTTTGCAATATTATGACATACCTCATATACTACTTCAGCCTTAAAATTAGGAAAAATTCTTTTCATTGCTTCTCTTGTCCAGTGAGTTATAAGTTGTTTATTTGCAAATGCAAAATTAACAGCAGCAGCCATTGCTCCAAAATATCTTTTACCTAATTCTGAATTTATTGGTGCATTAATTAATTCTCTATCTGGTAAATTTTTCCAACCATATTTATCTTCCATTAATTTAATATAATCACTTGCTACCTGATGTCCTAAACCTCTACTTCCACAATGAATCATAATTGTTATTTGACCTTTTTCTAAACCAAAAATTTTTGCAATTTTTTTATCATAAATTTCTTCAACATATTGTAATTCTAAAAAATGATTTCCAGCACCTAAACTTCCTACTTGGGGCATTCCTCTTTTTTTTGCTCTTTCACTTACATAATCAGGGTTTGCTTCATTCATTTTCCCTTCTTCTTCAGTATGTGAATAATCTTCTTTTTTTCCATAACCTTTTTTTACAGCCCATTGTGCTCCTTCTTTTAAAACTTCATTTAATTCTCCTTCACTTAATCTAATTCTCCCTTTTTTTCCAACTCCAGAAGGAATATCTCTAAATAATTGAGAAGAAATCTGTTTTTCTTTTCCTTTTAAATCTTTTTTAATTAAATTTGTTCTTAAAAGTCTAACTGAGCAGTCAATGTCAAAACCAATACAACCAGGGCTAATTACACCTTTTTCCAGATCAAATGCCGCAACTCCTCCTATCGGCATAGCGTAGCCCATGTGTGAGTCTGGGCATAAAATAACATTATTAATTAATCCAGATAATGTAGCTACATTTATTGCTTGTTTAAATGTAGAGTCTTCTTTTATTTTTTTTAGTAATATTTCTGAGGCATAGATTATAACTGGGACTTTCATCTGACCAGTTTTTTCAATTTGCCATATATTATCATTTATCTTCTTGATTTTAACCATTTTTCTTTTTCTTCTTTATTTATTAAGTTATTTTTTATAATTTTTTTAATTTCTTCTTTTTTATTTATATTTAATTCAAAATAAATTGTTCCAATACCATTTTTTCTTTTATTAACTCTAGATTCTATATCAAATAGATTATTTAGTCTTTTTTGTAATTTAAGGAGATTTTTTTCTTTATTAGATATAACTCTCATTATCCAAGTGCCTTTTTTAATTTTTCCTTTTTTCTTTAGTAAGTTTCTTATGAATTTTTTAAGTTTGAAGATTTCTGTTGGAAAGTTCAAATAATAATTTACAAAATCATTTACAGCTATTTTTAATTTTCCCTTTTTAGAAGGATGTAGAAATCCAATTTCTTTCTTAAACTTAACTAGATTTTCTTTTCCATATATATGTAAAGAGAAAATATTTCTGTCATCCCTTTTTTTGAGTTTAGATTTGATATTTAGTTTTTTTAATGTTATTTTAACTTGAGTTAGCCCTTTTTGATTAACAGAATCTAATCCTATATGTCTATTTTGGTGTGTTTTACAAACCACCCATCCCTCACAATCAAAAAAAGCCCTCAACCAAATTCTTGATAGCTTTTTATTTAAAAAGGGCATTTTCCATTCATATGAGTGAAAACTTCCAAAAGAGTTTATTAATCTTTGATGAATTTCCTTAGAATTTTTTACACATCTTCCATCTTTCTGAATAATTGCTTTAACTCTAAAGACTTTTCTAAATCTGTTTTGAAAATCTTTTAATAAAATTAGATTAGTATTTCTAAGCCCGATTGCATAACACTTCCATTTATCTGGCTTTGTCAAATATCCATCACCACATAAATAAGCATGAATTGCAGCAAGGTCTTCATTGAATTTCATAAGTAGTTAAAGAATTCAAAGTTTAAATACCTTATGTTTATCAGGTAAAATTCATTTGTTTTTAATATATAATTTTCTAAGCATCTAAAACAACTTGAGTAATCCATTTATTTTTTTGTTTTTTCACAAACATTTCATTATATGTTACTGCCTTTATATCAATATGTATCTCATAATTTTTAGCATTATCCCCAAAAATTTCTGCTTCAAGTTTTAACTTTTTTTTATTAATTTTTATACTATTTATTCTTGATAAAAAGAAATTTTCAGAATCTAGTAAAAACAATAATTCTTCTAGAAAATTATAAAGTAGAGATTCAAAATCTTTTCCTTTAACAATAATTTTGAATTTTTTCTTTTCTTTAATCTTTTCATCAGACATTGAATTAAACATAGCTAATGCTGAATTTTCAAATACTTCTTCAATATCTTTTCCATATGCTAGAAATTTTATATCTGCTATATGCTCTAGAAATTTAAATTTTCTCATTTTCTCCAACAAAATAATTTCAATTGTCTTGGACTATATATCTCTAAATTTGCACTTATTACAACAGATTGAGCATATATATCCTTATTAGGATATTTATCTAAGGCACAAATTTTATCCAATTCACATATTTTTGTTTTACATTCTAAATAACTGGGAGTTCTTTCATTCACCCTATTTTTAACCTCTTGAGGAAATGATTCATTTTCCCAGTTCATTGGAAGATTAATATTTAATATATCTTCTCTTAGATTATCATCTAATTCAATTTCTCGTAAAATAGAAAGTTCTGTTTCATAAACTTTTGAAGAAATATCTTTTTTTGTAATATATCCCTTATCAATAACTATAATTAATACGCTTGCAATCAATAATAAGGCAATAAATGCCTCAACAATCTTTACCCAGCCTTTTTTTTCCATATATTTTTATGTAAATCTAAGTTTATATTTATTACCATACCTTGATTATTAAAAATCCGGATTTGATATTTGCTTCTTCATCAATATATTGTATTGGTGTCTCATCAGCATATATATTAATCGGCAGATTATTATCTTCTGTTTTTGTAATATTACTTCTATTATTATCTATAAGACTAAAACCAAATTCTGTTCCTTCAAGAATCTTTAGTTTTTCTTTTAATTTTTCATAATTTTTTTTATGTTCTTCAGTTATATTATTTATTCTTGTTTCATAAAGATACATCTCTGTTTTTATTAATTTAATTGAATAGTCCTCATTTTCTTTTGGTTCTGAACAGGCATTTTGATTTCCTGAAAAATCTTTAAATTGTTCATTAGAATAATAGATTTTGAAAAACCTTACGTCATTATGTTCAAATTCTATATTAGTATCTTCTACTTCAAAATTTAGTGGGTTGCCATCCTTATCCTTGACAATTATATCTAACCAATCAATTCCTTCAATTTGTGCTATTTTCAGACAGTCTCCATTTAAGTTATATGTTTCATTAATAGATACTGTTACACTTGTTAGATTTGCAGAAAATATTTTATCTAATTCTATTCCTAGATAATTTAGTAGAAATTGTTTATCTTTTTCTACTTTTGTTGCTGGTTCTATAACTGAATATAAAAAAGCTAAAAAAGTTACAAATATCACAAATGACAACATTATTCCAACATGTGAACCTCCTTTATTCATATATAAAGTAAAATTATTATATTTATTAAATGTGTGTTTATAGAATATATTATCCTAGAAATATATTAGCTCCTGCAGAAACTAAAAATGAAATTAACATTAATGCAAAAGAATGTTTTATTCCTGATTTTACACTTCCCTCTGCAAGCCTCCCAATTACAAGTCCACTAAAAAATCCCTGAATTAAAAGTAAATATAAAAATGATCCAGTTAATTCCCCCTGACTAAGTTCTTCTCCTTCTGAAATTACTCCAATTGATCCTATTGTTTCCACATCAGCAATTCCTGTAACCATTGGAAGTATTTTAAATTGCATTACAAGAACAATTACCATAAATACAAGAAATATGATATATCCTTGAACAACTAACGTTGAGATAACGGCTTTTCTTTCTTTTTTTAATTTATCTGAAGTATTAACAGCACCTGCAACAGATTCAAGTATTTCTCCTATATTCCCTCCTGCTCTTTCAGCTTGTCCAATTAAGGTTAAGGTTCTTGATATTGTCTTATTATTTACATCTTTTGAAAAAACATCTAATGCAAAATTTAACGGAATTCCAAGTGAAATTTGATTTGCCAATTTTCTAATATTTTCACTCAAAACACCATAAGGTTTATTTTTTACATTAACTATACTTTTACTTATTGGAGTTCCTGTTTTTACACTTTCTACTAAGTTTCTTGCAAATTCTAAAAACATCTCTTCTTTTTCAGTATTTATTTTTGTTTCGTAGATTATTGAAAAAACAAAAGGAGATACCCCAACAATTATCCCTATTCCAATTATTAAAAAGAAATATTTATTTCCAGTTAAAAATAAGGATGATATTATCATTATTAATGATAAAACAATTCCGGTCCAGTGTATTTTTCCTATTTCCATTTTATTCACCTGAATGTCTTAAATGTAAAAATGTTAAAAAAATAACATTCATAATTGTTACCCCTAAAACAATAATTAAAGTAATCATTGGTGTGCTTAATGATATTCCTAATCCGCTTATTTTCATCATCATTAATAATAACATTAAAATCATAGGTGCTGCAATAACAACACTAATATAAATATCCATGAATGTTTCAGCAGATCTTGTCTTTTTTTCTTTTTCAACTCTATATTCAAAAAGTAAACTTTGAGCTCTTTTATCAAAAAAAGTAGGAAGATTTCCCCCAGAATTTATTGTAGTTGCAATACCATTAAATAATTCTGTAAGTTTTTTGCTTGAACTGTTATTAGCGCTATTTCTTAATGCACTAACTAAATCATATCCTAAAATATTAATATCGTTTATTAATTTTGTAAATTCTCTTTTTAGATAAGGATATTCTTTTGTTGAGACAATTATACTAAATATTTTACTTGGTTCAATCATTGATCCTGAAATTGCTGCCATATTTATTGTTGCAAAAGGAAGTTCTTGATTAATTCTCCATGCAGCAGATTTTTTCTCCATTGATGGATAAGAATACATAATTAAAAAAGTTCCAATTGGAATTACAAATAAAATCCAGAATATTTTGGAAAATCTTACAAAAATGCCTTCAGTAACTTTAGTTAAGATAGGAAGATTAGAAGTTATATTAAAAAATAAGAAGAATATAAGTATAAATAAGGATACAATTACAGATAATAATGTTGTAAAAAAGATGACAGATACATAACTTTTTGGAAGAAATTTTAAATTAGCCTTCAGTAAATTAGTCTCTAGATCTTTGTATTTTCCTTTTTTTAAAAGAGATATTGCATAATTAGAAAAGATTCTATTTGCAAATTTAACATAACTGCTTGGTTTTCTTATTTTTTTTTCAATAATCTCCTCTTTTTTCTTTTTTATTCTTTTTAAAGTTCTTTTTTCAAGTTTTGATATTGGTAATTTACTTTTATGAGGTTTTCTAATTAATACTTTTTCACTTTTATCTTCTGATTTAATTTGAGGAGTAGAAATCTTTCTTTTTTGAGGTAGTTGTCTTATAAGAGTTATTTTTTTTAATGTTTCTGGAATATTTTTATTTGTTTTTTTTAGTAAATTTTTTAAAGAATTTATTTGTAAGGAAATCATATTTTTCTCTTCTATATCTTTAACATTTACAAGATTATCTGTTAAAGAATTTAATTCTCTAATAATCTCTGCTTCTTTTGAAATTTTATCTTTTAGTTCTTTAAATGAATTCACTTTAATACCTCTGAAATTTTTTCTTGGATTTGTAATATAAGTTTTTTAGATTTGCTAAAATTTTCATAATCTTTTTTATTGTAGAATTCTTCTAGTTTTAATTCAGCTTCTTTTAAAGTTTTAATCATCTGATTAAGAAGTGAAATATCCTCTTCTTTCATATTTAGAAAAAGGAAATTGTCTTATTAAATATTTTGATTTATTCAACACCAAACTTTCTCAAAACTTCTTCTGGTTTTTTATAATATTCATTAATTATTTCCTGAATTTTTCCAAATTCAAAAATTTTATCTTTATATAATTTGTAAAGCAACTGAACTCTTCTTTTAAATTCCAAATTAAGATCTTCTATTTTTATACCATGTCTTTTTGTTATTTTTTCAAATATTTTACTATTTCTTTTAAAATAAAATTTATCCTCATTGGGATTCCAAATAAAAGGAGTATTTGTCATTGCAATTCCTTCAGGATTTACATTTATTATTTCTACAATTTCCCTAAGTTTTCTCGTATCTTCTTTATTAATAACTGCATGACTCATAATGCAAACACAATCAAGTACATTTAATAAAGTTGGAGAAAGTTCAATTGGAGGAGTTTCTAATCTTTTTATAACACTATCAACAGAATCTGCATGAATTGTACTAATAGAACTATGGCCTGATGCCATTCCCTGGAATAATACAAATGCTTCCTTACCCCTAACTTCTCCAACAATTACATAATCTGGATTCTGTCTAAAAGAACTTTTTAATAAAGTAAATAAATCTATTTCACCAGTATTTCCAGATCCTGTTGCAATTCTTGAAACAGTTGGAAGCCAATTTTCTCTTGGAAGATTTATTTCTCGAGTATCTTCAATTGAAACAACTCTTGCTTCTGGAGGAATAAAAAAAGCTATGGCATTTAATAAGCTTGTTTTTCCACTTGCTGTTTCTCCTGTAATTAATATATTCATTTTATACTGAATTAATAACCAAAAGTATGCAAGCATTTCAGGACTTAGTGTATTAAATGATAATAATTGTATTGGGGCCCAAGGAGTTTTTGTAAACTTTCTAATTGAAAATGTTGGACCTCTTGTTGTAATGTCTTTTGTATAAGTTGCATTTACTCTGCTTCCATCAGGTAAACTTCCATCAAGAATAGGTTGAGCATAAGAAATATATTTCCCACTTCTTTGAGCAAGTTTCTCAACAAAACTTGCAAGATTTTCAATATTTTTAAATATAATATTTGTTTTAATATTTCTATAAATTCTATGAACAATATAGATTGGAGTATTTACTCCATTACATTCAATATCTTCTACATAATAATCTTGGAGAATTGGCTCTATTTTATTAAAGCCCATAAAGTCTCTTGCCAAATAATAATATATTTTTTTATAACTTTCATAAGAAATATTCATCCCAAGTTCAATTGCTAAAAGTTTAAACATTTTATCAATATAGTCCAGCAATGTTTCTTTGTTTTTTTCAACAATATTATCAAAATCAATCATATTTCTCATAGCTGAAATTAATTCTTCTTTATATCTTGTTTCTTCTTCATTTAATTGAGGTTCTTCAACTTCATATATTAATTCAGAAATTTTTGAATCCCAATAAATATGCACAAAAACAAATGGAGAAATTAAACTATATCTTATATTAATTGTTGTTTTATCTTTTATTTTTTTTAATGGGGGAACTTTTGGAGAAAAGTTTATCTCTACTTTTGGATAGTTTTGTATATTTTTTTCAATCAATTTTTCCATTTTTAAATTATTTCAAAATCTATTATTGGTTTTCCAGTATCATTATTCTCTCCTATATTTGAGATTGATAATTTGTACGGAGTTGATGCTTTGGTTATTGTTTTTAATTTATCTACTTTATTGTAAGTTAAATTATATTCACTATAATTACTTGTTAAAGTCACTGTATTAAATGTTCCTCTTTTTTTAGTATTTGCAATTATATTTCCCATATAAATATCTTCTCCTGGCTGACTATAAATAAGTCTACTTTCTATTTCAAAAACAATTAAATCATTTTTCCCATCTATTGTTAATATTCCTTTTTTTATTCCTAATTCAATTATTCTTTTATTTCCTTCTCCTCCTAATTCTATGATTCTGGAATTAATATCTTCAATTACTTCAATTGTTTGTTCAATTAATGCCTTATCTCTAAGTTCTTCTATATTAGGTTTTACAAAAGCTAAAACTGCTCCAATCATTACAAATGCAATTAAGGTATATATTACTGTTTCAACCCAAACCTGACCTCTTTTCATATTTAATTGAATAAGAATTAATTTAAATAATTAATGTTTGAAAAATTTATTGAATTAAAAGTATACAATCATCAATTTCTGATAATGAATCAGAAATCTCGCACTGACTTCCATCTATAAAAGGAGCTATTTTAATGAAGGTTGGTTTTCCTATTTCCGATATATTGGCAACATAAGTTAAACCGGCATTTTTATTAGGGAGTTTTACATCCTCATTATAATTTCCATTATAATTTCTAATAAAAGAAGATCCTAATTGAGGTATTTCAAAACTTTTTGTTTGATTTTTTCCAGAAATTGAAATTAGTAATTTATCAACTTCTATATCTTTAATATCTATTGAAAACCGAAATTCATCTGAACTAGAATTATAACAAGTATATTGGCTGTTTATTGTTGCTTTTTCAAAATTCCCAAAACAAGAATTAACAGTATCAATTTTCTCATTAATTATTCCTTTTATTGCTCCCCATACAATACCTACAGCAACTAATACTAAAAGTACTAAAATAATTGTTGCAACAACTCCAGATAATCCTTTTTTTAACATTTTTATTATATGATTAATTCATATCCATGTTGTTTTTCATCACATACAAAATTTTTCTCTCCTAATTCAGATTCTCCACGTAAAACAGGAATTAATGTTATTTTATTTGAATTTCCAATATCTATTTCACCAGAAAAAGCTCCCCCCTGGTTTAATCCAGATTCAGGCCAACTAGAAGAAAGATCAGTTATATCTTTTGTTTCATGATGTCCTTCACCAGATAATTTTATTCTTATATTATAAATAGGAACATTTCCATTATTAGTTATATATAATGTATTTGCAGAATATCTTGTATCAAAATTTACATCAGAACAAACAAGCCCAATATTTTTATCAAATTTTACTATTGATTCTTGGGTCATTCCTCTAAACCACTGAAAAATAATTAATCCAATAACAACTACTATTGCAACTAATAATACTGTTGCAATAACTGGTGAAACCCCTTTTTTCTTCATTTTATTATTAAGGTATTTTTATTTTTAAACTTTCTTGTTTTTTTAAGATTATATAAATTAATATTGTTAAG
>CEPZ01085459.1_pt1 | contig 10254 bp, 3 predicted proteins | sample 530461 | NCBI WGS metagenome assembly CEPZ01 (sample SAMEA2620106, study PRJEB7988) | marine metagenome | isolation source: saline water (ENVO:00002010), including | reverse complement strand
CTCTTTTTTTTTAGACTAGGTAGGAGAACTACAAAAAAGAATCATTTATTAAAACCTGTTTAAGCTTCAGCATATTCTTCATCAGAAAAGACACTTTCCGAATCTGTTTCCACAAGGATAGCTCCTTTAGGGAGTAACAAATAATCATCAATCAAATGCAAGAGAAGTCCTAAAGTTTTAGGATTAGCATCTTTCTGATATTTCTTCGACAATTCTCGTAAATCTGCAATAATAGTACTAAAGTTTACTTGCTCACAGCTGTCCATAATACCTTCTCCCCATGACTACGACACGTATCATCTAAGTGGATGTGTCTGGTTCCTACTTCTATCCCTTCAAAATTGCATTTGCTAGCAGCATCTACTATCTTTCTACCACAGGCACCATTCCTATAACGAATATCTACTGCAAGGCCTTTAGAATGAGCAGAAGATGGATGTCCACCAATCTTTTCATTATGTTCTTCACATCGGTAGCCACTAGTAATAACAAATGGAACTCCTGCGAGTATTCTACAAGCTTCTAATGTCTCTATAAAATCCTTATCCATACGCTCTTTATCACAACATGGACAATTGAATTCTCTACTATGAAAATGATTAGTCAATTGCATTTACCCTCCTTTTGGTACTCTGTTCAAATATTTAGACAATTTTATAATTCCTTGTTGCTTTTCTGCACCTTTTAATGTATTCAATGCTTTCAAAACAGTCTCCCATCCCCATAGGTTAGGATTCTCTAGAATTTGCTTAATTGCAAAATCATGATAGACTTTTACTTTTCCAAGTTGTCCAGGAATTATATTAGATGCCTGCCCCATATCCATGATATGTCTTGCTACAGTATCGTCTGCTCTGCCTGCTTTTTGACCAAGACGAGCAGCAAATGATCCTCTTGCTTTATTAAAATTTTGGTACCCAGTATCATCCCCTAAAATTGATGCCCAATTCATTTTTTTATCTGGATAAACTTTATTGGGATCCCCATATGCTCCTTTATAATATTCTATAGGACTAGCTTTCTTAGACAAATCAAACGAACGAAGACCTGCGGGCGTTTTATAAATCCTCAAATAAGAATCGGTATTTGCTTTAGTAAACTGATGAAGATTTTCCAATCCCTCATCATAATTTTTGACACTCATTTGCCAAGCATGATGGCTTGGTGGCTTACCTGGAATTGGCACATCAATATCTATTATTGGGAGATCCTTAAATTCCGCAAAAGTTCCAACGTTTGCTTTCCCTGTGTGCGGATTAAAATAAGGTTGAGATCTATAGCCAACGCCTTCGGCTACTTTATAATCTGTAGCCCAAACATTTTGGATATCTTGTGCTCTTTTTTTAGACCCTTTAACAAACCTTTTTGCAAGATTACCCTTGGGATCTATAATCTTTGATGCGAATTTGTAAAGACCACTCATATTAGTCATCCCCCCAGCAAGATATTTTTGTGCTATATATGTCGCTTGCTGCTGCGGGAGACCTTTCATCGTAAGTGCTTTTACCATAATTGGATATAATTTTGCCATCAATTTTACAATCATTACAATAACCCTCTAGGAGATAATTTTTCTTTCTTACGTTCTGTTGTAAGCATCTTATGAGTTTTAATATACGGAAGACCAGTCATCTTTTCTACGGTCATCATAGGATTCTCGACAACGCCCTTTAAATCTCTAGCTAATCTACCAAACGGTAAGTAAGTCCACGTATAATACCCAGCTACTTTATCCCAATCATCAGTCATGAAAGCATTGAGAGTCGCAGGAGCCATGCGGAAAATAGCAGGAGTTACCATCTGTAATGGAGCCAATCCTGAAGGCCATTGGCCAAAGAATGCTCTGTCTCTTGCTTTTTCATCACCGAATATCCAATCAGCAGTATCTTGCATCCAATTAAGAGGTGCGGGCAAAGAAGCTTCAAACAAAGAATACATAAAGGCAGAAGCCAGAGCCAATGACATTGCATCTGCTAAAGCCATACGACGGAATCGTTCTGTTCCTAAACCACCTACCATCCATCCGCTAATATTCGCATCACGTATGATTTGATTCCTGAATCTAACAGAATTCCATGACCATAACTGAAAACGAGTCATTACCTTACCTAACGCTGTACGAGCAAACATAGGCCTATACGGTGCGGAATATAAAAACTGGGTAGCTTGTACACCCTTCTTCCCCATCTCTATCAGAAAGGGGTGATTTGGGTCTTTAATGGCACCTGAGAACTTTTCGTAAGCCTGAACATAATGAGCAAGGAAAGAATGCGCTCTGAGATAACGTTCAGGTTTTCTCATAAAGTATGCTGCAGTATTAAATATTCTATCAGATATCCCATGTTTTTTTGCTAGGGTCATTAAACGCTTATCTTCCATACCAGGATCTTTTTTAAATCCATCTAAAGCATCACCAACGAAACGCTGAAAAGATTTCGATCTAGTTTTTTGATTGACGCCTGCTTCATATAAAATAAACTCTTCCCATATGCCATGCTTCTGCATCCATTTATATATATCTTCCTTTGTTTGCCACTCGTCAGGATTGATTTGTCTTAAATAATTCATATCATGTGTTTTTTTGTAATTATTAAAACCAGTACTGGCTAATGTAAGCATCGTACCACCGAACATATTAGCAACAGATGACTTAGGATGTGCAAGTAGGGACATTAAAGCATACTTCGCTTCTAAATTAGACCACTTAGAAAGTTCTGTATAATCTATTTCAGGCAACCCTTCTGGATAATTCTTCTTATTAATACCTAGCTTATCAGCAATCTTATTTGCTTTAGCTCTTACAACTCTATCGTTCCACCAAGCATAAGGAGTCCCTTTAATCTTCATTGCGGGGTTATCTAATAGATTTTGAGGAATAGCGTCAGGATATCCCATTGCTCCCTGAGAATACAATCCAAAAACATTTTTCCAATTCTTTACATGTTCAACATAATCTTTACTTTCAGCAGATAAATGCTCAGAGAAAATTTTGGCAATTTCTGTATTGTTATACTCTTCTGTTTTTCTTCTTCCTTTTGATGTTTTATATACTGTCGTCTTTGTATTCCCAACCTTTTTTATTCTATAATCTATTTTTAAATCGAAATCAGGCATTTCTATTTGGACAACAGATGATTTCGAAATTTTCTTAAGTATGTTTGATATCTTAGAATTTTGAAACTTATGAATAGCAGAGCGTGTTAGAATCTGAGATATGCCACGAAAATAAGCATCATTGATATTCTTAGCATAAGATCTAAACTCTTCTCTTGTATCACCATATCCTGGCGTATGAGACCCACGTTTAAACATATTCCCGACAAGAGCATTCAAAGGCTCTTTGATAGCCTTGTCTGCATTTTCCCGATCTTCACCAATCGATTCCAAAGCTGCGTCCCAATCTGCCCATTCTTTTCCATCGACTAATGTCCAAGAACCAGTCACAGAACGATGTTTATAAATAAGTCTTTGAAGTTCTTTATTGAATTCTTCATCAGACATACTTTCTTTTTTCTCCCGAAGCTTCTTTCCACCTTCGTATAAAGTTCTTTCTGCAACCTTTTTATCGAAATTCATATGTGGATAATAAATATCAAAAGGAAATCGTGATATATTCCTATCTGGTAATTTGAACATACGCATCTTATTATCATTGCCATCTAGTTGATCAATCTTTACATCCTTCCCTAATAAACGAAGTCCATGTAAACCTATATCTAATCTTGGAATCTTTCCTCTTTTATACATTTCTCCAATATCTTCTTGGAATTTTTCAACATTAAATTGTCTAAAATTAGTTTCAAATGGTTTATTCTCATTGAAATTTGGATCTCTGTATGAATCAATCGCTTTTTTATTGCCTGATAATAATGTATTATAAATTATCTCATTCATATCTGTCATTTGTCGATTATACAAATCTACCCATTGCTTACCAGTAACGGACTGTCTGGACGGCTGTTTCTTTCCAGGCTTTAAAACACCCATATCTATCAAATGTTTATGATTCATAGATGTAATAGATATTATAATTTCTTTATCTTTCAAAGCCTCATAAGCTTCTGAAACTTCATTCCAGCGTTTTTGGTACATCTCTTTATCTCTTTCATAAGATTCATATTCGCTTTTGATTCTAGTCTTAGATTGCATTTCAGTTAAAATATCAAGTATTCCATTTGGATGTTCTGATATTATTTCTCCAGTTTCCTTATCAACAACATTTCGTTTTGCTGGATCCATATGACCAAATCTTTCTCTGAATCTTGTTGCAATAGGCTCCAATAGTGCACCTCGATCATTAGAATCAACAAATAAGAAGCGTTCATTAAATTCTTCTTCCCATTTCTGATATGCTCTTTGAGCCATTTCCATGCCTGATGCTGTCAAATTTTGAAGAGCACCCATATAACTAATAGGGTGGACAATCTTACCCCACTTAGGCTGATTCTTAGCAGAATAATAAAGCCCGTTTCTCTCTAGAAAATTCATTGAATGACGCAAAAGTTCTCTGTTAATAGTTTCAGGGAACATCATCCAATGACGCTTAGCGATAGCAGGTAAATCCTTTATAGGTTTATGACCCAGCAATTCCTCATTGATACGCTGAATAAAAGTGCCCTTACGCGACTCCTCAAAGAATCTTACGAAGCTTTCATAATCTAACATATCAAAAGCATCTAAATCTTTTTGGAGTATTGCACGAGCTATCTTATTTAATCGTTTCATATTGCCTATTCCATAGTGCTGTAAATGTCCTTTCAAATCTGATGCAACTCTACGACCCCTATCAGTTTTTAATCCCTCTGTTGACATACCTAATAGACCAGCAAATGGCCGCTTATCTGTTAATAACTCTTCAGCTTTTTTAATTTCCTCTTCAATTTCTGCATCAGTTTTAGATTTTTCATAGATATCAACATCACCATCCTCTTTATTTTCTGCTTCAACCTTCTTATCATTAGCGAGTTGTTCAACTGCCTTGTCTACTGCTTCTTTACTTGGAGTCTCTTGTTTAAAAATTCTTGAAAACTTTTTATCAGATACTGTTAAAAATTCTTTAACTATTTTATCGCTTACTTCCTTACTTCCATACCCCAATTGAGACATCTTTGTATTAGATGCTTTTTCTATTAGAAAATTCTTTACTGCTTCTAACATTGCATAATCAGGGCTTGTTGGATCTTTCGTCTTGTTCATCGCTTCTCGAACAGTCCGCAAAGCTTTCAGATTCCCACGCTTATAGGTACCAAGCATCATAACATCAAAGAAATCTTTTGCTCGTTTATTTTTTCCAAGTCTCGTGTCTTTAAACTCCCTTATTTTCGCATCTATCTTTTCCTTATCTAATAAAGTAGACTTCCCCTCGCCCTCTGGAGAAATTTCTAAACCTAAATTTTTATATACTGATTCTAACTTCTTGAAAGCTCTTGCATCTTCAGGGTTTGTTATATCAAAATGACCGACATTAATTCTATTTTGTTTTGCCATTAACCAAGAGTTGAGTTTCAATTCCTCAACAAATTCATGGATATCTTTTATGAGACCTTTGTTAAGTCCTTTTCCATATTTTTGTACTAATTCACCAGTAACCATATCTGTGATATCTTTAACAATAAAATGCTCACCAGTTTGGAGTATCTCCCTTAATTGATATTCTCTATGATTCTCTCTTGAAGTATATTTTAAATTATTTATAATCTCGTCATAAACTTCCTCTGTTTCAGCAGCATATTTCAATTTTTCAGGATTCCATAATTTATATTTATTAATTAGTCTGATTAATTCAATATTTTCTCCTCTCTTACCTGACGTTACACGAAAGGATGCGCGCTGGAATGCTTCTCTATATTTTGGCGAATTCCTAATTGATTCTGCTATTTGTTCGTACTCTTTATAAACTTTATCTAATGTACCCATATTGACTCTTCGCATTAGACTATCAGACCAATTAACATTCTCTAGTAACTTTGCTGTTAATGGAAGGAAGGTTGTACGTTGTTCATTAGGTAAATCTTCTATTTCACTAGCCATATTTTTTATTTCATCATAAGACCACTTTCTTCCAGCCATATGATTACTCCCAAAATAAGCTCTATTTACTTTAGCAAGTTTCCCGTATAATCCTTCCCAGAATATATCAGCAGAAACTGAAGCATCTTCTACAACCCCTGCTTCGCTTTTAAACTTAACATCAAATAATTCTCTCGCCATTTCTTCAAAGAAAACTTCATGCTGTTTCAATCCTGGTTGATCCATAGGATCTGCAGCATAATTGATTGCCGCACGAGCTGCGGCTCTAAAGTTACGTAATCTTTCCTTTCCTTTTACCGTTGTTGGGTCTACAGGATAAATCAAAAAGCTATCTCCATCTTCATCTGTGATTTCATCTACTTGTTTTCCAGACTTAAGTAGTGTTTCATAAGTAGACATTAGAATCTGACGAGCAACAACATTTTGACCAAGCATATCTCTGCCACGAGAAGCACCATCAGAAGCCATCTTACGAGATAAAGGAGAAAACTTGTTTATTGAAGATTTGGAAATATTCTTGAACTGTTCATCCGTAAGACCAAAGTCTGCTGCCGTTGCGGTAAATAAATCCCGATACTTTTCCTTTGCATCAACAAGAAAGCCATTTTCTACCCATTCATTCTCATTAGATTTATACATCTTTTTATATTTGTCTTTCCACCCGAAGTAACTAGAAACGTGATCGCCATCTAAGTCAGCACCACCAAGTTTCTTTAGAGTATGACCATGAAGAGCAATACCATGCCCAGCAATACCCGTGAAACCACCAAACTTAAGTACGGCTGCCCCTGAAATAGAATCCATTGGGACTCTCATTATGACTGCTTCAAAGATTTTTTCTATTCTTTTCCTGGCTCTTGGAGAAAGCATAAAATTGCCTGTTGCGTCTGTGTCACTATAGTCTTTCCACAGTTTACCTAATGTACTATACTCTTCTCTAGCTCCACCAAAGATAGGGTCCTTCGTATTAGGATCTACAGCATGGATTCTCGTTCTTTTAAAACCATCATCTAATAAATAAAGATTCTTATCATTTTCTAACTCAGGCCTTTCTGCACGCAACCAAGGATCATAAGGCCTGGTCTTGGCTGTAATAGAATTTTTCATACGAGGACGAACAGCACGATTAATAACATAGTTCTGGATAACCTTTTGATTGTATCCAATAGAATATCTATGTAGAAAAGGATAAACCCCAGCATCTACTAGACCTTCTATGCGCTCTGCAACAGAGTCAAAATCCCTAACCTCACCATACACCTCATTCAGAGCCTCCATAGCAGACTCCCCCTCTGCATGTGTTAATTCAGACGACTCCTGGTTAAGCTTAAGTAACTTCCTATATACCTTTACAGCAAAAGATTCCAAACCTGGTTTACGCATAAGAGTCAGCAATGGTTCTACACCAATGTCATCTATATTTTCCATCAGATCCCGCATAAATACTTCATCATTTATTAAACTATTATCGCCACCAAGTCGTTGAGCTTTCTCATTCGCAAGAGGGTCGCCTCTAAAAGCATCTACAATAAACTCCTTATGCATAGAAGAGATATCGTCTTCTTTTAATGGCGTAGATGCGTTCTTTTGTAGATTAGTCCACATTTGTTTAGCCAGCAATACTCGCTTTGTCATATGAGGCCCATCAGTAACTTCTGATGTAATATATCGCTGATCAGTAGGCTTCATATGATATAGATGTTTCTCCCACAAAGTAGGCGCATCAATTAAATCTTCAAACCAGTTTCCACCTGATTTTCCACTTTTATATATTCCAAGGCCCCCTTCTACCATTTTAATAGTATTATCACCGCTTGTGCTTGGCCAATAAGCACCATCAGGGAATCGACCTATCGCGACTGGCTCTCTAGTCCCAAATTGTTTCGCAGCAGATGTGGGTATTAGGTAATGTATATTTTTCTCTTCCATCAGTTTAGATAATTTTTCGTTTGCTTTATGAACGCCATGTTTACTAAGTAATGCTCCATGCTCTGAATTTGGCGATACAAAAAATGATTTTACAAAATGAGTATCCTCTGCGTATCCTGCATCGCGAGCAGTAGCATCTACTACATCAGCCCGTCCAATAACTCCGCCATCCAAACTTTCAGCATATTCTGAAGCACCTGAATCTTTATTCAAAAGATTTTGTTTTATAAAGTCCTCAGGACTATCTATTATAAGATACGATAAGCCTCGTTTCTGTTCTCCAGTTTTAGGATCAGTATATACAAGGTCTGAGATATGTTCCTCTAAGAACTCTGGATCACCAGGTACACCATTAGTGAACCAAATTTGTTGTCGCTTATTATGACCCGTACTATTTTTAATAAAACCTTTTTTTAGTATCTTTTTGGTATTACCGATAGTTGCATCAAGACCATTCATTTCTAACTCATATAACAGATTAGAACGAAACATCTTACTATAATCTTCTTTTGTACCACCAAAGCGAGTGATCCATGCATTCATAGCATCGTTATATTCTTGTCGATATTTTTGAGGTATAAGTTCTTTAGCACCTCGTCCTGTAGTACCAGAGAAAAGTGTACTGAAAGTTTTCTTATCAGTACTTGGGTGAAATTTAATAAAATAATTCCGCTTAGTATCTCCCCTACCAGACAAATAATGGAATCCCTTTTTAAGCATTTGATTAAAAACATCTGCTTCCATAGCAGCAAAATGCTTTTCAGCCTCCATTTGGATTTCTTCTTTGTCCTTATCAATATTTTTCTTTTCATATTCCTTTGTTAGATCTCGTTCTATTTTCTTTACAACTTGATTAATATCATAAGCTTTATCCCAGCCAAGTTCATTTTTAAGAATCCAATGGTCTTGAATAACGAAAGTTGGATCTGTTTTCCAGTCAGGAGCTTTACCATGTTTCGCTTCATATGCCCTATGATAGACATGCTCTATAGGAGTAAACGGAGCTAATACACGTTTCGAATCTCCAGTTATAAGAACGGGATTGTTTGGGGCAAGGGCTCTTATTTGACCTTCCACCACAGTAACATGCGGAACTTGCTTATCAAAGGTCATGTGTTTCATTTGCTGTCGTAAAAATCGAAAATGCCTTTCGGGTATCTCCCTATCGAACATTTCTTTAGACCCCATCCAATCTACTAACTCTTGAGTTCGTATAGGTTTGTTAGCCGCACTAAATTCGATAAGCGATTCCATCTTCATATCTATTGCTCGTGCTTGCTCGTATGCTTCTAATGGAGTCTTAGCTAAGTCTGGATACTCATCCATAAACCATTGAACAGTTGTTTGTCTCGGGCGAAAAGAGTCTACGCCAGGATCATTTTGGTCTACTATTGGTACATTGTCTTGTTTCTTTGTTCCAACAGGACGACCAACATCAAGCTCAAAAACATTCGCCCACCCATAACGAGTAGCATATAAATCTGGCCCATAGAAATTAACCGCATTCCGTGGATTTGGTGTCATTTCAGAAATATAACCATGAGGCATCCAAGCTACATTAGAGATTCCTAATCTCGATGCGGCATAATTTCCTGCTTCATCACCACCTGTCTGACCACCAGTACGAATTTGAGAAATTTCTATTTTGCTCATTCTCTGGTCTGCTTTTAGCTCTTTAAAAGTCTCAAAGATCACGTTATTAAAATTCTTTTGAGGGTCTTTAGAGGTCCCTTGATAGAGTTTATTTGGAGCACCTTTTAGGATAGTACTCATTCTATTACCAGCAATGTTGAGTTTTATCTTTCCCTTTTTTGAATGCTCTGCTACGAATTCGACAAGTCCGTCAAGAATCTCACTGGCTTCCTTGCTGCTCCCGAATGCTTTAAGATCTAAATTGAAAATTTTCTTTTTCCCCGTTTTTGCACTTACACCTACAGATTTTATAGTTGCCTTATATCCTGGAGAATCAAAATTTGTACCAATATAAATTGTTGCATCTGTGTTTTTAGCATTCTGTTCTGTGCGTGCTGCATAATTTTTAGCAGGGCTCCCGTGATCTGTTGGATCGGCAATCATTCTTGTTGGCGCTGGGTGATCAGCTGTAGGTTTATTAATGTCAGAACCTTTATATGCTGGTTTAACGAAAGGCTCGGTACCTTCAGGCGTATCTTCTCCTATATCAGGGGGCAAGTCCCTTCCAACTGTTTTAACTGCTTTAAGGGGTGTTTTTGTGCGTTTATTGATAAACCAATCTAATGCTGTAGCATGAGAAGGTTCGTTCAATTCTTTATAATA
>CEPZ01039497.1_pt1 | contig 10257 bp, 21 predicted proteins | sample 530461 | NCBI WGS metagenome assembly CEPZ01 (sample SAMEA2620106, study PRJEB7988) | marine metagenome | isolation source: saline water (ENVO:00002010), including | reverse complement strand
TAAAATAGGTTGGATAAAGAAGCCAAAAAGGTGGATATGAGAGAACTCAAGAAGACAGAAGAGGAAGAGCAGTTAAAGTGCCCAATGTGTGGCAGAAAAAAGGCTGTCATTAAACAGGAAGATCACCTATACTTTTGTAAGCACTGCCAAATGCAATTTGATGACAGAGAAGATTAAAGTGGTGTGGGCTTTACTGAAGGGGGTGAAAAACCAAAGCCCACACTACTTTATTGTATGAAGTACGAAACATCTGGATTTGGCGTAGACACATTTTGGGGCTTTGAAATTAAGGAAGATGAAGAAGGTAGCTTCGATACTTTTGAAGAAGCTAAAGATTCAATCTTATCTTACTATGAAGAGATGATGCAAGAATACCAAAAAGAATATAATCATTTAAATGATTGCCAGTCTTTTGAGGAGTATGATGAATGACTACAGAATTAACCAAACCTGTTAGTCGAGAGACGAAGATGACCGATGACTTCAATGTAACTGGCCCGGTTATTGCTACCATGTCGGTTCATGGTATCGAATTAAGACGCAAAGGAACAAGCAGAAAGCTTCATATTTCGTGGAGTAAGATTGGGAAATTGGCAGAGATTCCGGGTAATGCCCCAGCCAAGTATTTGTCTAATCCAATGGGCTGGCTGGTGGAGAAGAAAAATGATTAAAGACATTGTGGTATTGCCACGCAGAGCAATTTCAGAGATAGACACGCCGCTCTCTTGGGCGATGATTAGCATCGCCACTCAAGAGGGAACATGGCCTTCTTATGATGAAAAGAATTGTAAGAAAGTATTAAGGCTGTCTTTTCATGACGCTGATCCCAATAACCCACACAATCCTCATCACGCAACAGAGGATCAACTTTTTAATGAGAAAAGAGCCAATCTAATATTGGATTTCTTAAATGAAATTAATGAGGTTGACATGTTGGTTGTGCATTGTGAAGCGGGCGTTTCTCGTTCTCCAGCTATTGCTGCGGTGCTTGCCAAGGTTTTATATGGGGATGACTCACAGTTTTTCAAAGCACCGTTTACACCCAATATGCATGTCTACAGGGTTATGTTAGACGTAGCCCACGATAGGTTGGGGGTATTATGAGGTTACTTCGTTGGATTTGGAAGGTTCTTGAGGAGGCGGGGGATCGCTTTCGGAAAGTTCAGTGAATTCTAATTCTTCAAAAGCATTACAAATAGTATCAATAGCTTCGATCTCAGACTCACAAACCCATGATCTTTGATCCTTGTTTTCGATCACCTTATAACTGTTCTCCAGACTGTTATTCCAGATGAATCCATCAAGTTCTTCGAGGGTGGCCATCATGTGGCCGCTTTCACCAATATATTTTCCTATGTAAGTAGTCATGTTTTAATATAGTAGAAAGAGAAAGAAATATGAGAGAACTAATGATAATCAGACATGCTCGAAGTCTGTATAATATCGATGAAACGGTTGGTTTGGATGAGGGGTTAACCCCTTACGGCCATGATCAGGCTGACATGGCAGGCCACTTCCTTCGTGACGAGTTTGGCGATGATTACTGGAATATAGCCACCAGCCCGTTTTTACGTTGTTTGCAAACTTCTCAGCACATTAAAAATTACCTTGATTGTGAGTGTGTTGTAGACGGCAGATTGGGGGAAATGACCATCGATTATCATAAGCTGGAATCTTTAGACGTTTCCGAAAGGCGTGAGGTTTTTTCCAAAATGGATTGGGATAATTACAACTTTCATGATTTTGCCCATGAAACTATGAGTGATTATCTTGTAAGACTAGAATCAGCTTGGGAAGATACCCCTAACCGCAGCATAATAGTCACTCATGGTTCCCCAGTTTTGTCTTTTATTCGTATGCATGAGGGCACTTTTAATTCTGTTCCGCTTTGGGACTTTTCAATTGGGAATTGCAGTATGACGTGGATAAGGGGCAAACGCATAGTTTGGCGGACACGAGAGTTGTTCTGGGAGAAGCCATATAAGAATTACGATAGAAAACCTAAATAACGGTATGGAAACCTTCAGGGAATTTATGGGCAAGCCCAAACTGTGGTCTGCCAAAAAAGATGAAATTATACAGTGGTGGGCTAAGCTTAAGCCAAACCAGCCCATTATCCCCAACCCTATTCCGCACTTAAAAGGAGGTTCCACATATGGTCAGGACGGCATTAGGGTTACTGGAAGCCCAGAATTCATTACCTCTGTCTTAAGTCGCTTTAAAGACTTTGCTGCCCAAGATACCCCCAACGCCAATTTAAGATTAGCATTTAGGCAAGTTGAAGACAAATACACCCAAACCCCCAACAAAGATCGTTTTGTTTTTTATGCTAATGTAACCCAAAGACCACCCAAAAAGATTAAAGTACCTAAACTACCAGAGATATAAATAGTAATCTTGAATAATCATTTAAACTTGATATAATTTTACTCACTTAAGGGAGGAAATTATTATGCAAGACCCCACCAAAAAAGAGAGAATTACAGCAATTATTGTACTTGTGCTTTTTACATTGTTTATGGGAACAATATTTTATCTCGCAGCAACCAATGGTGAGCCAACCGATAATTCAAACATGATGATGGAAATGTTCCCATGAAAATATTAGTTGTGGGTGTTGGAGCAATGGGGGAACCTGTAGCTTGGGCACTTAAAAAACTAGGCATCGAAGTATTCGTGGCTGATCTGGACAAAGATCGGGAGTTTAAGGTACAGCAAAAGTTAGACTGCAAGCTTTCAAAGAGTATAGTTGGTGAGTTTGATTTTGTTCTTGGTGAGGAAGTGGATGCAGTCGTATCCTGTATTTCCTATTCCGCAACTGGGATGGTTGCCAAGGAGTGTGCGGCACATAACGTTCGGTATTGTGATCTTGGCGGCAATCCCGATGTATCACATAATATTCACGCTTTATTTAAAGGCACCAAATCTGTTTGCTTCACTGATCTTGGTTTGGCCCCCGGTTTGGCCAACATCATCGCAGAACATGCTTATAGAGAAGTTAGAACCGCTCAGATAGTCCAACTCATGTGTGGCGGTCTTCCCGCTCATCCTTCGGGAACATTAAAATACAACTTGCTGTTTCACCCTAGAGGTTTGTGGAATGAGCTTACTGGAGATTGTGATGTGCTCCAAAGCGGGCAACACAAAATAATTCAGGCACTAGAAGAGGTAAACTCATTAAATGAATATTTAGAGGTTGCCCATACAAGGGGCGGTTTGGCAAGCACTCTTGGTTTGATGAAAGCAAGAGGCGTACAATTCTGTAGTTATCAAACAATTCGAATCAAGGGTCATTTTGATTATATGAAGTTCTTATTGTTGGACTGCGGTTTGCGTCATGATTATGAGGCGTTTGAGAAATTGATTTCTTACGCCTGTCCTCCTACCACATTGGATAAGGTTCTTTTAAGGGTTAGAGTAGATGATTGGGTTAATGAGACAATAATAGAGGCTGACAATGATTGGACAGCTATGCAAAAAGGAACGGCCTTTCCTACAGCAGCAATTGCCGCTATAATGGCAGAGGGCAAGATGGACCAGCAAGTAAAACTTTCAATGCCTCATAACTCTACCCTCAATTATTCCAATGTACCAATTCAAGATTTTAGAGATAAACTTAAATTAATAGGTGGATTGCCTGAGATGTTTATAAGTAAGCCAGAAAAGCAATTTAGTTGCTTCACAGATTGCCTTTGCTTTTAAGGAAAAAATTATGTTATCGAGTGGATGGGATTGTTTTACGCCAGACGCAGGGAAATGGGAATCCAAGGATTGTCCTACCTGTGGAGCACAGATGACAGTCAGAAGGGATTGCAAAGGTCCACGGGGCTTCGCTGCGAATATGGCTCGTCACATGTCAGATGCAGCTAATATGGAACCCGCAAGAGAGTATGCTCCGTATGATTTTTTCCAGTGTCCACATGCCAAAATCTCTGCTCACCAACAAGCCAGAGATTTGAAAAAGCTTGCAAAAGCCACGCCTAGCCCGACGCTCAGAAACATCTACGTAGAAGACGCCAAATCGATTTTACGGGCGGCTGATTTTTCGTATAATGGCGAGGGATCGAAGGAATGATGGATAAAATCCACTACATTGCAGGGGATGCAACGAATCCCTATCAGAAGCAAGAGGGCAATGCTTACAATTACTTGCTCCACGTTTGCAATAACGTCAATGCGTGGGGATCAGGGTTTGTTATCCCATTGGCTCAAAAGTGGCCTCAAACAGAACAGACCTACCGTGAGACGGTAGATTCAATGCAATTGGGGGAGAATCAAATCATAGCGGTTGAAGAGAACCTTGCAGTTGTCAACATGATCGCCCAATTGGATGTTTTGCCTGTTATTCACAGGTATCAAAAGCGAAAAGTAGTGGAGCCAACTTCTCATGTGCTTCCAAACATTCAGTACGACGCTCTTTTTAAGTGTTTGGAAACTATCGGGCAACAGGCACATCCCAACTCACGATTTCACTTTCCGATGTTTGGTGCTGGGTTAGGCGGTGGGAACTGGTACGTCATTGCGGCTCTCATCAATTCGACCTTGACTTACCGGCACGAAACATGGTGCTATGTTTTTGACGAAAAATGGATGAACCTTTGCCGCCGTGATCCGTTAACAAATCCACAACCGGGGGATGTCATTTCTTTCGCTTCAAAAGAACTCACGATTGCTGAGAGGGATGAAGAAAACATTTCTTGGGAACAACTCTCCGATGGAGAAAGGACCAGTTCGTCTAACACCGTTGAAGCTTTGGTTCAATGGATGACAAAACACGAATGTAAATTTGTAAGAGGAGAAGAGGGATGAGACCCATAGTTGCTTTGATAAGCGTAGCGTTTCTTTGCTTGTTGGTTGGCTGTGAGGCATCTTACAGCGGACACGTTAAGATGAACACAACGGCTGGCGAAGTAAGAAGCATTTCGGTTAAGCTCCCTCGTTCTGGAAATGAGGTTATTTTACGTGACAGAGAAACCGTTCATAAGTTAATCTTGGAGCTTGAGGAGATAACCAAGCAACTGAGAGATGCAGAGGAGCGGATGCCAAAAAAGGAAGAGAGTAAAGAGTGATAGATTTTGACCATGTTAAAGAGTACCTTCCGGTAGCTCGAAATAAAAATAAGATTTTGTTTGCTTTTATAAAAGAAGATATGCTGATGGGGCAGAAGTTAAGCGACAAGAAAACGGTTTACGCTGCTGTCGTGATGTTTTTGGCTCCCCAACAAATCAGTTACCGCAAAGGCATCCTTCGCCTTGCCCCTTCTAAGTTCATTGCCCTTCTTCAGCCCCTTGGTTATACAAAAGAGGAATATGTCTTCATAACCGAGACTGTGACAGAAATCCCCGAAAAGTTTGAACAAGTTTTGAACACCGACCTTTACACACAGATGCAGGGGTTGCCTTTGGGAGTTGTGGAAGTGAAGCCTAAATGCAAAGGCAAGAAGCATGCGAATAGCTAAGCTTTTGACGATTCAGGAAATGGTTGGGTCTCCTGAAGAAGCATTTAAGTTTGTCAGATGCCATGACACCAAATATGGGTGGCATTGGAAATTCTGTCATATGGTGTGTGATCATCAAGACATGTTGGATGATGAGGACATCCCTTTGTCCGCTGGTTACATCTTTGTAGTTGATGGGGAAGTTTCCTTCCCTGAAGATTATAATTTACCCAACTATTCAACTACATTAAAAACAGGAGATCGACATTGCTCAGCCTGCGAGCATGATCTTAAGAATATTCCTCTATTGTTTGCAGGGCAGGCAGAGGTAGTTAATGGAAAATGTGTTAGAGACGAATTTCGGGACGATGATGATTCTTCTGCTGACGGAGATGAAAGAGCACACAGACGTAATAGCTCTTGATGCCAGCGGAGAAGTTTACAACATAGAAGCCTTAATTAAGGAGATCAAGGCAGGCACCAGACTTGCACAGGATGCTGCGAAGTTAATCATAGGCACAGCTTTTGAGATTGCTTTGAGGAATTCTGAACAAACTCATTCCAAAAGATACGAGGAAGCCCAAGCATACTTCGATGATTTTATGGAAAAATACGGCAAGTGGATGGTGACCGACGAGGACAGGGAAAATGGTTAAGCTTTGGAAGTATTACAAATACTATTTTTGCACTTTATGGCGTAGGCCCTTGTTTTGGTTGTTAATTGCCCCTATGATCTATGTGCGATATGAGGAAGTCTGGTGGGTACAGGCGATCATTTATACCAGTTTCGCATTACTCCTTCCGTTTGCTGTGGCATGCGAGCGATGTCGAAAGGATTATGATTTAGATGACATACAACAACAACTTGATGAACGTGAGTCTGCACGTCAACATCGAGCCAATGCCAGAGTTGGAGAAGTTGAAGAAGAAGTTGAAGTTGAAGTTGAAGAAGAATCTTCGGAAGAAGTTTCCGAAGATTCGCCCGACACCAGCAGCAGCGACGGCGGCGGCGGCAATGCCATGCAATTCCCTCGTCAATAGATATTATGATCGTCATCATGAAGAGGAAAGAGAGAGAAGGGAAAAAAGGGAGAGTTTAAGGCAATTTCTCTCAGCTATAACTGCGGCGGTAGACGCACACAACAAATCAAAACCCAAAGAAGTAGAGGCAGTAAATTGGCAAAGGGATGGATTTTAATGTATTCAAGTATTACGGCGTAGACTGGCTGCTATTTGTTCTTATTATAATTCATCTTTGGATGTTGGGGAATAAGCGTAGATCAGCATGGCTGGTTGGCATATCAATTTGCTCCTGTAGCATTGTGTTTGGGTATTTAACGGAGAGTTTGGCTGTAATATTGATGAATGTGATTTTTGTGACATTTCACATTAGAAATTACATTAAGTGGAAGCATCATGACTAAATTTCAAGAGAACGGCTATGTGACTGTTGAGAACCTACAGGATAGGTTGTATAGGCTTTGGACCACTGCCGAAAAAGGGAACACTGTTCTAAGAAGAGACGGCGAATGGTCTGATGCTGGTTGTCATATCAAAACAGCAGATATGGATGTATTTAAAAAATATTTCAGAATATATACGGGCGATAGGGATCGGTTTGAGTGGGTCAACGCCAAGTTGAAAGCAGCTTGTGAACCTATGGGTTATCCCTTCGTGGAAACGAAATGGGATGACGATGGGGTTCTTGTATAAATCACTAAAATACATTATTCTATTTGCGAACTTACTTTTTGCCCTCACTCAAGGCGTATTTCTTTATGCGTGTTTTGCCTACGACTTTAGTTGTCCTTCATTCCTTTTTCATCTGTTTCTGACCCTCTTTTTTCTTTGGGCTGGCATTAATGGATTCATGAAACAAAGCAAGGCAGAACGTGACCGAGAGAGATTGCTTATCGCTTTAGAGGGCATGTGGGATGAATTGACTTTGACAGTGAGAGAGAATAGAATGGGGGACGGTCTTGTCAACTGGAAACGAGATGGATTCTGACTATGACACGGCTTCAAAGAGCAAAGTTTGACACTTACTTTGATGGTCTGACCGCATTGGCTTGTCTTGTGGGAGCTACCCTTCTGTTTTTCTCAAAAATGCAGGCAACAGAACAAGTTACCTTAATGGGTCTGACCATGTGTGGCGGGTTTCAAGTTATTCATTGTGTGCTTGGTATCATTAAGTGGCGATCTGAACGAAGGAAAGCCAGCAAAAACAACTGGTTTGAGTTTCTGCGTGAAAGTCTTCACATGTACGAGGAGAGACATATCTCGTACCTGAAAGCAAAAAGGATGGCAAAATCCAATAGAGTAAATTGGAAGCGAGATGGATTCTGATGCGTGGTATCTGGATTAATATCTTTACCCATATGATTCTGATGCGTAGTGTCTGGATTAATGTTCTTGCTTCTTTTGCCAATATCTCTATTGGCGTCTGGAACCTTAGCAGATTGGGAAGCGAGTCTTGGATAGTCACAATATCCACTGTCCCAATAAACTTTTTTGTTGCTGGATATTGTGCTCTGGGGGCTTATAGGTGTTATCATCAGCGAACTATTCATCCTCGCCCAATGTTGCGTCCGTGTGATCATGGGGTAAATTGGCAAAGGGATGGTTTTTGATGAGATTCGACAAGGCACTTTGGTTTACCTCTTTTGTCATTGCTTTTAATACGGGATTGGGGTTTTGGGGGCTTAATTGGTTCTCACTTATCCAATTTAGCCTTGCAGCTTGGTTGATTTATCGAGAGTATGTCCGTCAAATGATGTGGAAACGGATTGATCGCCACAACGAAGCAACTAACCGGATGTTACGCAATTTGCGGCCAGGACAAAATGTTGTCTATGAAAGGACTGTTGCTGGCTTACTTATTGTAGGTGTGTCACAAATTGATGATTCATTCGGCACATTGCAACCAATAGTGAATTGGGGAAGGGATGGGTTCTGATGCCTTATATTCCTGATGAAAACAGAGAAGAAACGACTCGATCAGCGGGGACAACTTTAAATCTCTGTATCGAGGAAATCATTGCTCATCTTCAAAGTTTGGATGATGATCAGAAGGAAGGTACTTGCAATTACATCATCAGCCGCATTGTGGCTGGTGGTTTAAAGCCACCTACAGGGTGGCGTTACATGTGGCTGGCCCGTGCCCATCAGACGTTTTTGGCCGCAGCGGCTGAGTTCTATCGTCGATTGTTGGGACCATATGAAGATCGTGCCATTGCAAAAAATGGCGATATCCCCGAATATGCTGACCCATTCGCAGAAGAGTAAAGGGAAGACACAATGATCATTACCGATTTTGCCAAAGTTTCTGCTCCCAAAAAGTGTGCCCTCAAAGAAGATGGGGACACAAAAAGTGCATTAAGTAGAATTGAGTTCATTGGGGACATTGGTAGGGTTCTTGAAAATGACTTGCTTTCTTCTTCCAATGGGCGTCAATTGAGAGAGGAGCGTGATGAAAGAGAAACCGAATACAATGATCTCCGTTGGAAAATGTTCAAAAGAGATTTGGTTTTGCCAACCAAGTTTCTTCAAGATATGAAGAAAGACCCGCTCAGCTTGGCAGCGGCAAGTCCTCAAATTGAGTTAAAGGAACTCAGGAAACTGGCTGACATTTTGGGCTTTGTTCTTTTGCCTTATAGGTATTTCAATGTGGGAACCCTCGATAAAGAAAGTGAAAAAGTTCGAGGGGCTGTCAATGCTTTTCACAAAGTCATGAAAGAGAAGTTCCAAATTTATGTTCTGTGTCCTGTGGAATTTTACGACGTGAAAAGACATGTCGATAATGAAAGGGACACCCCAATTTATGCAGGGACCGCCTGCCAGCAAGCCTTCATTGCTCTTTCAATGGCTTTGCCCATGTTCAGAACTATGAAACAGCAAATTGATGGGTTGAGCGAAAGAACCTCTGCACTGGAAGGTCAAGTGCAGAATATGAATCAGGAAATTGGCGGTTTGCAAGCGAGAGTTGCCGACCTTCAAGAATCCATGAATATTCAGCTTAGATCGATGGCAATAGAAGTTGCCACCCAAAGAAAAAATATGGCAGAAGCTATTAAAAGAATTGAGACTTTGGAAATTATTTGTGCAAGAGACCCACTAATGGTTGCAGTTCAGCCGAAAGTGAGTATTAAGGACGGCACTGGTTTGGCTGTTACAGGGCCATGTTGGGGTGAAGATTTTGACGATATTGTTGTGGGGTTGTTGGGCTTAAAGAAGCATAAAGGTCAAAGGGAAAAACTTGGCGATCATGCCGAGCAGTGGTATCACCACCATTATCGTTCACGTTCACGTTGGAATTAACGATCCACAAACATTTGGTCAAACGGCAAAGGTGCCACGGATTGAGCGTTGGCATCGATGGGCTGAATAAAGTGGTTGGTCCTAAAGATGCGACTGCGGGCGATTGATCGTTGTTCCTCAAGCTCCTCCTCTAGTTGTTTCTCGAACATCCAGCCCAAGGCCGGGAAGTATTGTTCACAGTGGTAGTTGAGCAGAAAACAGCGAATAATGGTTGCAATATGCTCGACTCCTATGAGCTTCTTCAGGCACCCGTCAGCGTGTTCAAATTCCAATTCGATGTCCCAGACCCGATTGCAATAAACAATAAGCATACGGCCCACCAGGAGCCTTAAAAGGCGTCCCTCAGCCGTCCGGTCCTCGATAGAGAGGCGGATGCCCGGATCACGGAAAAAATTGAGAAAATCCGACTCATTGAATCGCTCTGAGGTTTCTGCTTTGGCAAGAAGGGATTCGGCATTCTCAAAATAGCATTGCCATTCTGGGTGCATTTCCTTCTTCCAGAG
>CEPZ01034562.1_pt1 | contig 10287 bp, 12 predicted proteins | sample 530461 | NCBI WGS metagenome assembly CEPZ01 (sample SAMEA2620106, study PRJEB7988) | marine metagenome | isolation source: saline water (ENVO:00002010), including | reverse complement strand
ACAGTCTTGACACGGAGTGAGACTGCGTTATTGTCACCATCGGAACAAGAAATAGCACTAGAGGTAAGACAAGAGATCGGAACCCCTCCAGCGAACTTCTCAGATATAGCAACCTCTGGACCTTACATTAACTTTTTTACAAATAGGCAGAGCTTTTCAATGGATTTAGTTAATGATATTATTAGAGAGAAAGACAATTATGGAAAAGTAAATCCAGGTAAGAAGCAACTTAAGACTATGGTAGAGTTTGCTCAGCCAAATACAAATAAGCCCCTACACATAGGGCACTTAAGGAATATGGCAATAGGTGAAGCAGTTTCTAAAATCTCAGAGTTTAATGGTGAAAAGATAATACGTGCCAACTTGAATAATGATCGGGGCATTCATATTTGCAAATCAATGGCTGCATATGAAAAATTTGGGAAAAAATCCAAACCAGGAAAAATTAAATCAGATCATTTTGTTGGTAAATATTATGTAATGTTTGGACAAAAATCAAAGAAAGATAAAGAGTTAGAATTGTTTTCCCATAGGTTACTACAAGAATGGGAAACAGGCAATAAGAAGGTAGTCAAACTTTGGGAAAAGATGAACAAATGGGCACTAGACGGATTTGCAGAAACTTTCAAGAAGTATGACATAAAGTTTGATGTAGAATATTACGAAAGTAAACTGTACAAACATGGAAAGGAAATAATCCTCAAAGGAGTAAAAGATAAAATATTTGAAAAGAGGAAAGATGGGGCCATCATAATTAATTTAGATAAGGGCTTAGGTGAGAAAGTTTTACTAAGGATGGATGGAACATCAGTCTATGTTGTCCAAGACCTTTATTTGGCACAGCTTAAATTTAAAGATTACAAATTAGATAAATCCTATTATGTTGTTGGGAATGAACAAGAATATCATTTTAAGGTTTTATTTAAGGTTTTAGAAAAGCTAGGCTTCAAACAAAACATGAAACATCTAGCTTATGGGATGGTTGAACTCCCAAGTGGAAAGATAAAGTCCCGTGAAGGAACAAAGGGAATAACGGCAGATGAAATTATAGACAATGTGCAAGACCTTGTAAGAAAGGAATTAAAGAAGAGATCAAAACTTTCAAAAAAAGAATTAGAAAATAGAAGTAGAAAAATAACTCTTGGAGCAATTAAATATTTCTTATTAAAAGTAGATACAAGAAAGAACATGTTATTCAACCCAAAAAAGGCAATCTCTTTTGAGGGAGATACCGGACCGTACATACAGTATAGTTATGCAAGGGCCTCATCAATAATAAAGAAAGAGGGGAAAGAAAAAAAGAAACCAAAGTTTAATCTGGGAGAATTAACCCATTCAGAACTAGAACTAATAAAGAAACTCTCTCAATTTAAGGAAGTCTCTGATAAAGCTTATAAAAATTTGAATCCATCAGTTTTAGCAAATTATTCCTATCAACTTTCCCAAAGATTTAACGAATTTTATCACAGTTCAAAAGTTATAGGTTCAGATGAACAGGTTTTCAGATTAAAACTTGTAGAGGCTTTCAGACAAGTCCTAAAAAATTCTTTATCCTTGATTGGAATAGATGTTTTAGAAGAAATGTAAAATCTTTTTGCAAATATTATAAGCAAAACATATTTAAACTAAATATCCTTTTTAAAAACATAATAATAGAAGGAGGTTGATAAATAAATGGCTAAGCAAAGTGGTTCAAAAGCACTTAACTTTTTGGCAGGGTTCACTGGAGTTATTGTTTCATTAGTTGTTGGTAACGCAATGATCCAAGGAATTTTAGCAATACCAAGCTGGTTAGGTGGAGCAACTGCAACAGGTATCTGGATAACAATGGTTATAGGGTGGATAATTGTTATCACGACTTTAATCAGTGCAGTTCTTGCTGTAATTAGACGTTAAGTCAACAAATTTTTATTTTTTTATTTTATACTTATTTTAAAGAAGTAGTACAAAAACTTCATATGCGAAAAAGGCAGTAATTATGTGTCCAATTATTCTAGGAATTATCCCAAACATGGGGAAATTCTTCCTGCCCATATTCAACATCCCAAGTATTAGGGGTATGTAAGGCAACGGGGAAACGGCAGCAATAGCTACAAACCATTTACCTTTTCTGTCCATTATTTCCTTTATTTTAAACGCATCATAACCAAACGTATCCCGATTGGCCCTAGCTACAAACAATCTTCCTATTTCAAATCCCAAAACAGACCCTAAAGTAGATCCAATAATTATTATCAAAAGGGAATGAACTGGATTGAATCCAAACAATGCCCCACTAAAGAGTCCTATATGTGGGGAAAGATATTGAGGGACTATATCAAGCAAGAATGATAAAATAAATAGAGAAATCAAACCGTATGCCTTAACTTGTTCATTTATCTGGCTTTCAAGTGAGTCATAATTAATAAACCCCCAAATAAAGAATAAAACAGCCAATATAGTAACAACGAGTGCAAATAAATGATAGAATAACTTTCTCCTCGTGGATAAATAAACGTGAATTGGATATTTAAACTATCTCCCTTTAGATCTTTCCGTTACAGATTAAATTAATGTAAATCCAAAGTTTATCAATATTCCCCATTATAATAATCAAAATCCATAATATCAAAGACCTAGTTACCTATTAATTACAAAAACTCCTCGCAGATATCAACCCTCACTTAACAGGTTTCATATCCTTCCAAGCAATCTCAAACATCTGCTCTAGAGCTTGAGAAAAGAATTGAGTATTTATCCAAACCCCTGTATCATAGTTAGGGTGGAACTTCTCATCGTTAAGAAGCATAAACATTAGCTGACTAGAATCTATTATAACAAACCTAGCTTTCATCTTATCCAAGCTCCTAACCTCCCCAACTTTCTTAAAATCTTTAGCAACTTTGACATTGTTCTTATCTATAGGGGCAGCCACTCTAACCTTAACTCCTCTCTTTTTACATTTTTCTAAACTTGGCATTAAAGCCTCAAGCTTTCTATTCAACCCTCCATGTGTTGTAACAATCGTAACAGTGCTCTCAGCGTCTCTTATCATCATATCCAAGTGGTTGTACAAATTCTGTCGACCCTTCAAACTTCCAGAAAGATCAGAAGGTTCAACAAATTTAATTCCTTGCGTAAATAATGTATGCAACTCCTCAAGAACTTCATCCCCTTTCAAAGTTTCAAGTCTTTTGGATCTTTCTTGAGCGTCCTTCATCAAATTCTTCTTAACCCTTTCAACAACCTCTTCTGGTTTAAGGGCAACAAACTTGATTGGTTTACCCAGTTTCATAACAATGAACCCTTTCTTCTCCAAACTTTCAAGAATATCATATGTTCTAGACCTAGGAACATCAGAAATATTACTTAATTCTCCAGCAGTTGATGTACCTCTGGACAACAGAGCAGTCCAGACCTTCACCTCATATAAGTTGAGATCAAATATCTTTCTCAACCTACTTAGAAACTCATCCTTAACAATCATATTTCATCACCGTGTTTTTTCTTTTTAAAGTTTATTATGATAAAAGGGCGAATATTTAACCTCACTAATTAGTAGTCAATCCCTTATAACCACCACACCCCTTCTTTCTCTGATTTTGAAGTCAACTTTGTTTTTAAATCTTTCCTTGTCAGTTGTAACAATCTCTAGTTTCTTAGAATTTGTTCTTTCCTTCAAGAAACCTTCCTGTTTATCAAGTATGTTTTTGAATTCCTCGTCGACGATTATGATCGTTTCAACTTGGTCTTTTTTATTAAATCCAAGGTCCTTTCTGAATGCCTGGACCTTTCTAGAGACCTCTCTAGCATATCCTTCGGCCTCCAATTCTGGGGTTAGACTGGTATCTAGTTCGACTGTTATTTCATTTACCTTAGGATCAACCCTCAATTCGACCTGTTTAACGTTTAATTGGGACTTTATTATTCCTTCCAGATTCTTTAAAGATTGGCGTTCTTTACTAGAAATTGTCGCTTTAGATAGAGGCCATTTTAATCCAATTTTCTGTCTATCTCTCTCCGCTAGTCCAGATTCAATTATCCCCATTACTTTTTCCATATTCTTTTCCAAAGTCTTATCGACTTTTTTCTTATCTAGTTTTGGCCATTTAGAAAGAGGGATAGATTCTTTTGAAAAACCTTTATGAATATATTCTGAGATATAAGGAGCAAAAGGGGCCAATAATAAAGAAACCTTGTCTAGTACTTCTCCAAGAACTTCTCTAGTATCTTCTCTATCACGAGTCATTTTTATATATCCTCTAGAAAGATCATTAACAACAAAGTCCGAAATTCTCTTTGCAGGGTCATGAAGTTTATACTCCTCTAGATCCTTTGTAACCCCTTCAATTAATGAATTCAATTTGCTTATTATCCACTTGTCTTCAACTTGCAATTTAGTTTTTTTATTATCTAATTGGTCATAGTAACTTTTTGAATTATACAAAACAGTTAAGAAAGGAAGAACGTATTCTCTCACTAAATCATAAGAGAATCTTTTATCATTTCCAGCATCACTAGTACACATTTGTAATCTAACCGAGTCCACACCAGTTTTGGAGATCATGTCATCAGGTTTGATTATGTTCCCTTTTGATTTGGACATTTTCTCTCCCTTTTCATCCACAACGAAACCAGCACAAATCACATTCTTGTAGGCAACCTTTCCAAATAACATAGTTGATATAGCATGCATTGTATAAAACCATCCTCTAGTTTGATCTATTGCCTCAGAGATATAATCGTAAGGGAATCTCTTTTTGAAATATTCCTTATTTTCAAAAGGATAATGTAGCTGAGCAAACGGGGCAGAACCAGAATCATACCAAACATCAATTAAATCAGGAATTCTGCTCATCTCCTTCCCACAATCACATTTAAGCTTAATTTTATCAATCCATGGCCTGTGTAAATCGTATTTATCAAATTTCTTTACAGAACTTTCTCTTAATTCCTTCACACTCCCAATAATTTTTTCCTTCCCACAATCACATCTCCAAACAGGGAGCGGAGTCCCCCAAAACTTAAATCTAGATAACGCCCAATCTCTAATACCTTCCAACCACTTTCCAAATCTCCCATCTTTGATATGCGAAGGAGACCAATTTATCTGCTTGTTTAACTTGACCATTTTATCTTTGACTTTCGTAACACGGATAAACCAAGAATTAATAGCATAATATAGAAGGGGAGAGTCACATCTCCAACAAAAAGGATAACTATGGGTGGTTTTTTCTTTCTTGAACAATAAGTGCCTTTTCCTCAAATCTTCTTTGATATCCTCTTCAGCACTTTTAACAAATCTTCCAACAAATTCCTTAGGACACACATCTAAATATTTTCCATCCTGACCAACTGTATGTACTAAAGGGATATTATTCTCCTTACAAACATCATAATCTGCTTCCCCATACATCCCAGCAGTATGGACAATTCCAGTACCATCCTCAGTCGTAACGAAGTCAGCCAATATCACTTTGTGAGAATTTTCATTTTGTATCTCTTTAATATCAAAAAGAGGTTCGTATTCCAATCCAACAAGGTCCTTTCCTTTCATCTCCTTAACAATCTTGTACTTCCCGTGGATTAAATCCAATTTTTCCTTCCCAACTATTAGTTTGTCCCCATCTTCTAATTCAACTTTAACATAATCAATGTTCTTCCCAACAGCAAGCCCAACATTCCCCAACAATGTCCATGGAGTCGTTGTCCAGGCTAAGATATACTCCCCTTTAGTTTTAAGTTTGAATGCAACATAAACAGATTCCTCAGTCACATCCTTATATCCTTGAGAGACCTCATGACTAGATAAAGGAGTTCCACAACGAGTACAGAAAGGAACAACTTTATATCCCTCATATAATAAATCCTTCTTGTATAATTCCTTTAAACTCCACCAAACGCTTTCAATATAATCATTATCTAGAGTTATGTAAGGATCTTTTAGATCAATCATATAGTTTAGATCTTCAGTAGACTTCTCCCAATCTTTAATATTAGAAAAAACACTCTCTCTACTCTTCTTGATAAATTTGTCCATTCCATAATCAAGAACTTCTTTCTTTGATTTTAATCCCAAGGACTTTTCAACTTGCACTTCAACAGGCAATCCGTGTGTATCCCATCCTCCCTTTCTAGGAACAGAAAAGCCTTGCATATACTTAAACTTACAAATAATATCCTTGAAGGTTCTAACCTCTAAATGATGCAATCCAGGAGGAGCATTTGCAGTTGGAGGCCCTTCCAAGAAAGAAAACAATGGTCTTTTTGGACGGTCTTGTATTGCTTTATCTAGTCCCTTCTTTTTACTTTTCCAAACTTTTTTTGCCTCTTCTTCAACTTTCTTGAAGTCATAAACCATCTTTGTACATAGCGTTATTTATTTTTAAATATATCATGTTGTCTCCCTGCCAAACATAAATGTTCAGCAATTTCAAATAATAATAGCTATAGAAATAACTTTTCCTGCCCAGGCCCTATTTGCCCAAGTCCTTCCAGCCCACTCAGAATCTCTAACCATATAAACATCAAAGAAAAGGTCTTTTTAAAATTAACTTTTTTAATTAACCAAGAAAAATAGTTTCACTAAAACTTTTAAAATGTGGATCTCCAGTTAGGATTTTTGCATTATTCATTTGAGCAGTAGTTAAAATTATGATATCAGCCAATCCAATTTCTCTGATCTTTTTCTTCACCTTATTGTAAATTCTGCCAAAGTTTAGGACAAATTCATCATTAAATCCAATGATTTTAGAGTTGGTCTTAATAAATTCAAGATGTTTTTCAAAATCCCACCCTTCTTTATCTGCTTTATAGCTTAGTTCCAATAAAGTAATGGAAGGAGTAATTATGTCATAATTTTCAAGATGATCCTTCACAACCATTCCCTGTTTTGAACCTTCAAAATATTCTATCCAAGAATAAGTATCAAAAACTACTACCATTCTCTATATTTATCTTTCCAAAGATTTTGTCTTTCTTTTGAAGTAAATCTTTTAGTTTTGCCCTTAAGACTTCCAAATAGCGACCTAGGGACTTTCTTTTTCTCCCTAACTATTTCGATTATCAATTCATCAAATGAACTGGCTTTCTCTTTGGCTTTCAGATCTTGAAGCAGTTCAAATGTTTTTTCTTTTAATGCAATAGTTTTCATGTAATTTATAAGTTATAATTTATATATAAATCTTCCTATTGAAATCCTTCAAGAATATTCTTCTCAACAAAATGCAGTTTTCCAGGAATAATTATAGAATATGGTTTTCTAACTCCTGTAAACTCCTTAAGTTCAGAGATCTCTTTATAGAAGAATTTGGAGTTACGGGTTCCTAATCTCTGACAAACAACAACTTTTCCCAACTTAACTTTCTCACTTTTTGCACTTTCCTCTAACTGTTCTAAAGCATCCTGGAAATCCAATCCTATATCAATTAAAATCAAGCTGTGAGCATTAATTGATTGGTTTTCTTTAACAACTTCCATAAAGCTTGTAGGAGTGAAGCTTTCCTTCCAAGCAGGCATAGAGGCTATTTTTCCAAACTTATACAATTGTAGGCCTGTATCGGCCACACCGTCGATAATTGAAGCCCCATGTATCACTTTATGCTTAATCCCTGCAGCATTGGCTTCTTCAATAAGAGTGATGTGTGTTGTAGCGGTCAAAGGAGATCCATAAACAAGAAGAGCAACATCCTTTTTCTTAGCCTCATCGACTATTGAAAGTCCTTCAACAAAATCCCTATCCGCAAATTCAATAGTCTTACCAATAACCTCTACAAGTTCATTAGGAGAATATGGGAGATCAACTGTATATTCATCAAGATATATCTTCTTACATCTACTAGTAATCTCCAAACCTTCTTTAGAGATTCCATTCACATTCAATCCTAGTCCTATTAAGTATAGCATGGAATTAAGATTGGATTTTAATTAATAAAGCTTTAGAATCTAGAAATTAAACTTCTACTGGTAACTATTGCTATAAATAAAAGGGAGAACAATAAAACATCGTTTCCAATAATTAAACCTATTACTCCTCCAATAAGAGAAACAAGAACTATCAATTTGAACCATTTCCTTCCAGACTTTAACTCCTCTTTTGTCACCTTTGCTAAAAAGTTTCCAATTGGGATACCAAGAAGTAGAAAAACTATTCCAATAAGAATTTTATAAAGTTCTTCCATGAAAACAAAAACAAAATCTACTTTTTATATTTATCTTCTAAAATGTATTTAAATTGGTGATTCTAAGAGTAATTATGGGTTTTATAAAATGGGGCTTTAAGATGGTTATTTCTATAATTTTTGATGTTGTAGATTTCCTTACCCCTCCAGGAATAGGGACAGTGTATGATGTTGTAGGGGGTCTTTTGGGATTCCTTCTTTGGGGAGGAAAAGGAGCAATTGCATTCTGGGAAGTTCTAGAACCAACGGACAGAATAGATGCGTTTGTTCCAACTCTTACAATAATGGGGATTTTATCTATTGGGGAACTCAGAGAACCAAGATTACCCCAACAATAAAACAATAAAATCTTTAAATCAAAAGAATTTTTTCTAGAGATGCATAAAAAATATTTAGTAATAGCAAGTAAACAGGACGAAGCAGGAATGAATATTGTTACTTCACTTTCTCAATTCAAAAATGAAAAGTTTGATATTTATCTAGTAGATGGAGAAATAGTAGAGAATTCAAGTATTGATGAATCAAAACTTGAACCATACGATTTTATCCTTTTTGCATCAAAGCATGAATCTTCAAAAGGAGATAAAACTCTATCAGTACATTCTCCCGGGAATTTCAGGGGGGCTGATCTAGGAGGGGAACCAGGAAAAGTTTGTCCTACTTCTGCTCTATTCCATAAAGCATTGTTTGAAAATCTAATAAAGACAGTAGGGGAACACAAAATGGATAACTATCAGGTAACTCTCGAAGCAACTCATCATGGGCCTCTAATAAATAAACCATGCTTATTTATAGAGGTTGGAGCAACAGAGACCGAATGGAAGGATAAACGAGCAGCATTCATACTAGCAAAGACAATAAGTAAAACATTTGATGAATATAAACCAAGTGAGTATCATGAGGTGGCAGTTGGGATTGGAGGGCCGCATTACTGTCCAAGCTTTAATAAGACTCAAGCGAACTCAAATGTTGCCATATCCCATATAATCCCCCAATATGTCATGCCAATTAGCGAAGAAAACATTCTAGAGTCAATTAGAAAAACCGAAGAGGAAGTTGATTTTATTCTTTTAGACTGGAAAGGGTTGGGGAGAGCAGAACAGAGGGATTCAATTGTAGAAATTCTTGATAAAAACCACATAAGGTATAAAAGAACGAGTGAAGTTGATAAGTGAATGGCGCACAACTCTCTAACCAGATTAAATTAACCCAAAATCAATCTTGATAAACACTTTCAATGAAGCTTAAGTAACCATTAATAACAAAAATCTAATTTTACATTAATTAAATCCAAATTAAGAAAACAACACTTTCTTTCTATCTGCCCAAGCTGCAAATCCTATAATGATCATATAAAGAACTGTTCCCACTTGAGGTATTACAATAGATAAGCTAAACCACCCAGGATATTTTCTCTGCTCAAGTATTCTCCATGTGGCAATAATAGTCAAGACCCATAACGCTATCCAACCAAGTATAGGTATTAATATCAAGAAAACCCATGCCCAATGGAACCCTCCCATTTGCAAAATCATAGATATATTTGCAAAAGGAATCCAAGCAAGCCACGGTCTTTTATATTTTAACTTGTCTCCAATAGTCATCCAGGCAATTGCAAAATAGATATAAAAGGCAACCATAACAAGAATGGCAATCATTATGACAGTAGCTCCTAGGGCCCCCACAAAACTTCCAAGAAATATCCCTGCAGCTTCTTCATATGCCCTAAAAACTAAAATCAAATATTATTTATAAATGTTTCAATGATTATGAAAATATTTATAAAATCTATTTAGCTAAGATAATTAGAAAAAGATGGTGTTTAATTTAGAAGCTTTAGTGTGGTATTTATTCCTAGTTGACAGTATAGGGGCAGGTATACTCTCAACATGTTGTGTTAAATGGTATAAGAAAAATTATAAAGGATTTTACAAACATTTCCCTCCCACAAAAGGTTGGTGCACCTTATACTTAATCTTGGTTCTATGGGTTGGTTCTGCTCTTTATAGAAATGGAATTCTCCCATGGTAAGATGAAAATAAAAAATCACTGGAAAGGGGGCATCTTCGCGGCGATTTTCGCCTCTTTTGGACTAGGATTTGTTCTAAGTTATTCGATTTTCCCTTCA
>CEPZ01018961.1_pt1 | contig 10289 bp, 11 predicted proteins | sample 530461 | NCBI WGS metagenome assembly CEPZ01 (sample SAMEA2620106, study PRJEB7988) | marine metagenome | isolation source: saline water (ENVO:00002010), including | reverse complement strand
GTTCACAAGTGAAGATGCAGAGTTTTCTTTAAAGAATTCTTTAACCTTATCTTCATCTGATAGATCCACTCCTGTTGACAAATCAGCTTCAATTACATTGAAACCTCTTTCTCTCATATGACCACAGACAACACTTCCTATTAGTCCAGACGATCCTGTTATTATTACTGATTGCATGTTTTAACAATTAACTTTGATATAAATTTTTCACTATTATTTTTAGATGTATCATTGCATCTAACCTTGTTAAAGAAATCAATTATTTCACTCTTAAACGACTCATTTCTTGGAATTCTTTTTTGATTAAAGTCATACGTCACTGTTTCACCATGGTGATATGTCAATCTAAGATGGCACACAGCTTCTTCTTTATCCATTTTTGTAAAATATGACACTGGCATCCCAGAACAATTAAGCTGCGCAAAAAATGAACTATCTCCGGCTATGTCTAAATTATACTCTTTTTCTGTTGCCATTATACCAAACTCACCAAATAGCTGATAAACCATGTCTAAGCCGTGAGACAGTGTTAGTGCAACTCCGTCAGTTGCAGGATAGGTTTTTCTATAATCTTCCCAGGGATGCCAGCTAGGAAGAAAGTCAGAATGATACCACTCAGCATGTGACACATTTGATGTATCGATCTCCTTAAATACTTCATGAAATCTAAGATTAAAGCCTATTTGAAAAACTTTATTTGAAGCACTGTCTAAAGAGACAAGCTCATTCTCGCTTATAACAGCTGGCTTTTCAACAAAGATATGCTTGTCTGAAAATATCTTTATATATCTTTCATGCATATTGCTCGGTGTGCAAATGATAACAATGTCTGGGTTCCATTTTTTTGCATCATTTATGTCAAAAAAGTATGTTGCAAATTTAAACTCATTCTCTTTTTTTCTTCTTAAAAATGCTATCTTTAGCGTGTGAGGAAGAGAGGTAACTATGTTTGTTGCATGCCTTATTGCTGTCGAACCATGGCCAATAATTAGAATCTTTTCATTCATGTTAAAACGTTGAGCTTATTAAGATGTGAGAGCAGGCTATCTTTATTATCTGATACCGCTGTTGCTATCCTCATTAGCTGTTCAGGAGTATCTACATCAATAGTTGTAGGAATTTCAAAACCCATAACATTTTCACCAAAAGTCTTCCCAGAAGCAATCGTGTCTTTTTTTACAACGTCAAGATATCCATTTCCAATAAATGTCTTTGGAAATGTTTGTCGCGGTAAGTTCGTATAGTCCAGCATCCCGTTGAACTGTTCAAAAAATCCTTTGCAATATTTTCCATCCATCCTAAGCAGCTTATATGGTGTTGTCTTTATTTGGCTAACTGTTCTCAAGCCTGTGATATCATTAGAGTTTTTAAAAAATGAATCAATTATATCAGACATCAAAGATGGATCTCTTAGCGGTGTTGTCGGCCTAATGAGCGCAACTGACTCTGTGTCTATATTGTCAAAAAAATGCTTCAAAAACTCAAAGTCTATTGATTCGTCTAGTGCATATTTGTCTGGGCGCTTGAACGGAGCTTCTGCCCCATATTTTTTTGAAATATTAATTATTTCTTCATCATCTGACGATACAATCACCCTATCGATCTTATCACAAAGATGGCACGCAGCAATTGAATATGCAATAAGCGGATGACCGCATATATCTTGTATATTTTTTCTTGGAATACCCTTACTTCCGCCTCGAGCAGGTATTAATGCGATCATTAAACGCTTATCCTTGGTAGATCATATATGCTATTGCTGGTATTTACAAGGATAATTTCCACATCATCTTGAAGTTCTTTCACTCTTTGCGCATATGGATAATAGTCACTAATTGTTCTTTTCTTTGTTGTAACTAGCCTATCAGATGGCGGGTGGAAATATTCGTGAGCAGGACCACCATCAAATCCTGACAAATATATCGTTGATACACCAAAATATATTGCTAGCTCTATACACCATATACCTGTATTAAACCACTTACTTCCAATAATGCTATCTGAAATATGTGTTGTTTCTGGTGTTGGGCTATTTGCTGAATATAGTTTATTTGGTCTGTTAATGTCATTCCACTCACAGACTAGTGCATTAAAATACTCACATACTGGAATATCTCCTACCCAGACATCTCTATGACAGCTAGGATTTAGAGAAAACCCTCTCTCGCGATGCATGCTACCCTTGTTGGAGTTGTGTGACTTTATGTTTGTTATTAGCTGTGAAAATATTACCGTGCTTATTTTTAAGTCAACATTGTTCTTTTTATACCACATTAATGACAATGGGTCGTGCAAAACGTGATAGTCAAACCTTATATTAATATTTCTATAGTTACATCCAAGAACCACTTTGTTATTTATAAATTCACAATTTAAGTTTAATGAAGACGGACCGCCACCTACAATTACAATATCTTCATCGAACATTGATCCTTTTAGATCTTTTATTTCACTTAACATTCTTTTCCATGTGATCTAATATTCTCTTACATGAATTTTCAAAATAAAGATATTTCTTTTTTGCATTACTATCATAAAATCTTTCAAGAATTCTATAATTTTTACTTGGAATATTAATCATTTCTTTTTCTAGCATTATAGACTCTTTTACAGCTGTTGAATCAGTTCCAATTACTTCCTCCGCAATGTGCATTAGCTCTAATGATGTCGAAGGATACCATGACTTATCATACACGCAGAGATATTTTTTCCTATCTTCTTTTAAAAAAGGATGTTTTTTTCTAGATTTTAAAATGGGAATTCTTCCTTTTGAAATAAGATTTTGACAAACTAGATCTAGATTAAACTTCTGTCTATCTTCTGGTCGTGGATACATTACTAATGTGTACTTTAATTCATTATTAAGATCATATTTCTTACATATTTCTTCTCTGCAAAGGGAAACATCATACTTTGGTGACCCTAGATACAGATTTTTTGGATGCCCTACTATCCCAGCATCAATACACATAGATGCATTTGCATTCCATGAGCTAATTGGCTTTTTTGCAGCATCAATTACCATATTTACAAACCACTCTGTCGGGAAAACAACATAGTCCACATGATTGATGTATTTTGGATATAAGCTTATATAATCTAGCAACACTGTCAGCGTGTAATTTATCATATTGCTTCTAGCTTCACACCCTTCAATTGTAACGCAAACATCTCCCTCAGACCCTTGAGATATTCCGTACGCTCTCATTAACCAGTCTATCTGTCTTCTATTTTCAGGAATTGAAACACCGTTGTATTTAAACCCTTCCGTTATATTAAAAACTGGAACATGACCTCTCTTTTTTGACTCTATTGCGAGAGGAATAAAGTACCTTAATGCAACACAGTCATGAAACGGAAATAATATTTTCATTTTGTCCCTACTGCAAGAATCATTTTCTCTTTTGAAAATCTTATTATTTTTCTATCTTTTGTATTAATCATATCAGTGGTTTTCCATTTTAAAGAATCGAGAAGCAGCGCTATGATGGGCAAGATTAATTTTAGCCACGGTCTGGTCCACACAAATGGCAACTGATAAAACAGTTCTACACTAATTACATTAAACTTGTGAATTTTCATGCAGTTCGATAACGACTTAACAGTAAAAGGATGAACATGTGTAAAGTCATCATAGAAGTTTTTCATCTGACTAATCCAGTCTGGTGTCATGCATATGAATATCCCGTCAGGTTTTAAGACCCTATAAATTTCTGAAAAGAAGTTATCTGAATTTCTTACATGCTCGCACACAGACTTGCTAAAAACTATATCAAACGAATTATTTTTAAAGGGTATGCTATCTACTTCAAAATTGCAAGACCTTATTTCAAATAATTTACTCTTATATGGGCTATTATCAATTCCAAACCCTTTTGATGATAAAATGTCACAAAAATGACCAAGCTGAATGCCCTTTCCGCAGCCTACATCAAGAATAGAATCACATCTTTTAGATTTCCAAAATCTATTGACAAGATGTGCACAGAGGCTTTCTGTATAGCTATTTTTTAAATCATCAGGGTATACCGTGTCTAAATAATTCATTTTGTACAATTTAATAACATGTAAAGTTGTGGGCTATCTTTCCACAAACATAATATATCAACTGATGCTGACTTAAACAGGGAGACTATGTCAGCAGGATCTATGATAGACGGAACCTCATCTATTATTGCCTGCTCTAGATCATCATATCCCATTTTTTGAACCCAAGATGAAAACTTTTTACATTCACTATGCCTCAAAAACTCTTTGTTCCACAGTGCTGACCATAGAAAATTATCACTACCATAGCAATGTTCATGTTCTCCGTTTTTTACCCATCCTACCTTGTAATTAGAAAACCTCCAATGATCTCCTATTCCCCAGTCAACTAATAGATGACCTCTATCGTTCAGAATATCAAGACAATTTTTAATAAAGCTAGCTGGATCTTTAGAGAAATACGCGCATCTTGTGCATATTACTGCATCATACTTCTTATCAATATTCCAATCTCTATCGTTTATATTCCAATTTCCTAAAGATAAATCGTAAAAATCACGATTATCGCTATTTACCAGTCTTGAAAAATTATTTTCACCATCAAATCCTAAAAATGCAACATTCTCATATTTGTCTCTTACATGTGATAAATACCACTTAAATACTATTGGGTCAGACTTTCCCACAAGCAGCCTCTTCTTTTGCTATTTCAAGATCATGCTCATACATCATTTTTGCAAGCTCTGAAAATGATACTTTAGGGTGCCACTTTAAAACAGAGCTTGCCTTGTGTGCATCTCCTTCAAGATGAGGAACCTCTTGCGGTCTGAACAGTCTTTTATTTACTATTAGATGATCATCGACATCTAGACAGGCTAGCTTAAAAACTTCCTCTAAAAACTCTCTAACAGTATGAGTCTCTCCTGTTGCTATAACATAATCATCTGCCTCATCCTGTTGAAGCATTAGCCACATTGCCTTCACATAGTCTCCTGCAAACCCCCAGTCACGCTTAGCGTCTAGGTTTCCAAGCTCTATGTTTTTTTGGAGACCCATTTTTATTCTGGCTGCTGCCCTTGTTATCTTTCTTGTTACAAATGTTTTTCCTCGTCGAGGAGACTCATGATTAAAAAGTATTCCAGATGATACATGCATGCCATAAGAATTTCGATAATTTCTAACAAGATGATGTGAAAATACTTTTGCACATGCATAAGGAGATGCAGGTGACAATGCTGTATTTTCATTTTGAGGAACGTCTGGGCAATCACCAAACATCTCAGATGACGATGCCTGATAAATTCTAGTGTCTGGTAGCATTAAAAGACATGCCTCTAAAATATTAAGTGTTCCTAGCGCAACTGTCTTACAAGTCTCTTCTGGCACATCAAATGACACTCTAACGTGGGACTGTGCAGCTAAGTTATACACTTCGTCTGGACTATATTCTTTTAAAAGATAATATAGCCTTCCAGTATCATGAATATTTCCGTATACCATATTGAATTTATTATTATCCATGAGATGATCAATTCTATCTGTGTATATAGTTGATGTCCTTCTCTTAACACCTATGACTTCATAGCCCTTATCTAAAAGAAGCTCAGCAAGATATGATCCATCCTGTCCAGTAATTCCGGTTATTAATGCTGTTTTCATTTTAAAATATTCTCTACGTACCAATCATATGTTATTTTTGCACCATTAGAAAATGATGTAAAGTTAAAATTTTTGCCAATAATTTTTGAGAGTTCACTATTACTACCATCTTTTCTAAATTGACCGTCTAAGTTTCCGTTAAACGATATTTTTATATCTTTGTTAGACTGTCTAATAATAATATCAGCCATTTCTGAAATTGATAAATTTTCATCTGGGGAGACTATGACGGGTATGTCTGATCTGTGGTTTGCCAACAGCTCTATAATTAGATTACAAAGATCAGAAACATATAATTGCTGCCTTAGGGGCTTTCCGGTTCCCCAGATCTCAATTTCATCTCCGCTTTTCGCTCTTGCAATCTTAGAAACTAAAGACGGAACAAAATGAGATGAGTCAGAGTCAAAGTGATCATTAGGGCCGTATATATTTGATGGACAAAATGTAGAATATTCTACGCCATGTTGTCTTCTATATGATAAAGACTGTATATGTAGCATTCTTTTACTATATCCGTAAGAAAAGTTTGTCTTTGCCGGTGGTCCTTTTAAAATATCGCTTTCATTGAGCGGGTATTTCTCTACTGTATCAGGAAAGGCACATGTGCTTAAAGATGACATAAGTCTTGTTACACCAGTTTTAAATGCATAGTGAATAACGTTAGTATTAATCATAACATTCTGGTGGAAAAACGTTGCTTGATTTTCAAAATTATCTTTTATTCCGCCGACACGTGCTGCTAAGTGTATAACAGCATCAGGCCGAATATCAAGAAACATCTGGTTTGCTGCATCGCTGTCTACTAGGTCATAGTCATTTGATGAAACATACACCCAGTCAGGCTTACATAATTGTAAATTTCTTCCAACAAATCCATTTCCGCCCGTTACAAGAACTTTCATATCGACCCTACGACAATCGTACATACAAAATTAATATCGTCATCACTTAGCTTATCGTGACAGGGAACATAAAATCCATTATTATGAACATTAAGCGCATTAGGTACCTTTCTTTTCTTTATATTCCAGAACGGTTGTTCCTGAATGCATCCGCAAATTAAGGGCCTGCACTCTATGTTATTTCTTATTAGATTACTAACTATTCTTTCTCTGCTTTCACTTATTATTCCAAGTCCCAGGCTTGAAACGACTTCACTATTGCTTTTCTGCACCCAGATCTGGCCGTCTAATTTTTTTTTGTATTTTTGATAATTATGGTTTCTATTTTTAACATTACTATCTAGTTTTTTAAGTTGTTTTCTTCCAATAAATGCACTCAAGTCTGTCGATCTCAAATTCATTCCTGGGTATATAAACGTGAACAAGCTGTCAAAATCACTAATATTGTTGTCATTAAGGTGCTTTCTTTTAACATCTTCATCCATATCCCTTGTCCAACCATGTGATCTTATTGAAGCAAGAATGTTTTTTAAGTCATTATTATCCGTAGATACCATTCCACCTTCAATTGTAGACATGTGGTGGCCAAAATAGAATGAAAATGAACTCATAAGTCCAAAATTTCCTACCTTTTTACCGTTGTATATTGTACCATAGGCTTCACAGCAATCCTCGAGGAGAATAACTCCGTACTTTTTACATATTTTTAAAATCTCATTCATGTTATTTGAATGACCCAAGACATGTACAATAATTGCGACAGCCGGTTTTTCTTTTTTGCATATTTTTTCAAAATCTTGTACTGATAGTCCTAAATTTTTATCATCGCAATCACAAATTATTGGATCATATCCAAGCAAGATTGCAGGTGATACAGTAGTCACCCAGCTTATTGATGGAACTACCACTTTTTTATTTTTAAGCATTCCAGAATAGAGAAGTGCATGAAACATTAAAAAATTTGCTGATGAGCCTGAATTTACAAATATCGAACTATTTCTATTTTGCCACTGGCTCCATTCTCTTTCAAATAATATTGTCTCCTTGTCCTTTGTAAGCCTTGGATTTGTTGATAGCCATGAAATCAATTCATCGATATCTGACTTGTCAATGGTATCTTTTACTAAGTTAACTTTCTTATACATCTATTAGACCTTCAATAAAACAAAAATTAAACTCTTTACTCATTAAAAATTCAATTAATTCATCTACCCTGCTATCACTAAGATAGTTCTGGTCCCATTCGCATGCGTGATATACTATTTCAGTATTTTTAAATACAGACAGTTCCTTTATTGGTGGGTAGCAATTTGCATAAACTACATTGCCAAATATTTCATCACACCCCTCATAACACTCAAGTGTATATTTTTCTTTTAATAAAGCCAGTGTTCTTATTCCAAGACTCTTACAAGCCTCAAATGAACCGGGGGACATTCTCCAAGCAGGCGGTCTAAATATCGGCTTAAATTTTTCAAATAATCCTGCAAGTTTGACTACTTCAAACATTTTTTCAATAATGTGCTCAGCATCCCTTTTAGAAAGATCTCTAAATTCATCATTATCTGATATGTGGGGAATTCCGTGATAGAATCCGTGATAGCATATTTCAAAACTTTCATCAGGTAGGTCTAAAATTTCATTGCAAAACTTAGAAAAAAGATTTATTTGAAATGGTTTATCAGATGATGCGTTGGGTGTTTTTGTTCTCCAGTATGATATCGGAACAAATAAGCTAAATTTGGCATCTGGAAATACATCAAGTATCTTATTGCATTTTTCTATTATTGCAATTGATGACAAAGGATGAGGTGAAACATCATCTATGCTTATGTTCACATTAGGTCGCATATTATCTTTCCATATTCATTTATAGTATCATCTATCGTCCTGGTATAAGACGTCAATCTTTGTCTATACGTGTTATATTCATTAAACACATGATTAATTGATTCAATAAGAGACCCACTATCGTTAAATGATCTTCCAAAGCCTATGCAATATTCTGGTATGCTACCTCCTTTCTCATGATAAACAATGGGCAGACCAGCAGCCATCGCTTCAAGAACATGATTTGCCCCGGCTTCTTCAAGAGATGCTGTTAGGTATATTCCTCCGTGAAAAAGTAATTTAGAGATCTCTTCCGGCGGTTGTGGCGGAATATAGGTAGAATTTTTAAATGAAAATTTATCAGGAAGTCTTCCAATAAATGTAAAGTTAAAATCTGTGACTTCATCAATAAACTTATAAGTGTCAAATCCCTTTTTTGGGTTTGTAGACCAATGATGTGTAATAAGAGAAATTGACCTTGGTTTTGACACAGTATTTCTATTGTTATAAAAAATGCTGTGTGGGCCGTTTTCAATGATTGCACAGTTATCTTTATCGTACATTATCATATTCTTGGCCCAAGCACTAGGAAATATTACAAAGTCAGAAAAATTTATTGACTCACTTACTAGCTTTGTTAAATCTGGTTTTCCGTGTGTTCCTATGTCTCCAACTCGCTGTATTATTCGTGATCCAAACTTTCGCTTATGATGAAGAAAATCACCGTACCACAACCCGTGTGGACCTGGTCTTGGATCAAAGCAAAAAATTATATCAACATCATCATCAAGAGAGCCTGACACTATGTAATTGTGTTTTTTAAGATAGTCATGAAGTCCAGATACAAATTTATTTCCGCCGCCCCACGGACCTGTAACAGGCCTTCTATTTATAAAAACTTTATTCATGACTTAAACTTTAGATACTAAAATTCCATAATCTCCAAAATATAAATTGTCAATATTTGTTCTTAAAAAACAGTCAATTGCATGATCAGGTGTCTCACAAATAGGCTCTCTATCATTAAAGCTAGTATTTAGTAAAATTGGCACACCTGTTTTCTTCTTCCACTGCTTTAAGAAAGAAAAATACCATAAATTATCATTTTCTGTTACAGTTTGCAATCTTGCAGTTCCGTTTAAATGAACAACAGCGGGTATTTTATCTTTAACACCATCTTTGAACATAGACACAAAGCTCATGTACGGACTATTAATATCCTCAGTAAACCATTCTGCAACATCGCCTCTAAGTATAGACGGTGCAAACGGTCGGTACCATTGCCTGTGTTTTACCTTTTCATTAATCATTTCTTTCATGCTTTCACTTCTGGGATCTGCTAATATGCTTCTGTTTCCAAGAGCACGCCGGCCTGACTCTGACCCTCCGTTAAAAACAGATACAATCTTTTGAGAATCTAATAGCTCAATAACTACACTGTCATTTGATTCGACATATACTACCTTGTCTTTGAACCTGTCAAGTGAAGATACGATCTCATCTTTTGAATATATTTTTCCCAGGTATGGTGAAAAACTATCTTTCCATTGTATTCTTTTATTTCCGAGAATGACATGCCAAACAAATTGCGCTGCGCCTATCGCCAGACCTCCGTCATGGGGCGTAGGTGTAACAAAAACACCTTCCAGCTCTGGAAACCATGACTTGATTTTTCCAACCATTACTGAATTTAAACTAACCCCTCCTGCTAAACACAGGTTCTTTGTACTAATTTTATCTAGCAGTGTTCCTAAAAGAGATCTAAAAACCTTTTCTGTTGCTGATTGTAAACCTGCTGCGACATCGAACATGTCTTGCTCTGATTGATCAGCAATTTTTGACCATTTATCAAGATATGGATGCAGAGGATCTTTGCCAGGTATGAGCGCTCCCTTTGGTTGATTGGATGGC
>CEPZ01008953.1_pt1 | contig 10297 bp, 18 predicted proteins | sample 530461 | NCBI WGS metagenome assembly CEPZ01 (sample SAMEA2620106, study PRJEB7988) | marine metagenome | isolation source: saline water (ENVO:00002010), including | reverse complement strand
TACCTTTTACAAAAACTGGGAGAGCTGGTTATCAAAAGGCATTTAAGAGTATAGTCAAACAAGGATATAGTGAATCCGAGGCTAGGGCTTTTCTTCGATACCAAAAACCAAAGGTAGACGTTACTGGATTGGGAGGAGTTGCAGAGGTAACTACTCGTGCAGAAGGTCCAGCAGTTGTTAAATTTTTCGGGCAAGAAGTTACAAAGCCTTTAAAGATAACAACTCCTACTGGGGCAACTGCCGGAGGGAGAGGCCGGGTTAGATATTTGGGAGGCCCTTCAGTTGAAGCAGGAACATTAGGTGCTAGGGAGAAAGCTATATCAGACATAGTTGTTAAAAGAGCATTGCTTACACCTGAAGGCAGACCTGTTACTCCTTTGAGATTTAGAGGAAGAACTACAGAAAGATTATCTCAAGCAGCTCTCGCTGAGAAGGTTGCAGAAAGAGAGCTATTGGTTGAGAGTCCTTTCTTTGGTAGAGGGGTAGATGTATTCCAAACTGCTACTGCAACAAGGAGGACGGTTCCATTTAGGAGAAAGATTGAGTTCGCAGAACCTTTTGAAGTGAGAGTTGGAAAGGGAGAACCATTTGCAGTACAAGACATTGATGCCCCATTTAAGATAAGTAAAGATCCTACAGGTTCACTAACACAAGCATTTGTTAAACCAGCTACAGCAGAAGAAGTTGCTAAGGGTGTTGCTAAAGTAGTACCTAGAGTAAAACCTCAACCTCCTACTCCAAAACCCTCAATTCCAGGCATTACTGAATCCCTTGCACCAGTAGAGTTTAGAGCTTCAATGGTAGGCACTACTGCATTACCTAAAAGCCAATTTGAAAGAACTGGCGTTGCCGGAGAAACATTAACAGTGATTACACCTATAGATCAAACAAGAATTGTTCCTAAAGTAGCTACTCTTCCAGTATTTGCTATTGCTCAAGCTCCTGCATTAGTATCTGAACAGCAATTTAAACAAGAACCTGTCTTTGTGCAACCACTTGGGCAGATTCCAAAGGTTACTCCTACACAATTTACTCCTCAAGTTCCGAGACAAGGTGTTCCTCAGAGGATTATTCCTAGAATTACATTAAAGGTTACTCCTCAAAGGGTTACTCCAACACCTAGGCCTCCTGCACAGCCACCTACAAGACTTAAACCTCCTAAGAAACCTCCATTTACATTTAGGTTTCCTGGAGATAAGCCACCTAAACCAAGAGTACCTAAAAAAGTTGGAGAAAGAGTAGGTTTATATATCCCATTTGTTAAAAGATTTGGTAAATTTATACCAGTCAGTAAGCCAGTGGGAATAAGGGAAGCACAAAAAAGGGGTGTTTCTCAATTAAGAAGGACACTTGGAGCTACATTACAAGTTAGAGAAGCTAAGACTGGTAAAGCTGTACCTTTTGCTAAGGAAACTAGAGAGTTTAGATTGGGTCAAGCTGGTAGAAGTAGGTTTTCATTGGTGCAACGATCTCCATTCAGAATTAAAACAAGACAAGAAATTGCGGAAATTATCAGTAGCCGTAGGGCAGGAGGAATTAAGTTTATATCATAGTCACTTGGAAGATCTCATCTCCTTTTGACCTCCCCAAGCAATTGGGGAGTTATAATCAATAATAAAATGGAAAGTCAATCTATATTCGCCTCACCGAATTTAAAGTTGTTATTTAAAATAACTATGAAAGGAGGTTCTAAAAATGAATAAGAAAGGAAACATTATGCTAAGCATATTATTCTTTATAATGGCTCTAGGAGTTCTAGTAGCTTTTGTAAACCCTTTAAACCAGATGATTGATCTAATGCAACAATCGGATTCGCTTAATTGTAAGGGATTTATCTTTGATGGAGATTCTACACATACTCTTAGTTTCAACTCAAGTAAGAACAATAATGCAAGTAGTTCACCATTAGCTTGTTTATCCTTAAAGTTATATCTTCCATATATCCTATTGGTGTTTTTAATCGGAGGAATTACTGCGGTTCTTGGAAACAGAGCTGGAGAAATGTTTGGTTTTGATACTGGACAACAGTTTGGTTAATATTCATTAAATTAAAATGATAAAATGGAAGATATTGTTAATTGTATTTGTAGCAACTTTCCTAATTGGAAGTGTGAGTGCAGCATGGACTCCTTCCCTCAACCAAGATTTAACTCACTATTGGACATTTAATGAAAGTAGCGGTAATGCAATGGATATTGGTGGTTTGGCTATTGGTCATCAATATAATTTTTCATCTCCAAGTTACTATAACCCGCAATTAATAGGAAATGGTGTAACCTTAGACGGAGTTACGGTGATGGATACATCTGGTGGCACTGTAGGATTACCACAAGGTGTGAGTCACCACAGTATAAGTTGGTGGGCACTAGCGGGTAATAATGTAGATGCTACGTTAATATCCACAGATAATGGTCTGACTGAGAGAGTTGCTATGACTGGAAATAATGTTAACTTGATATGGGGCGGTGGAAGTAGCGGATCTACTGGTATTGGAATAGAAGCAGATAACTCTACATTGTGGCACTTCGTATTAGTTAGAAGTAATTCAACAGGTAGAACTCTTCTATATGTTAATGGAAGCTTAAAGTTAAATATAAGTTCTCCAAGTGCTATAACTGCAGCAAATCTAAGATTTGGTGCAACTGCCACTCCCGATGGTTTCTTACGGGGGAGTGTAGATGAAGTGGGTGTTTGGAATAGAACCTTATCTCAAGCTGAAGTTACTCAACTATATAACAATGGAGAGGGTATAACTTATTCAAATGAACTTATAACGCTGAACAGCCCCTCTGATGGTTTCCAGACTATCTCTAGTACGGTTACATTCAATTGTAGTTATATTACTGCTACTACTACACCGGCTCACAATATTTCTCTTTATATTAATGGGGTAAGAAATCTTACCAATGATACCACTGCATTAGGATTAAGTGATGTAAACCTTTATACCCGGGTTGCAGGATTAGGTATAGCTAGCTATAATTGGACCTGTGAAGGTGTAGATGACAACAATGTTGTTTCTCAAGGGCTAAATAATACTTTTTCCGTTGCTAATATCTTCGCTAACACTAGCTCTTTCAACACAACTAGTTATGATCTTATTAATGAATCTTTCTTCATAAATATGAGTTACAATAATGATACTTATACAGACATAACTGGAACCCTAAATTATAATGGAACTCTTTATACTGGAACAAAATCAGGGACAGGAAGTGAGGCAGTATTTACTACTTCATTTATACAACCTACTATTACTGCTATAAGGAATAACACATTCTATTGGACATTTAATCTGAGTAATAGTACAAGTTCGACTTTAGTTAATTCAACTTTTAATAATCAGACTGTGCATCCTTCCATATTTGGCCTTTGTAACTCTACTCTTAATATTCCTTATATCAATTTCACCTTCGCTGATGAATCAGATCAGTCTACTATTACTGCTAAGTTGGATAGTTCTACTTGGATATATTGGGTAGGAGATTCCTCTGTAAATAAGACTCTGAGTTTTTCTAATTCAACCACAAATGCAGGTTATGATTTCTGTTTTAGTCCTAGTGATAGAGACCTAACTGTTGATGCAATATTTAAGTATTCTAATGATAGTTATCCTCAAAGAACCTACAGCCTTGACGATACTACATTAACTAATTCAACTACTAATCAAGTTCTTTATTTGTTGGGGAGTAGTGATGGGATTTATAGTTCTATCAGTGTAATAGAAGCATCTGGAACTGCTATTGCAGGGGTATTGGTTGTGATAGAACGACAAATAAATAATGTCTGGACAGTTGTAGGGCAAACAACAACCGGTGATGATGGTTTAGCTACGTTTTGGGTTAATCCTAACTTTGCACATAGGGTAACTGCAAGTAGGACAGGTTATGTTACTTCCCAAGTTACAATTACTCCATCACAAAGTTTGTATACTCTCACACTTCAAACTACCAGTGCAGGTGCTAGTTATACATCTTCTATACCAGGACTAACATGGGTATTGAATCCTAGCTTTGGAACAATAAATGCAGGGTCTCATAATTTCAATGTTACAGTAACTTCTGCAAATCAGAACCTAGAAAATTGTAGGTTAGAATTAGTTGAAGCTGCAAACCTATCAAATGTATTGGCTTCAGGAACAGATCTAACAAATTCAACTTATTGTTCTATCAATTTTGATTATACCGTAGTCAAAGATTTAGATTTCTTTGGAAGATTATCTGTCGATACTGATAATACTACAGGTTATGTAATCGTCGACGCTGATTGGAAATGGATAGCAGTTGATATAGATGCTAAGGCATGGAGAAGCATCACTTCTTTCTTTGGAGATCTAAATACAATAAGCGAATTTGGGGAAGGTAACGAAGGAGAGTTCTCAAGGATAGTTCTATTCTTCTTCTTTATGACAATGGCTATAGGATTCTTCAATTATTATACTGGATCAGAACTAAATAATCCAGGAATGAGTATCTTAATCATTTGGATAATTGTACTTATTGCTAGTGTTGGAGGATTCTTAACCTTCGATTCTGGAAGTGATAATGTTAGTGATACCATGGAAAAGTTTGGATTCTTTTTCATCTTCACAATCTCTATCTTAGGATATATATTAAATAATTTAAGGAGTTTCAACGAATAAAATGGGAAAATTTGTATATGCGGTAGTAGCAGTATTCTTCATAGAAATGGCTCTATGGTTATTTGCTGGTGCAACTTATGCCAATAGCAGTCTGTTTAGTTTGATAATGAATCCTTCAAATTTAGCAACGACGGCAGTTTATGTATTGATATTTGGGACTCTAGCAGTATTTGGTGCCTCTACAGTCATCCCAGGAAACTTTTTTCAAATAAACATATATGCTTTATATGCAGGAATAGCAACATCGTTAATCACATTTGCTATATCTGTATCACACCTATGGAGTTTTGTTTATGGAGAACTTACAGGAGTTATGCCTAATGATTTAGTTATGGCTCAAGTGATAACAGTAATTATGGTTAGTCCCTTCCTAATCTTTTACATATTGGCAATAGCTGAGTGGGTGAGGAGCAATTAACATGGCAAGTATAGATACATTCCCAATATATGAAGTGCTGGTAGAAAGCATATTTGGTAGCTTTGGTTTGGCTGTAATGGGAGTAGCCTTAGTCCTCTTGATAATATTACTTATTACTAAAACATCAAGGGTTTTCTTAATCTACTGGATGATATTTTACTTCATAGTAATGGGAACTCTTTACATAGGAGCATTAGCTTTAATGTTAGGGTTTATGATTGCAATAGTGTATTTTGTGTATGGTATATTTAAATCATTCTTTAGGGAGGGTTAGTAGTAATTTTAAATAGTTAGATTACTAGTAAATAATATGGTTAAAAAAGCAATAAAAAAATTCCTTACTGCTTCGGGATCAAAGAAAAGAACTAGTGGTAGAGCTGCTGGTACTAAAAGATTGCTTGCAGCATTTGGTGCAGGTAGATCTACTGGTGGAGGAGGAGCAGGGAGACCTAAAGGTAGTTATAAATATAGAATAGGTGGAAAACCTGTTAGCGTTTTTGAGTATAGGAAATTTGTTAGGGAAAGGAAACAGCAACTAAACCAATTCCAAAGACAGCAAGGACAAAGATTACAATCAAGAGGGTTTAGTCCAGAACAAACTAGAGCATTACAACAAAGACAAATAATTGAAAGAGCGGGTAGGGGGCAGAGATTGTTGGAAGATAGCCCAGCAGATGAGCAAGTTGCTTTTGAAGAATACTTAGCTAAGAATACTGTTAGTCCAAATACTAGGAATATGTTAATCAAACTTAGACAGACACAACTTAAAGGTAAGATGGATGATATACAACAACAGCGTCGGATAAAAGAGAAAGCTATGGTGGCTGAAGCAGGTAGTCTATTAGCTACACCATTTATATTTAAAGATCACCAATTAGATGTTACTGGAGTTGATTCATCATCAAATATATTAATGGCTCCAAATGCCTTTAAGGAAACTCAAGACAATCCTAACATACTTCAGACTAACAAATTAAATATTATGCAAACGAGGGAGGCGGGAAATTCATTAGATTTTTTTTAAAATGGCAAAGAAGAAAGGAAAAAAGAAACCAAGGAAAACACAAAGTTGGTTATAACTAAGATGGTTAAAAATAACATAAAGGAACTGTTGGCAAGATCAACTCATGCTACCTGTGGTAAAACTCCGAGTAAAAAAGTTTGGTTCATTCGGAGAGGAGGTCTATAAAATGAAAGAGTACGGAATGAAAAAAACAGGTTATGGCATGAAGCATAAGAGCAAGATTGGAACTTCAAAAGGTTCTACTTGGAAACCAGATCATCTTAAAGGTGTAACACCTAAACCAAAGATGACTATGCCTAAATCTAAGGTGAACTATTAATATCAAAATGAAAAATAAATCACAAAGTAATTGGTGGAACAAACAATCAGTTAAGCCTATGAAGATGAAACCCTTAGTAGATGATACTAAAGGGTTAGTCAAAACTGCAATAGGTGGTGCGGTAGCACTAACTGCATTAGGAATCGGATTAGCTGCTTTTGATGTTGCGACTGATTAAGCCAAATAACAATTTACTAGTAAGTTTAAATAGATAGAAATCTAATAACGTTTAAGGAGGATCATAATTTATTAATAAAATGCCACCGTCTTTAGGATCAACATCAGGTAAATTAATTGCCGCTTTTGTTGCCTTAATTCTAGGAGCTGTTTTGATTGGGAGTATCTCAACAAATACTTTAGATGTCACTCAAAGATTAACAGTTACTAATGAGACTGTAAACTACAATAGTGTTCTAACAGGTGCTGGAACTGTAAATGGTTCTGCACCAAATGTAACAGTTGCATCCGCTAATGTTCCGACAGGTTATGAGGTACAAGATTGTAACTTAGAATCCTTCACCGCCTTAAATGGTTCAGGTACAGCATTAGTTTCTGGTACAGACTACAACATAGATTTGACTAATGGTCAGATTGGATTGATTAATACCACTTCTACTCAGACCACAGGAAATGTAGGTAATGATACATTAGTATCATATACTCACTGCCCTAACGATTACATCAATGTAGGATGGGGAAGAAACATCTTGTTGCTTGCACCAGGATTCTTCGCTCTAGCAATATTGGGTATCGGAATCGGATTGTTTTATAGTCTAGGTAAGGATCACGGAATAATCTAAATTTATTTTTGTTTTTTTATTTTTGTTTGTTAAACTAATTAAAATCTCGGAGGAGAAAAATGCCAAGAAAGAAAAAAGGTAGAAAGAAAAAAAAGAGGTAATAGCCTCAAAAATCAGGTAGCAAATTATACCTGTTTAAGTATTTTTCAACATTCTTACCAGTTAGTTCTATTTTAAAATCTTTAAGCATCTCATCAAGGATCAATAATAGGTTTTTAGGATCATTGTGAGTCAATTCTATAATGCGATTCTCCTTTGGACCAATCTTCTTTATCAATTCTAACTCCTCCATCTCATTTAAGATAATGTAATGCACAGACTTTGGAATTTTAGATAGTCTTCTATTTAATAGTTCTTTAACACACCCATAAGTAATAAACATCCTACCATTCGATTTCTTTTTCATTTCCCTGTATAAAAATAAATATATGCTTGGAATATTGCTATCCACCTTCTTTATCCCCAATAATGTTCGTTTCCTCCGAATCTAAAAGGTCTAAATGGGGTCCTGTAGAGTCTGCTATTTGATTCCTACAGATAGAACAAGCCCTATGCTCTAAATTGTCCAAAAACTCCCTACAATTGGCTGTATCGTTGTTATAAGCCCATGCAGCAAACAATAACATGACCATCATAAAGAGTATAGTCCAGTCCTGAAGGTTAGGCTTTCTAAAGAGATTCTTGATGTTGTGCATCCCTCTTTTTCGGATATAGGGTCCAAATTTTCTCTCATACCACCTCAATCTACCTTCAATCTCTTCTCTAGTGAGAGCAAACCTATCTGCATCAACCATATCTTATAACCTCCACAGTAGCATCTTCAGCCACACCAGATATTTGGTCTTTAATCCAAACAAATATGCTCTTAATAAATCCAAAGAACATATCTATAGGTTCCTTCAAAGGTTGATATAGGATAAATAATCCAAATGCTATGATTATTGTCACTACTAAAGTGTCTATCAAAGTCATGGTATAATCCTCGAATATTTAAATAGAAAGTAAAGGTTATTGAAGATCACTAATCCATAGGCCATAAAGATCATATATAATGAAACTCTATCTGAAAAAAACAACCGCATCACACCATAACATAAAAACATTGTAAGAATAGAAACAATCCCATAGATAATCGTTCCACCGAATAAACCATACATTTCAAAGGATTTCTTAGCTAATGGATTTCTTTCTATATTATACTTATCCCCTTCCATAGCATCTGGAAAGTTCTTATTAACCTGAACTATATTAGCAATAGTTAACCCCTTATCAAGGACAACAAGCAATAGAAAAAGTGCTAAGAGAACAGTCCATTTCATCTTCTCTTACTCACCTCCATCAACCCTTTCTTCTTACAGTCTTTCCTTATCACCTTAGCAACCTCCTCATCATTAGTACATTCCAAATACTCCTGTTCATTCTTGCCTTTGTTAGCATCAATTATTAAGGCAGCTTGCATCTTTAAGTTAACCTTTCCACTTCTCCTTAACTTCTCAACTAAATTCTGATCCTTGGGCATTACTTGAACACCTTGCTGCCAATTATCATCAAAGTATTTCACAATCTTACTTTCTATTTCAAACTTTATTATCTTCCTTTGCGGTGCTAGGAATGCTAATCTTATCATATTATCACTAGTCTCCTATAATACTTCATAGTAGTTATCCATGAATTGTTTTAATAAAACTAATTCATAGAAAGTTAAAGCTATCACCTGTGCAAATCGCCATTCAGGTAGCATCATAATTAACACTAAGACTATGATAGGAAATCCTAAAATAAAGAAAGATAAAACTTTCCTATCAACAGGCTTCTGCTTTTGATTATTTACTTTCATCTTAACCATCTAACATACTCCCTATGTTATTTTCTATTCTCTCTAATCTTTCAAGTATTTCTGAAAGAACTTGATATACTGCAAATTCTCCTTCACCGAAAACCTCATTAGATTCTGCATCTATTATTCTAATGGGTTGTGGTGGAACTACACCATATCTTCTTTTTACAGCAACTTCCCCTGGATTAGTTTGAGGTTGTGGTGGTTGTGGAACCTTTCTTTTGGCTATAGGACTGGGATTCTTTCTTGGTCTCCCTCTCCTCTCAACCTTCTTAGGTGGTAATGGTTCTTCAAATTCTTCTTCAGTATCATCCTCATCAAATTGACTAGGTTCTTCCTCATCCTCAAATTCTTCTATTATCTTTGGCATTTTATTTATTCTAAACCTCCTTTCATAATTTCTTTTAACTCTATATTTTTAGTCATCTTTTTGGAACTCCTGAATTTCCATGTAACTATTATAAGCTTGAAACGTAGTTATTAAATATGAACTTATAAAAACAAATCCTGCAAGGCCATTTATTATAAGAACAATATCATACCAGATAGGGAAGTCAAAATAAAAGATAGCATAGATTATACTAAGTATCAATCCAATCATCATCAAGCTCATAGACATCATTCCAGCTTCATATTGAACACGAATGTCGACTTTACTCATAAATCTTCCTAGAAAATCTGGGAAACAGTAGGAATATAGTTTTTTATTTTCCATCTTACGATACCATGATTACTTAATGTATTCTGTAGAATATTCTTTTGGTTTTACACCAACCCCGCAATTAGAACATTTACATTTACTTGATCCAATAAACTCCTTAACAGCAATGCCTTTCTTAACAGATAGTTTATTCTTAAAACCACAATTATCACACGCTATCTTGATATGATAATTGAAAAGCCCCATCTTAATAATCCTCTCCTCCAAAGATCATACCACCACCATATCCTCCAATCACAGCTCCAATAATTCCAACAACCATTGCTATCTTAAAGCTAGCAGTGATTGTAACAGTAATGATATAGGGGATTAATGATCCTATTAAACCAAACAAAAGACTATAACTTAACCCCATTTCTTCACCACCCCATTTTCTCATTAAAGCAACAATAAAGAATAAAAATACCAATCCTAGTCGAGCTTTAATACATTCCCCTGCAACAGCAGAAAGAGTACCGGATTTCTGTACTCCCTCAAAACCCGCACAACTCATTAAATTAGCCACTTTCTCATCTCCTTCATCTTACAATTTACTA
>CEPZ01068816.1_pt1 | contig 10302 bp, 15 predicted proteins | sample 530461 | NCBI WGS metagenome assembly CEPZ01 (sample SAMEA2620106, study PRJEB7988) | marine metagenome | isolation source: saline water (ENVO:00002010), including | reverse complement strand
AGTGCCTATGCATTATGGTGCTGGGGTTGCTGGCACGGTGGAGGATGCTGATAAATTTGTGAATTTATGTGTGGAAAAAGGTTTGAAAGCAGAAAGAATGGAGAAGATATGACGAACAAGGTTAATTTTATGGTTGGTAGTGAGAAAAGGTTTGCTGATTTTATTAAGGATTTGGGAAAGGAGAAAGTTGCTTGGATTTCACATACAGATCAGGATGGGATTGGTGCAGTTAGGGTGGGGAATGAGGTTGTTAAGGCAGATATTGTTAAATTCTTGAGTTATGGTGATCTTAATGACAGGTTGGTGGAGGAGTTAAGGGAGGCAAAAGTAAAAAAGATAATTTTCTCTGATTTGTTTATTAAAAAGAAAGAGTTTGTTAGTAAACTAGAAAAATTTGCTGACTTGTTAATAATAGACCATCATATATTTAGGGATGATTTGAATAGTGAGAAGACTGTTTTTATGAATGCGCAAGGACATTGTGCTACCTACCTAGTTTATTATCTTTTTTCACAGATTCAGGATTTGGAAAAGTTAGATTGGGTTGTTTGTTGTGCTTGTGTTTCTGATTTTTTATACCTGGAAAACAAAGAGTGGATGTCTTCAGTTTACAAGAAGTATGGGGATGAGTTTGAACTTGAAGGAAGATATGCAAGAAGGAATGGGAAGATTTGGGATTTACAGTATAAAATTAGTCTTGGTATAATCTATTATAGTGAAGATTTGAAGAAAGTATATGATTCTCTTGGATCTAATTTTTCAGATATTGGAGAACTTGCTGATAAGGGTGAGGAAGTGCAGAGAGAGCTTGATTTGTTCTTAGAAAAGTTTGAGTTAGGTAAAAAGGAATTTAGCACTGGTTATTTTTGGGAAGTAGATCCGAAACCTAAGCATAAGATAAAGGCGTTATTGGCTAATATAATTGCAGAGCGTTACCAGGATAAGAGTATTATTTTGGCGGGAGAGAATAGTGATGGATATTTCACTTTTTCAGCTAGAAGAAATGATCTTAAAGAGGACATGAACCTTTTGTTAAAGGGATTGACAGATGATATTGAAGGTGGAAGTGGAGGTGGGCATGTTCCTGCTGCTGGAGGCATGGTGCCTCTTGATAAAAAGGAAGAGTTTATCAGAAAGTTGATGTCTTTATGAAAATGAAAAAAGTTTTAGTCACTGGAGGAGCAGGTTTTATTGGGAGCCATATTGTGGATCAGTTACTTGGAAAGGAGTATGAGGTGGTTGTTTTGGATGATTTGAGCAAAGGGAATAGAGAGAACTTGCCTGTTGGTGTGAAAATTATTGAAGCTGATATTACTGAAGATTTGTGCAATATTTTTTTAGAGGAGGAGCCTGATATTGTTATACATACAGCTGCTCAAGTGATGTTGCGCGCTTCTATTGAAGATCCTGTGTTTGATGCTAAGACTAATATTTTAGGGACGATAAATGTACTTGAGGCTTGCAGGAAGGCAGGAGTTAAGAAAATAGTTTACACATCAACGGGAGGGGCAAGAGTTGGAGAGCCTGAATATTTGCCGGTTGATGAAGGGCATAAGATAAATCCAAGTTCACCATATGGAATAAGTAAACATACGGCAGAACATTATGTTAAGATGTATGGTGACTTGTATGGCATTGATTATAAAATATTTTGTTTTGGGAATGTTTATGGGCCAAGGGACGATCCTGCTAACGGGAGGTTAACAAGCGTTTTCATTAATAAGATACTGGCTGGGGAAAATCCAAAGATATTTGGCACTGGAGAGAATACAAGAGATTACCTATATGCGATTGATTTGGCAGAGTTTTTAGTAGATAGTTTAGAGAAAGAGACTAAGAGTAAGTTGTTTCATTTGGCTAATGGTGAGCAGACCAGCGTTAAAGATGTGGTTTCTATGTTGAAGAAGGTTTCTGGGAGAGATTTTGAAGTAGAACATATTGAAGCCATAAAAGGAGAAGTGAAAGATATTGTTCTGGATACTAGTCTTGCTAGGAATGAGTTAGGATGGAAGGCTGAGCATAGTTTTGAGGAAGGATTGAGAGAAACTTATACTTGGTTTGAGAAAAATGTGTCACTCTAAAAAGGGGTAATACCGAGGATTGTGTATGTTCTAGGATAGTCAAGTATATATATGAGAGAAATTTGATTTTTAAAAGAACTTTTAAGAGTTTACTTACAAAATAACTTTGAAGGACATATGATCTATTCAAAGTTCTAAAAAAGAGTGAAAACTTGAAAGGAGGACGTAAAAAAATTAATGGTACTTGATTTCGCACAAGAAGCAATTAAGAATGTTGAGACACATAGCATCAACTTTGATGAATTAAGGGCAGGAAAGGCTAACATTAAAGTGTTTGGTTGCGGTGGAGCTGGATGTAATGCAGCTACATGGTTATTTAACAAAGGAATTACTGGAGCTAGTGTATATGGTGTAAATACCGATGCACTTCACTTGAGTATTACTAAGGCTGATGAGAAAGTTTTGATTGGTAAAGAACTGACTCGTGGTCTTGGAGCTGGTGGATTTCCTCAAAGAGGTAGAGAGGCTGCAAAAGAATCTCTTTCTGAATTGAAGAAGGCTGCTGGTGGTGCAGATATGTGTTTCGTTTTGACAGGATTAGGTGGAGGAACCGGAACTGGTTGTTCACCTGTTGTCGCTCAACTTGCTAGAGAATCTGGAGCTACTGTTATCGCTGTTGTTACTATGCCGTTTGAATGTGAAAAGGCTAGACAAGAGAAGGCTGAATTTGGTTTACAAGAGTTGACTGAAGTGGTTGATACTGCAATAATAATCGATAATAATAGATTGGTGGATATAGCTGGAAACTTACCTATGGAACAAGCATTCGCGGTAGCTAACGAGCTAATAAGTACAATGATTAAGGGAATAGTCGAGACTATCACTCTGCCATCATTGATTAACTTAGATTATGCTGACGTTAGTTCTATCATGAAGAATGGAGATGTTGCAGTTATTGGAGTAGGAGAAAGTGATGTTAGCAATAGGGTTGACGAGGCTGTGAGGCAAGCTTTGACTCATCCTTTACTGGATGTGGATTATAGAGGCGCTACCGGTGCTTTGATACATATTACTTGTGGGCCAGACTTTAAGTTAGAAGAATTCTCCGGAGTAGGAGAACTTGTAACTGAGAATATTAGTCCGGATGCACAGGTGATTATTGGAGCTAGAATTAATAAGGACTTTTCGAACAAAGTCAGAGTTATAACAATTATGACTGGTGTACAGAGCCCTTATGTATTAGGTAGAGCAACGCATGCCGAGGAAACGCCCAAAGCAGCTCCTGAAATGTCAGAACTAGGCATTGAGTTCTATAAGTAAGAACAGTTTATTTTTTTTCTTTTTCTTTTTCTTTTTCGTTAGGTTTTTATATTTATTTATTAAGTGAAGATTATGCAACATGTAATAATACCTAGTTCAGAATGGCATTATGATATGGAGCTTAACACCCCTGTTCTTCAATTTAGGGATGGAAATGAATTGAGATATCATGGAAATTTGGAAGGTGATGGAACTAATTTATCTGCTTCATTGGCTGTAAGATCAGCGACTGATCAGACATTATTAAATTGTATTTATATTTTTAAATGCGGAAGGGTAGAGAGTGAAATAAGTTGCGAGGATATAAGTGGCGTTGAGGATTACCTGGAAGTGGGTTTAAATACAGGTGGTATGGATTTAGATGATAGATTAGGCTATAGTATTCTTGTAGGGAGAGTTAGGAAATATATTAATAGGGAGAATTAAGGATGGTTTGTTAGGAAGATTAGTGAGTTTTCATTATTTTAAGGACATATGGTCCTTTCCTTCATGGAATAAAGATGGGCGTCTTGTAGTTTGCCAAGATTCCCAATAGACTTGAGAATCTAGAGCTCTCTTTTTCGGTTTTCTATTATGGGCTTCTGACAGTTCTGAAGGTTTTTCATATCCAACTGGGAGGATTGCCTCAATTTGAATGTTTTTAGGTATTTTGAGGTGTGTTTTAATGATGTCATCAGAATATGCGCCAAGCCAACAGCTTGATAGGCCAAGGTCTGCCGTTTTTAAGAGAAAGGTGTTAATTGCAGCGCCTGCTTGTTGTCTTGAATATACGAGACCACGGGAACCGTACATATCTTCTAGATGTTTATCCTTTGAACAGATAAGAACAACAGTTGGAGCTTGGTTAACCCAGGGCTGATTACAATTTTTGGCAATTAGTTGAATTTTGTTTGGATCTTCTACTATTACGAAGAATAAGTGATTTCTGTTTCCTGCGAAAGGTCCTTGGTTTGCAGCGTCAATTGCTTCAAGGACAAGTTTAAAGGAAGGCTTTTTTTTCTTATAGGAACGGACCGATTTACGCCTTTCAATAACTGCATCGAATTTCATATATAAAAAAGATAAAAGAAGTATAAAAAGTTAATCTATTCTTATTTCTCCGCCGGCTACAACTTTAGAACCAGAGTAAAGAACAATAGATTGACCTTCTGCTACTTGCTGCTGAGAGCGGTTGAACGTGAAATGGTAGGGGCCTTTTTTGGATAGGGTGCCAGAGACTAAGAGGGCTAGATGTCTAAAGCGCGCTTTGTATTTTCCTGGCTTTAACTTTGTGTAGGAATTTATGTGAACTAATTTTACTTTTTTTGTTTTTAGGGCAGGGGAGCCAGCGGGAGCAACTATTAATGTATTAGAACGCTTAATTTTTTTAGCAATGTACCACTTTTTGTTGTTTTTAATATTTGATTTTTTAATATTTAAATCTAGTCGAGAACCAAGGCGTTGGCCGATAGTGTAGTACATAATTCCTTGATGTTTTCCTAACAAGTTTCCTTTTTCATCTTTTATTGGGCCTGGCTTTTTTTTGATCTTTTTTTGTAAGAAGGATTGCATGTCTACTTTTCCTACAAAACAGATTCCTACTGTGCCTTTCTTTGTTGCATTAGGGAATTTGTTTTTCTTTGCTATTTTCCTTACTTCAGATTTTGTGTAGCTTCCAAGAGGAAACAAAGTTTTTCTGAGCGTAGAAGAAGGAAGTGACCAAAGGAAGTAAGATTGGTCTTTTGATTCATCTTTTCCTCTGTAAAGTTGCGAGTTTTTAATTTGAGCGTAGTGGCCAGTAGCTATGTAGTCACACTTATACTTTTTAGCAACCTTAAGCAAGACTGGGAACTTTACTTGTTTGTTGCAGTCAGCGTCGGGATTTGGAGTGAGGCCACGCTTGTAGGAAGAGTACATGGGCTTGATAACAAGAGATTTATATTCTTTTTCTGAGTCTATGAATATGAAAGGAATTTTTAGAAAAGAGGACATACGTTGAGCCATCTTTTTCTCTTCCAAGTATGAGCATTGACCGGTTACCGGGTTCTTTGAGTCGGAATAGTTTTTCATGAAACAAGCCACTACATCGTAACCAGCTTTTTTTAATAGAAGAGCAGCTACGCTAGAATCTACTCCTCCGGAGAGGCCAAGCAGGACTTTCTTCTTTTTCATAAGTTTTATAATGTTGAATGGTTTTTAATTGTGATGGCAGAAAGAGTTCAGACTGGTGGTGTGAAGAGTTTTGATTACTCGAAGAGGAAACAAAGGAAATTAGTAGATAGTGAGAAGAGTGAAATAAGGCAGGCCTATATGAGGGCTGGAGAGAGGAAGCAGAGAGAAAGAAGGAATAGGATTTTGATGTGGGTTATAATTGCGCTAATTTTGATTGGTGGACTTGGTTGGTATTTGTTAAATTAAGAATATATTTGTGAGACTACTATTGCTACTAAGATTATTGCGAATGCAGTGAACTTCTTTTTATCGAATTTTTCTTTGAGGAAGAAGACTGAAGAGAAGTAGACTAATAGTGGCTGGATTGAAAAGATAAGAACTGTTTGCACTATACCAAGGGCTTGGAAGCTGAATAAATATAGGATTGATGCTATTGAAGTTAGTAGATTGAGTGTGAAGAGTAGTGGCAGAGCTTTTCTAGGCACAGATTTAATATTTTTAAAGAATAGGGCTATGAAAACTATTGCTATTACACTGTCTATCACAAGTTGTAGGGAGATTGGGTGCCAACTTTCTAACAAGATCTTAAGAATAATGGCACCTATTGGCGTCATGATCAGGTTCCAGATTAAAAATGGCAGAGTCTTCTTAGCAATGTGGAAGTGATGTTTTTCCCAATGACTCCAGATTACAGAAAGGGCTGCTAATAGGGCGAGAGTTATAAGGAAGAAGTTACGTTCGTCTATAAAGAAGATTGAGGCGAATAAGATTAATGGAATTTGTTTGACTAGAGAGATGGTTTGTATTTCTGATAGTTGATCTGATTTAAGAGCGCGGTAAAATATTAGGTTGCCTAGGGCGACTATGATTAAGAGAGCAATCATTAATGCTAGATAATGGCCAGATAATAAGTCAAAGTTAAGGGCTGGCTTAAAGATAAGGAAGGCTATCAGGGTGAATAGAAAAATTAGGGGGAAGCTGATTCCGTTGTAAGTTTTATAATTGACTTTTTTAATAGAAAGAGTGACTTTGTCTAAAGTAAATGCTGCTGCTTGTAGAACTGATGCAATTAATGGGAATAGTAAAGACATGGTTACCTCTTTTTCTTAGATTTAGGAGCAGATTTTCTTTTATTAGTCTTTGCTTTCTTCTTTTTAGCGGCAAGACGTTCTTTCTTCTTTTTAGCTGCTATCTTCTTTTTAAGGCGTGGCCAAAGGTCTTCGTCTAGGATATAGCCGACACATTTTTTAGAGCCACAATAACAAGGATGATCTTCATGGTCGTCTATATCGTATCCATAGTTATAGAAGAGTTCTTCTCCCTTTTTAATCTTTTTAATAGATTGTATCCATATTCTTCCTTTTTCAATTTCTACTTCGCAATTTGGGGAGCAAGAGTGGTTGATAAAACGGGCAGTGTTATATTTTACGTTGCCGTCAATGTCATATTTTTTATCTAGTTCGAAGATAAAAACGCCTGGGAACTTTTCTTTGTTGTGTTCATATTTCTTAAAAAGATCGTCGGCAATTTTGTCAGATTGTTTTTTTGTAACTTTAGTGCCTACATAGTCTAGAATTTCAACGCCTTTTGGTATGTTTCTTTTAGCATAAACACCCATTCCATGTATCTTAGAACGCCTAGCACGAGCGTACTTGGATCTAGTTTTTTTTGGTCCTCTTTTGAATAGTTTTAACATTTTGTTTTCTCTTATACATCTCAAGATGTAACATCTTGGACAATTTTAAGTTTATTGCTTACTTAAAATCATCTCCAGGGAGGGAAAAAACGACTCCGGCAGGACTCGAACCTACGACTTCACGGTCTCTATTGGTCCTAACAAAGTAGGTCAGGGCTTTTAACAGCCGTGCGCTCTACCAACTGCTCCTTTTCTGATTATTTAGTCGTGAAAAGACTGAGCTACGGAGTCAATATCCTCCACTCCCAATAGGAGATGATTACTAAGAATCTGATAGTAGCTATTTAAAGGTTTTGGGACGATAGAGGTTGATAAGGAAATTAATTAATTATTGATGAAGGTAATTGGATCTATAATCTTATTTTTATTTTTACTTTTTTGAAAACTTTTTAACTTTATTTTTTATTAAGAAAAAAATAATTTTAGTAATAAAAATAGTTTTTGTGTTTGTCGACGGTAAATTAAAGTTTTTATTTTTTTTATTTTTTAAAACTTTTTTTAACAAAAGTGTTTTACGATAAGTTTATAAACAAAAAGTTGTTAATGTAAGTAACGAAATGAAAGAGGTGATCTCATAATGCCAGCAAGAAAAAAGAAAGCAAAGAAAAAGGCAACAAGAAAGAAAGCAACAAAGAAAAAAGCAGCAAAGAAGAAAACAAAAAAGAAAGCAAAAAAGAAGACAACCAAGAAAAAGACCAAGAAAAAAGCTGCTAAGAAAAAGAAAAGAAGATAAATAATCTTTTTTTACTTTTTTAATCTATTGTTTTTTATTTTTTAATGCCCAAACCCGACTTGTTTATTTTTTTATTTTTATTCTGTTTTTCCAAATACTTGTATGCATTTGTTTGTTTTGATCCTTTGATGATGTTTGTTATTGCTACAAGAGCAGATTCTATATTTTCTACAGAGCCAATGATTCCTACTTCGTTTGAATCTTCTTTGATAATGATAGAGCAGGCAGATATTTCTTCAAGAACACGGCGAGTTTGACCTTTTCTTCCTATTATTCGAGATTTAACGTCTTTTAAATTCTTCCTGCGAGTGTAGTCACGTATATGTATAATTTTAAGTTCGAATTCTTCATCTAGTAGTTGTAGGGCCTTGTCAGAAGAGAAGCCGAATTGCATTGCCTTTAAGATCATTAGGGCTTCGTATTCTTGTATTGAACTTCCTGAAATTGTTAGTCTTCTACCTACTAATGAAAGTTTAACAGGGAGCTTTTTCTTAAGCATGGCTAAAGATCTTTTCAGTTCAGATGTTTTTTCAAAGTATAGGGTTTCCATGAAGAAAAGAGGAATAGTAAGCTTTAAAAACTGTTGTTTTCATCTGATTTTACAATTAGGCGAAAATCTAATTTTAGACTGATATTTAACATGACACACAGAGAAAAGCAAATATTTGCATTGAATGGCGAGAATGATGATGAAAGCTATGGTAGGAACGCAATTGTAGCAACGCCTGCTAGATTTGGAGGAGCAGAGTGGGATAAAATCTTTACCCCTTCTCCTGAGTTTGGCGTTCTTTCTAAGACCTATGAGGGAACGGTTCTTGAAGAAGGTGTTAAGAAATATAACGTATTTGATGTTTCTAGAGTGAAAGGTTCAGACCTACTCAAATGGAAGCCATTTGGATCTGGGAAAATTGATAACGAAGTTAGAGAATTAGCTGATTCAGCAGAGCAGGCAATTAGAAATGGTGAAAGACTCGATGAAAGAGTTGGAAGTTATTTACCAGGTGAGGCTGAGGGCAACTATTTAATTAAGGCTCCTGGAAGAGTTCCTGATCAGGTTGATTGGGTTATTGCTATGAGAGTATATGGGATGCCTATTTTTTAGAGCAGAGTTAGCGCGAACGGGATTTGTTGAACTGTAGATACATTTTCTGAGGAAATAAGGCCTGCTTGTATTGCTGCTTCTACTGATTTTTGGCCAACAATGTTGAAAGAAGAGTCTTCTTGCATTTGTTTTTCTATAAGCTCAACTGCCTGATCATGTGTAAATTCAGAGCCTTGATAAAACTGGGTTGTTAGATCAAGTTGTCGCTTGCCTTCCTCAAAAGTTTTTCCTAAAAGATCAGAGTCTGCGATAGCTACTACGTTTCTTCTTGATTGATGTATCTTGATTTTCATAAATGGTAACGAATAGGAGACTTAGCTCCACAAGCTAGACAGTGCTTGCTCTTGAGGGATTTATCAGAAGTTATTTCAGTGTCTGGTTTTGAACAGACAGGGCAGATAACAAATTCTTTTGCGTAAAGTGCTATTTTATCGTTTACCTTGGCTGAGTTGAGCTTCGTCTTTAAAATAAGACGATCTTTATCAAGACGAGTGTAGACAGCTAGTTCTTTTTGTAGGAATTTAGCTAAATGTTCTGTTGGGCGGCGAAAAGCAGAAGCTATTTGTGTTATGTTAGTTATGATTGTGTTCTTTCCTGAGACTTGGCCTTGCACTTTTGGTATTTCGAATCGTTCTGAACTAGAAGATACGACTTTTACTTTTTTATAGGCAGCATCTAACAGGTTTTCATAATTGTCCATAATTGTTTTGAGGGGGAGAGCTTTATAAAGCTGATTGTTCTTTTGAAAGGATGAGTTTTAAGAATTTTGTTTTAGGTGTGGGAATTTTGGTAGTGTTTGCTTTAGTGTTATGGCAGGGTGTTGAGGCTTTTTATCCTAGTCCTGATTGGGAAGATTATTGTGATGAGCGAAGACCTAAAATTCCAGGAGAAGAGGTTGAAAGAACAGAGTTAACTTGTGTTAATGAGGGGGGTTTGTGGAAGGATGGATATTGTGATTATTATGCGGAGTGCCAGTCAGAGTATGATGATGCTAGAGATGCGCATGCAAGAGTTGTGTTTTATGTTGGAATAGTTGTGGGTATTTTAGCGCTGTTTGCAGGGCTTGCGTGGTTAAGTGTTGAGCCTGTTGGATCTGCTTTGATTGGAGCAGGGATATGGAGTATATTTTGGGGAACTGCGATTAATTGGACCAACTTTAGTTCTATATGGCGCTTCTTGTTGTTACTAGTGGCTCTTGTTTTATTGGTGTGGTTTACACTTAGATTGAATACGAAGAAGAAGAAAAAGTTTTGGAAGAAAGTTTTTAAGGTTTAGTAGG
>CEPZ01045848.1_pt1 | contig 10310 bp, 13 predicted proteins | sample 530461 | NCBI WGS metagenome assembly CEPZ01 (sample SAMEA2620106, study PRJEB7988) | marine metagenome | isolation source: saline water (ENVO:00002010), including | reverse complement strand
CCAGAAGAAAAAACTAAAACTGCTGATTTTGGTTCTTTAACTCTTAATACAAGACCTGGAAATGTTTTAGGATTATATTCAGTATTCGGTTGAGTTCTTGCAAGTTTTGTTAATGGAACTGGTTTTTCTAAGGAAGTAGTTGCAACAATATTTTGTATTTTATAATTGCTTTTTGATTTAGACATTTTTAAATAATAAATTACATGAAAAAGTCTTTATAAAGGCTTCGAAGAGGATTTAAAATTATTTATCTGTTGGACCCATATTCTAATTAAGGTACCAATATTTAAAAAAATTTAGTTTCTTTTTTGTTTTTCATAATCCATTTCAACTTCATCAAGAGTTGTTATGTCTTCAGTATTTCTATCTATTCTTAAAGCTGTAAATCTAGGAAAACGTAATGCAAATCCAGAAGAATAATTTGGAGATTTTTGAATTTCCTGATAAGTTATTGTTACAATAATTTTTGGTTTTATTTTAACTTGTCGCCCATATTCCTTAATTATTAAGGGTTTTATTTTTTTTGTTAATTCTACAAAAGAAATACCTAATTCTGATTTTTCTTTTATTCCTGTCCCAACTTTTCCAATTTCTAAAAATTTATCTTTATCTTTACAAGAAAGAATAAAGCTTGAAAGCCATCCAGAACGTTTTCCTGTTCCATATTCTGCACCAGTTATTACTAAATCTAAATCTCTTTCTTCAGGTTTTATTTTTAACATATGTCCTACTCTGCTTCCTGGCTGATATACTGCATCTAGATTTTTCATCATTATTCCTTCCTGATTATCTTCTAATGATTCTTTATAGAATTCTTCTGCTTTTTTTTCATCATTTGTTATTATTTGTTTTGCATAAACTATCTTTTTTGGATGGTTTTTTACTATTTTTTTGATTAATGCAGTTCTTTTCTTAAATGGTTCATTTAATTGAGATTTTCCATTATAATAAATAATATCAAAGACATTTATTTCTATTGGGAGCTTTTTTTGTAATTCCTCTATATTATATTTTCTTTTAATTCTCTGGCTTACTTCTTGAAATGGTTTATATTCTTTTGTTTTTTTATCAAATCCCACTGCTTCAGTGTCTAATATAAATGAATCTCCTTTTACATATTCTTTTACATAAATAACTACTTCTGGGAATTGTTTGGTTACGTTTTCTAAACGTCTTGTAAATAATTTTATCTCATTTCCTTTTTTGTGAATTATTAATCTAAATCCATCATATTTATATTCTATCCCAACATTTTTTCCTAAAGCTTTAAATCCATCATTTATTGTGGAAACTTTTTGTGCAAGCATTACTTTTATTGGTTTTCCAATTTCTAAGGATATTTTTTTAAGGTCTTTTAATTTTCCTTTTTTTGCAATTTCAAATACTGCTGAAATATCATTTGATTTATCTATTGTCTCCTGTATTATTTTAGATGCTTCTTTATCTTTGTTGAAAAATGCAGAGGATATAGATTCTCTTATTGTGCTTTCTTTTAATCCTATTCTTAAATCTCCAAGTAATATTCTTACTAAATATAATGATTCTAAGGGAGTTGCAGAAGTTAATAATTCAGTTATTAATGAAAGTTTTTTTCCAATAGTTCCAATTCCAACTAAATCTGGAAGTTTTCTTAAATTATCTATTACTTTTTCAGTTGTTAAAATATGTGGATGAAGTGCTAATTGTTTTTTATTCTTTATTAATTTTTCAGCAACTTTTCCTAAATCTCCTAATGATTTCCATTCTTGAATTATCTTCGCACTAGGAGTTCCTGTTGCATATGATATTGCTTTTATTGTTAATTGATTGCTTATTCCTATTTTTTTCTCACTATGTTCTGGATAAATATTTCCAAGTAATAAATATAATACATCTTTATCTTTTTCAGGAAGATCTTTTAGAAATGAAGATAAAATTTCAGTTTTTTCAAGTCGTTTAGTTGTAGATGAGAGTTTTTCATAAAGCTCTGCTAGTTTTTGATATTTCAATTTAATATTTTAATATGCCCTTTATTTATTTTAATTAATCCATAAACTGTAATTATTATATAAACTGATTGGAGAATTATAAAGATTGTATCTCTTATGTAAATACTATATATAAGTAAACAAATCCCTCCAATTAAAAGTTTTGGAAAAGCATACTTTCTTCTATTTTTAATTTTACTAGATATAATCAAAGTTCCAGAAATAATTAATATCAGACCAATTACTGCAATTATTTTAAAAATATTTAATTCCATTGGATATACCTTTAGGAAATAAATATTATATTTAAGTCTTACTTTCTAGAAATCTTTTCTCAACTTCTTTCCAATTAATAATATTCCAGAATGCTTCTATATACTCTGGACGTCTGTTTTGATATTTTAGGTAATATGAATGCTCCCAGACATCAATTACTAGAATTGGTTTCATTCCCTGACTTATTGGGCTATCATGTCCAGAGGTATTAATTATCTTTAATTCATCCCCATTTAAAACTAACCAAGTCCATCCACTTCCAAATAAGGTAGATGCGGATTTTGTAAATTCTATTTTAAAATTTTCAAAACTTCCAAATTTTTTTTCTATTTCTGCAATAATCTCTCCAGAAGGAGGTGTATCTTTTTTTAATGAATTAAAAAAGAAATCATGATTCCAAACCCCTCCAGCATTATTTTTTACAGCTGTTTTTATTTCTTCAGGTATTGATTCAAGATTTTCTAATAATTCTTGAATACTTTTTTCTAATAATTCTTGATTTCCTTCAACTGCCTTATTTAATTTATCTGCATAGCTTTGATGATGTTTTGTATGATGTATTTCCATTGTTTGAGAATCAATGTAAGGTTCTAATGCATCAAATTCATATTTAAGAGGTTGTTTTTCATATACCATCTTAATTTAATAAAAATAAAGTTTAAATATTTTGTGTATTAAATGTAGAAATTAGTTAAATTTATATAATCTATTGTTCATATTTTCTTGCTTAACTTCGGTTAAGTAGGGCTGTTGAACTTCGGTTTTTCAGCTCATTTTTTTTAATATCAAAAGATATTTATAATAATTTTTTAATATATCAATATGAAAAGAGTTGTAAAATTAATCTCATTTATTTACTTATTTATATTTTCAATAGAATTAATAAGAAGAACATCTTTATTTCTTGCACCAAATATTAAAGATTTTCTTTTACAAAGTTTAACTCCTGTAAAAGCAATATCTATCGGATGGTTTACAACTTCAATTGTTCAATCTTCAGGTGCAATTGCAACAATTACTGCTGCATTTGCAGGAAATAATTTAATTAATCTACCAACAGTAATTTATATTTTAATTGGAGCATCTTTAGGGACAACTATTACTGCATTAATAATATCACTAATAACTGTTACTAAACAAAAAAAAGATTTTAGACATGGTTTTGAGATTGCATTATCATATTCTATTTATAGTGCATTTTTAGTTGTGATAGTATTTTTTCTAGAATATTATCTAAAATTATTTTCTAAATTATCTTTTTTTCTTGCATCTATATTAGGAGAAAAAATCTCTTTATTAAAAGTACCTAATTTTGTTGATTTAATAACTTCTCCAATTATAGATTTTTTATTTAAAAGAAATAATAAACTTATCTTATTATTATTTGCTTTTATAATTTTAATTTTTACCTTAAAATATATTGGTAGATCTATTATAGAAGTTTTTGGTGGAGAAGATAAGGCTAAAAAATTTATTAATAAGTATTTTGATTCAAAGTATAAAGCTTATTTGATTGGAGTTGTTTTAACAGCAATGGTATTTTCTTCAAGTATAACTATAGGTTTACTCGTTCCTTTGGCAGTTTCACGTTTAATTAGTTTAAAAAAAGCAATACCATTTATTCTAGGCGCAGATTTAGGAACATTTTCAGATGTTTTTTTAGCATCAATAATTATTGGCAAAACAACAGCTTTTGCAACTTCAATTGCTTATGCTTTATTTGCTATAATTGGAGCACTAATTTTCTTACCAAATGTAGATTTTTTACATAAAACAACAAAATATGTTTCCAAAAAACTAATTAAGATTTCAAGAAAAAAGGCACTCTATATTTTAATTGCTTTTATTTTAATACCTTTAGGAATAATTCTTATTTTTTAAATTTTTCCAACCAAATCTAATCCAGGTCTTAATGTTTCACTACCTTTTTTCCAGTTAACAGGACAGACTTCTCCTGCATTTTCTTTTACAAATTGTGCTGCCTGTATTTTTCTTATAAGTTCTTCTGTACTTCGTCCTATACTATTGTCATGCATCTCAAATGCTTTTATTATTCCTTCTGGATTAATTATAAATGTTGCTCTTGTACTTATTCCTTCTTCTTCAATATAGGTTTTATAATCTCTACAAATTTTTCCAGTAGGATCAGCAACCATTGGAAATTTTATTTTTTTAATAGTTTGTGAATCATTATGCCATGCTTTATGAACAAACTTTGTATCAGTACTTACACTTAATATTTCAGTATTCATTTCTTTTAATTTATCATAATTATCTGCTAAATCCCCTAATTCTGTTGGGCAAATAAATGTAAAATCCGCAGGATAGAAAAATAATACAACCCATTTTCCCTTATAATCAAATAAATTAATATTTTTTATTTGATTTTCATGAAATGCTTTTGCAGTAAATTCATGTGCTTTTTGATTTATCATTTCTTAAATAAGGATCGTTTATTTAAAAATTTTATGTAGGATTATTTTCTTTTTTTAGATCTAACTTTTGATGTTGGATGTTTGTTTCTCAATCCTCTTGATTTTTTAGCAGATGACGTTAATCCCCTCATTGCTCTTTTTTTGTTTTTAGGATTACAAATCCAATTTATTGTTTTATCATTTTTTATTTCTGGTCTGTTTATATCAATCATAATTACTTCAAAAAAATAATTTATACCATCTTTTCCTATAAGATATGAATTTAAAACTTCAAGATTCTTATATTTTCTTGAAACTCTTTGTTCAGCTATCCATTTATAATTCATTTTTAGTGTTTTTCTAATATGTAATCTTTTACTTCTTCTGCCTTTATTTGGTCTTGGTCTTTTATGTCCTCCTCTTTTAATTCTAATCCTTATTATAACAAATCCTTTTTTATTTTTATAACCTAAAGCTCTTGCTCTATCTAATCTTAATGGATTGTCAACTTTTGTAAAAACTTGTGATTTTCTCCAGTCAATCATTCTTTCTCTTAATGTTTTTTTATCTGGTTTTTTCCATGCTTGTCTTAAATAATGATACATTCCTTTTGTCATAAGAAATTGAGAGAAAATTGCTTTAAAAAACTTTTTAAATTGATTTAATCTATTTTTTTAGTGAGCCTGTAGTTCAGCCTGGTAGAACGCTGCTCTGATAAGGCAGAGGTCCACGGTTCAAATCCGTGCGGGCTCATTTAGTTTTTAATTCCAAACTCAAGAATTAATCTTTCTTTTAAAATTCCATAGTTTGTTATTGGCAAACTTATAGGAATTAATTTAAAATAAGCCTTGTTCTCTGAAATAGCTTTTAGTTCAATACTATTCTCCAGTTTGATTATCGAAATATCATTTATTGATTTGATTCCAGGCATATAAATTTCATAAATAACTTTATCTGAAAATCGTCTTATATTAGTTGTTGGTTCAATTCTGGGTAACTTTGAGAATTTTTTTATATTATTCTGAGAAAATTGATTTAAAAAAATTTCTTTTATTTTTTCTCTTTTATTTGTAGGAGAGGAATTTTTAGGATTCTTAAAATTTAATTTTTTTCCATTTATAAATAATTGAAAGTTTGTTTTTGGACGATTATCTTTTCTTTTCATTTCTTTTTCTATTTCTTTTTCTAGCATTTTCATTGCACTTCCAAGCATCTTATTTAATATATTATTGCCACTTCCCCCAAAGATTGTCTTAGAAAACTCTTCAAATTCATTTACATTATCATTTTTTCCCAACATTCCAAGATCTTCTTCTTTTTTGAAATTTCCATTAATAAGATTCCCGCAATTTGGACAAAAATCATATTTTTTACTTACTTTTTCTCCACATTTTCCACATTCTTTTTTTCTAAACATATTTTTTGAAATCTTCTCTCATTTAAATAGTTTTTGATGATTTTATTTTTATTATTAGTTATTTAATTTAATATATAAATTCTTTTAAACTGCAATTTAATACATTTGTTATGAAGAAAATTAATATTCTTCCTAAGAGAATCTATAAAAATAGTAGACATATAAGGTGGAATTGGGAACAATGTCCAGATAATAAGGAGTTTGTAAGATATCAGATTGTTGTTGTAGATAATAAAAACAGACAAGGAATTATGGATAGATTTTTAGAGCAATTACAGAGAGTTAGTTCTGGAGTAGAATTGATTAGAAGTTTTAAAGGAAATGTTAAAAATTCTAGATTGAAATATCTCTTTTCAACTTATGATTCTTATGTTCGTCCAGGGGTAATTCAATGGGAGAAAGTAGGAAAATCAATTAAAAGAGACTATGATCTAAAGGAAAGGGAAAGAGGGAATATAGAAAATTATGTGGCTAGAATTTACGAAGAATAGTTAGTTTTTTATATTTATTTTTTCTAAAATTGTTATGATAAAGAAATTTTATGTTACAAGTCCAATATATTATCCAAATGATATACCTCATATTGGACATGCCTATACAACTATTGCAGCAGATATCTTAGCTAGATGGAATAAGCTTAAAGGGAATAAAGTTTGGTTTTTAACTGGTACTGATGAACACGGGAAAAAAATCGAAATTGCTGCTAAGAAAAAAGGAAAAGATATAAGAAAATTTGTTGATGAATTAACTCTTAAATATAAAGATGCTTGGAAAAAATTGAATATAAAATATGATAGATTCATTAGAACTACTGATAAAGATCATGAAAAAATTGTAAGAGATATTTTGCAGAAAGTTTATGATAATGGAGATATCTATAAGGGAAATTATGAAGGATACTATTGTACTGGATGTGAGTCCTATTACACTGAAAAAGATTTAATAAATGGTTGTTGCCCAATTCATAAAACTAAAATTGAGAAATTAAAAGAAGAGAGTTATTTTTTTAGGCTTTCAAAATATCAAAAAAAAATTTTAGATTTATATAAAAGGAATCCAAAGTTTATCTCTCCTAAAAATAGAAAACAAGAAATTATTAATAGAGTTAAGGAAGGTCTAAATGATTTGAGTATTTCTAGGAGTAGTTTTAATTGGGGAATTCCTTTGCCTTTTGATAAGAAGCATATTACTTTTGTTTGGTTTGATGCTCTCTTTAATTATTATTCAGGAGCTAGTGGAAATTGGCCTGCAGATATTCATATAATTGGAAAAGATATTTTATGGTTTCATGCTGTTTACTGGCCTGCATTTTTATTTTCATTAGGTATTAAACTTCCAAAAAGAATCTTTGCACATGGTTGGTGGACTTTTAATAAAGAAAAAATCTCAAAATCTCGTGGAAAAGTTCTTAATATTAATGAGTTAATTTCTATTGCAGGAGTTGATTCTGCTAGATATTTTTTGTTTAGAGCAACACCTTTTGGAGATGATGGAGATTTTTCTGAAAGTGATTTAATTAATAGGCATAATAATGAACTCGCAAATAAACTAGGAAATTTAGTATCAAGAGTAAGTGGTCTTATTGAGAAAAATGGGATAGAAAAAACAAAAAATAAATTATTTAAAAAATTAAGATTAAAACAAATAGGGAAATTATTTGATAATTATGAGTTTGATAAGATATTAAATGAAATTTTTGCATTTATTGATATTTGTAATGAATATATCCAAAATAAAAAACCATGGGAGACTAAAGATAAAAAAATTCTTTATGAATTAGCTGATTCAATTAAGATAGTTACAATTTTACTTTTTCCATTTATTCCTGAATCTGCAGAAAAAATATCAAAACAATTTAAATTTAAGATTAGTTTTGATGAAATAAAAAAACCCCTGAAAATAAGTAAGATAAAAAAAGAAAGTATTTTATTTAGAAAGATTTAAAAACAAGAAAAAGATAGTCAGAAGATGCAAAATCATCCTGAATTTATAATTTTTAAACGACCTGAAAAGAAAAGATTAAAACATAAAGATTGGGAAAATTGGTATCTTGAAGATAATATTTTTATTTATAGAGGAAATAAATATATTTTTATGTTATGTGCTGAATTAACTTCAAAAGTAACTAGTTCACCAAGAATTTATGCAACAGTTCCAGGAGTTATATATAGAAGAGAAAAAAGTATTGAAGATGAACTTATTTTTAAGGGACTTCAAGTTATCCCTGCAAGAGAAGAAGAACAAGAAAATATAACTATTTTTTTAAATAAAGAGTATAATGGATATAAAATCTCTGAGAATTTAATTATACAGGGGAAATTTGAAGTTAGATTTTGGCCAAGAAATAATCAAAATTTTTCTTTTAAGTAGGGAAATTCAACTCCTTAAACCCAAACTTTGCAGTATTCTAGTCATTAATCTTTCTCTATCTTGGTTTGAATCATAATCTACTCCAACAATTTTTGCTGCTATTTCTTTATATGCTCTCGCAGGTTTACTTTTTGGATGAGTATGAACAATAGCATCCTTCAAGCTTAGTGATTTTTGAATATTAATATCTTCAGGAATCATTCCAAGAATTGGAACTTCTAACATCTCTTTTACTGTTTCTGGCTGCATTTCTATATTATTATTTTTTACTCTCGTCATAATAACTCCTAAAACTGGTTTTTTTAATTGTTCTGCGAGTTTTATTGTTTTTAATGCATCTGTAATTGCAGGCATTTCAGGATTTGTTATAAGTATTAATTCATCTGCCATTTTAATTACAGATATTGCCTCATCACCCAATCCTGCAGCACTATCAATAATCACATATCTTGAAATTTTCCTAAAATCTTTTTTAAGACTTTTCATTTTTTCAGGATCTATTTTTTTTAATTCTTTTATTGATAAAGAAGAAGGAAGAATTTTTATTCCAGATTCATGTTCATAAATTGCTTCAGATATATCTGCCTTTTCTGATAATACATGATTTAAACTTACTGGAACTTCAGGAGAACCTAGATGAATCCCTACATTTGGCGTTGATAAATTTCCATCAACTACAAGAACATCTCTTCCAAAATAATTTACAGCAGCACCTAAGTTTATTGCACTTGTTGTTTTTCCCACACCCCCCTTTCCAGAAGTTATGACAATTAATTTTTTCATTTTTTAAAGTTTAATCCAGAAGTTTTAACCTTCTATTTTAAAAGGAATTGTTTTGTAGTACTTATAAACTTTTCCAACTTGTCAGCATAAACTTTTAATAACTCCAAATTTATATTTATTTCTTTTCCCCTATAAAATACTCTTAATGTGACATTTTTTCTAAATTCTCCAATTCTTTCTTTTCTTAATTCTTCAATTTTCCTAAACATTTCATACATATTTATTACTTCTAAGAAATTTTTATCTTTTTTAAATAATTTCTTAACTTGTTCTATTTTTTTTATGGGGTTTGATGGTATTGAAGAAATCTTCTTTTTCTTCTTTGCATGTTTTATTATGCTGTCTATACTTGTATCAATCATCTTTCTCCATCTTATAAGCAAATTAGTTATAACATCACATGTTTTTGTGTATTTCAAACTAACATAAAGGAGATGATCTGCACTTATTTTTTCCTGAATTATTTCTTCCATGTTCTTAGGCTTCTATTGAATATTCAAATTAGAAGTATAATCCTCTAAGATTAAGGGGTTTTTATATTTATCCTCGATTTGGAAAATATGTCATTTACTTAGTTCTAAAATTGCTTCTGCTAAATCTCCTGTTTTTTCTAAAGCAGATCTTGCAACAGATTCAGATTTTCCTGTTTGATCTCTTATTGTTTTTATATCTGCTTCAGATATTTGAGGTTTGGAACTTTCCTCCTTTATCTCTCCAGAAATCTGAAAAGTTTCTTTACCTTGCATACTTATTTTTGCGACAGCAGGATTATTAATTATTATCTTACTATTATCTGTTTTTTCTATTATTACTTTTGATGCAAGAATATCAATTTGTTCCATTCCCATTTGTTTCATTAATGCCTGCATTTTTTTCGGATTTAATCCTCCTAGCATTTTAATAAATTACCCCTAAAAAAATTCTAAATATTACAATTAAGATTATGAATACAATTACATAAGTTGGTTTTAAATTAAATATGCTTTTATATTCTTCACTAAATCTTGTAAGTCCCCCAAATCCTCCGGGAAGATTCACACTATTATCTTTTGCCATTGTCTTTAGATAGATTAAAGGTATAAA
>CEPZ01033239.1_pt1 | contig 10315 bp, 9 predicted proteins | sample 530461 | NCBI WGS metagenome assembly CEPZ01 (sample SAMEA2620106, study PRJEB7988) | marine metagenome | isolation source: saline water (ENVO:00002010), including | reverse complement strand
GTTTCTTCCCTAATCCACTTAGTTGCTTGTTGCCATTGTAGATTATAACTTGGACCAAGATTTCTAGAAGAATCTAAAGTAGATTGAGTAAATCTAGGAATAATTCCTATATCTAAAATTCCCAAAGCAAAACTAGAAGATATTGAAAATGGAATTAATACAATTAATATTATTAAAACATAAGATGCAATTTTATATACATTTTTTAGTAACTTAGCTTTATCAAATAACCAAAATATTAAGAAACTAGTCATAACTGTTGTTAAAGGTGATAAAATAAATAACAATCTAACAGCGGATCTTGCAGCAACTATCATTAATAAAAACCAGAAAAAAACAAAAATGATAGTTTCATTTATTTTTTTAAAATTCTCAAATATATTTTTTTGTTTATAAAATGTAAAAAGATATAATCCTATGATAGTTACTCCAAAAATAGAAATTGATCCTAAATACATAAACTTAGATAATGTATTTGTTCCATTAAAAATAGAATCTGAAGAATACCTACTAAAAATAAAAGAAAATATAAATAAAGTATATAAAAGTGTTAATCCCCATTTATAATATTTAAATTTAATTGGTTTTATTAATTGATAAAATAATACTACTGAACCAATAATAAACATCATGACATATTTTAATCCAAAATTTCCAATCCAATCTCTAATATATGGTTGATGAGATTCTGCAACTGTTAAAGCCCATCTTGTTCTTCCAAAAGGATTTGAAAGATAATATAAAGTTTCATATATTTCCTTATAAAAAAATCCTAAACCTTTTATTGATATTCCAGCAATGAATGTAATTATCACAGTTAATAATATTAGAACTAAAGCTCGTGGATATTTTTCTAATTTTTCTTTTACATTTAATAAATTTTTATCATATATAAAATAACTTAATAAAGCTGAAACAAAAGCAAGAATAGCTATACCACTACTAGTAGAATTAATTATATCCAAAACATTATATCTACCAGAAAATATATCTGTTACTCCAAAAGTAAAAACCATCCAAATCGTATAAACAATAAGATGCCTTTTTGTTAATTTGCCTAATAAAACAACAACTAACATAAACAATCCTATAGAAACATAAATAAATTGAACTCCTCCCCAGCTTAATGCCATCAATCCATTTGAAATCCCAGCTAAAACAGCTAATATCATACTATTTCTAAAATTCTTAGATTTCCAAGCACTAAAAAAGAAATATAACGCCATAAACATAAACATAGTAGCTAAAGCTTCTTTATCTGAAAATCCAGCCATTGTTCTATAAAGAAATGTAGGAATAACAGTTAATAAAAAACTAGCTAATAATGCAATTCTATAATCAAATATTTTTCTTACTAATAAAAAGAAAAATATCAAACCAATAGAAAAAGCTATTGGAGGATATAAAACATCAACATGATTCAAAGTTAAATCAGAATTAAAAAAATTCATAAATTTAAATAAATAAGCAATGAAATAAGATACAAATATATTTTCTCTATTAGTTTCATATCCAAATGGAAAATATCTTGCACCATCTAACTTTTCTACACTCCCAGTTTCAACAATCTGTTGAGCATATCTTAAAAAAGAATAAGGATCTAAAGCTAAAGGAGTTTTATCTCCTGTAACACTATCTGTTAATAAATTAATATTATTTGTTCTAATATTAAATCCAAATATAACTATTAAAATTAAAATAAGAAAGATTATCCAATTTTTATTACTTTTAAAATATTGAATAAAGTTAAATTTTTGATCTTTTTTATCTTTAATAGGATTCACAATAGGTTCTTCTTGATGATCTTCTTCATTCCCCTCTTTATGTTCTTCATCCATAATTTCTCACCAAATTTTAGATTTAAATAGTTTATGTTAAAATAAAGCATAAATAAAAGGTGAAATAGCACTACTTTGACTAAGTATAATCAATCCTGCCACTAAAAAGAGCATAAAGATTATAGGAGCCAACCACCATGCTTTTCTTATCTTCAAAAAAGCCCAAACCTCACCCAATAAAGACCTATTTGTCATAAATCATTTAAGATATTTTCTATTTATAAGCTCTTTGTAGACTAAGTCTGCAGCCAAATTATATCCTTTAGGATTAAAATGACCATCAAATTCCCAATAAAAAGTATTATTTATATTCTCTTTTCTTAATGAAGGTAATAAATCAAAATATTCAATATTTGAAGATTCTAAGAGATCTCTAAGTAAGATTTGGGGTTTTTCTAAATCATATTCATCTATAGATTTATCATTTTTTTCTAATAATTCATTAAAGATATTAATATCTACTTGTTCTTTTGCTGGTATTAAAAAAACTAAAAACTTAATCTCATTTTTAGAAGTAAGATCATTTAAAAATTGAAAGATTAAATTTGTTGTCTCTAAATTTTCTTGTAATTCATCATCATAAACTTTTTGATATATTGGATTTATATTATTTACCCTAATATTATCATCTTCAAAATTTCTCATACTTTCTTTAATTAAAAAATATAGCATTGAATTCCTTGTAAGAAATGATCTTAATCTCAAATTAAAATCTTTTTCATAAACACTTTCCTTTAACATATCATGATTTTCATTTAACCAAAACTCATCTGGAATAATCTTATTATAGCTTCCAACATCAATATCTTTGAAATCATTACCAACAAAGAAATTTAAAATAATCATATCAGGACTATATTTAATAACTTCTTCTTCTATTAATATTGCTTCTGGAATTAATCCATAACCATTAAAACCAAAATTTATTACTTCATAATTTCCTAATTTTTTTAATTTTTTTTCTAAAATTTTGGGTGTTGTTTCTTCTAATTTAACTTGATAGGCATCAGTAAAAGAATCTCCAACAAGTATAATTCTATAAGCATCTCCTTTATCATAACTATATTCATAATCTCTTAAACCTTTAGAATTTATTTTTATTTCCTGAATAAACTCCTCCCTGGGATAGGTAAATTTTAAATTTTCCTCTCTAGAAAAAACTCCATAATCAGATAATACATGTTCTCTTTGAACTGAGTATTCTAAAGGATAAATAAATCTTAATATAACTTCAGAAAAAATAACAAATATAGAAATCACAATAATTAAAAGTAAAAAATTCATAAGTTGTCTTTTTCTAATCTTTCGCATATTTCTCACTATCCCAAATATCTTTAAGATTATCTTCTCTTTTTATTAAAAATTTATCCATAACTAAATAATCTATCCCTGTACCCATCATACATTTATATGCATCATAAGGTGTACAAACAATTGGTTCTCCTCTTATATTAAATGAAGTGTTGATTAATATGGGTATCTTAGATAAATTACCAAATTCTTTAATAAGATCATAATAAAGTGGATTTTGTTCCTTCCTTATAGTTTGTAGTCTTCCACTTCCATCAACATGAGTAACAGCAGGAATTTGTGTTCTATATTCTTTCTTAATAGGATAAACCATTAACATATAATCGGTTGGTTTTGGTATAGGTATATCACATTCAAAATATTCTAAAGCATCTTCCTCACAAACTACAGGTGCGAAAGGTCTGAAATTTTCCCGATGTTTTACTTTTAAATTTAAAATCTCTTGCATCCCTTTATTTGTAGGATTAGATAATATACTTCTAGCGCCTAATGCTCTTGGTCCCCATTCCATCCCTTTTTGAAACCAACCAACAACATTATTCTCATAAATTAATTTAGCTGTTTTTTGTATTAATTCTTTTTCATCTTTAAATTCAGAATATTTAATTTTATTTTGATCTAAAAATAATTTTATTTCTTCTTTATTATACTTAGGTCCTAAGTAAGCATTATTAAATTCATAATTTCTTTTATTTCCTAATATCGTATGATAAATATAAGAAGCAACTCCTAAACTTGTTCCACCATCTGAGGAATTTGGTTGAATCCAAATATTCTTAAAAGGAGTATTTTTTAAAATTTTACCATTATAAATACTATTTAATGCAACTCCTCCTGCTAAAACAATATTATCATATTTAGTTTCTTTATGTATATGATTTAAAATTTTAGTTAAAATCTCCTCAGTAATTAATTGTAAAGCTGCCGCAATATCTTTATGTCTCTGTGTTAACTCTTCATTTTCTTTTACTATTGATCCATTTAATAGATTACATAATTTTTTACTTGGCATTTTATTTTTATAATGATAAACAAAATAATTCATATCAAATTGAAAACTTCCATCTTCCTTTACATCTACTACTTTTTTTAAAAGAGTATAATAAGGATTTGTTTCCTTATTCATATTACCATAAGAACTTAGCCCCATAACTTTATATTCAGAATTATTCACACTAAATCCTAGATAAGCAGTTATTGTTGAATATAACAAACCAACTGAACTAGGAAATTTTATTTCTTTTATTAAATTTATTTCATTTTCTTTCCCAAACCCATAAGTAGTTGTAGTCCATTCTCCTACCCCATCCACTGTTAAGATAGCTGATTCATTAAAAGGAGAAACTAAAAAAGAACTAGCTGCATGTGCTAAATGATGTTGAATAAATAATATCTCTCCTTTATATTTTAATTTCTTTTTTATTGTTCTCACAACTCTTAATTTTTCATTTATCCAAGAAGGTATTGATGATAAAAAAGTTTTAAAACTTCTAGGAAACATTTCTAAATGTTGATATAATACTCTTTCAAATTTTAAAAAAGGCTTTTCATAAAATCCAATATAATTAATATCATTAATATTAATATTTTGACTTTTCAAACAATAATTTATAGCATTAATAGGAAAAGAAGTATCGTGTTTCTTTCTACTAAACCTTTCTTCTTCAGCTGCTGCTACAATCAATCCATCTTTTAATAAACAAGCAGATGAATCGTGATAGTAGCATGAAATTCCTATGATATACATTTATCTTCCTCAAAATTGTTTATAATATTCCTCAATAGATTCTTTTTTTAAATTAAGATCACTCCAATAACTCTTTTTTTTCTTAAATTTAGTATTTAAAAAACTCTTTTTTGACAATTTAGAAAAGATAAAAGTTATTCCTACTCCAATTATATAAACTAAGCTTAACAACAAACTATTAACAATTACACTAATATGATGACTAAAATCCTTTATTCCTTTTTGAAATTCTTTAATAAATCTCTTCATTTTAATAACCTATTAATACTCCATCCTAAGAATATGATTAAGAGAGTAATTCCCATTATATTGAAATAGCTCCATTCTTTAGGAACTTTATTTAAGAAGTTTAATATTAAATATAAGATAGTTGTAAATAAGAAATATCCAAATACATAACCTAATCTTCTATATATCTGATTAACTAACTTATTTTCTTTAAAGATCATTTAAATCTATTAGAAATCCTAATTAAGAATTTAAATAACTTACTATTTATAGAAGAATATAAAAAAATATTAAAAAAAAGAAAAAATTAAGTAGAGTTTTACTCTACTGTTATATCAGTCAAAGTTGTTCCTTTAACTAATGCTTCTGTTCCAGCTAATGTGTAGTCGTTCCAGTTAGCTACTACTTTCGCAGCTCTTCTTGTATCTAATGCTTCTGTTCCAGCTACTAACATTGCTACTTTGTTTCCGTTATCCACTATCTTAATAATAGCTTCTCCTTCTTTCAAGTCCCATCCTGAACAACTTACACCAAAGTCTAATGACTCAGCTAATGGGTTTGCACAAGGTCCTCCAACTAAAATTAAGTTGTGTGTTGTTGGACTTGTCAATTCAGTATCTAACATTGAAACTGGAGTTACATCGGCAACAGTACATGATTCTCCTCCTGCTGAGGAAATTGCTGATTGTCCTTTGATAACAATGTTCGCTTGTAATTGGTCTCCTGGAATCTCTAATACAACTTGGTCACTAGCACCATTAGATTTTGGATCTCTTATAATAATTCCATATTTGGATCTGTGATCCTCATCTTTAGTTCCTAGATTTGTATAGGAATTAGCTGTATTGATTGCTCCTTCCTCCCATGTTACCTCTGTTGCTTCTTCAGTAGATGCTGTTGCTCCTAATGAAGCTATTCCTGAAGTAGCTCCTGCTTTCCAAGCAGTTGTTATGTTATCTTGGTAGCTTGGTAACTCTGTTGACTCAAATGGTACAATAGTTAAATTAAAGTTTGTTAATTCAGCTGTTACTAAGTCAAATTGTACATCTGTATTCTTAGTACTCTTAAAATTAACATCTAAGAATCCTGTACTTCCATTATATGGGTCACTATTACTGTCAGTACCATCACTTACATAACCTGCTAATTGTGTTTTTCCATTATTATCCTCATAGTAGAGTCCTAAACTAGAGTTATCTGGATATAACCAAACTTTATTTGTTTTCGCATCACTACTAATGTTTGCATTTCCTAATTGACTTATATCAACAACTAATCCTTCTGTTTCATCTACACTAATAAACACTGAAGCTACAGATGTATTTGTTGAAAAAGCTTCACTTAAATCAGTTGATGATTCTAATTCCATTGTTAAAGTCATATAGTCATCCTCTGCAACAGTTAAACTGTCAAAACAGATACTTATGTAGTTATTTGGTAAATCTATACATTCTCCTACAGTAGGAGGATTATCTGAATCATCATTCCAGACAAAGTCATTTTCTATACCAACTATTGGACCACTAAACTCAGCTGTATTAGATGTTGTTGTGGAAATAGCTCCATGTAAGTTTCCTAAGTTCCATACCCAATCTGGATCATCCTCATCTTCTCCGATGAACTCATCACCATCATTGTATGTCTCTACAGCATCTTTTCCAATAATTAAAGTAGCTGATCTTTGTTCTTTATTATCCTCATAGAAAGTCTCATCATTGTTAACTTCAATACCATTAACAGTTTCTGTTGAAGAACTTGGTATTGTCTCAATTACACCATCTACATTAATAACAATTGCTCCTCCAGATCCTACATTATTTAAGGAAATCTTTTTACCATCCACATTTACAGTATCTCCAACATTCATGAAGAATTCTGCTCCAACTCTTGCTGTGATTTTTGTAGCTGAATCTACACTTGTAATCTTTATTGATTTTCCCAACATCTTTATCTCTAATGGATCTGCTGAAGTTGTCGCATTTATTATTATAGCTTCATCAAATACATAATAATACTTTATAGCATCTCTTGAAACTTCTAACACAACATCAGTTTCATAATCATCTTCAGATGATGTTAAACTACTAGATACATTTACTGAACCAAGAGTTCCTTGAGCCAATACTAATAATTCCTTTACATCATAGTCTGTACTTTGGAATGTAATTGCTGTATCTAATAAATGTGGTAAGTCACTATCTGAAATTTCTTGATCAAAATTAACAGTGTTTCCATCTTCAGCAATTCCTGCACCAATTGGAATATCTTCTGAAATTCCACCAACAACATTTACAGTTCCTCCACTTGAACTACATACTTTAGATTCAAATTGTAAATTTGTTGCAATATCAACCATACCTAATGTATCACTTGCTGCAGCTCTTGAACCTACAACTAAAACATTACTTGTATCATATGTACCACTTGAAACAAACGGTGCAGGATACTCATTTAAATCTTGTGCTAATGCACCAGTTAATGTTGCTCCCATCATTGCAATACCTGTAGAAATAGCAGCCACTTTTGTTATAGCTCTTTTTGTTTTTGATATAAAATGTTCTTGCATTTATAACACACCTCCAAAGGTTTTCCCGTAAACGGGATTTTTATATTTTATCATATCTATTTTTATATACATAGATAGTGCTATTAAAATTTCCCTTCTTTATAAAGATTTTGGTAGTTTATAAGATAAAATACATCTCTTCTTATCAAATATCGACAATACATATACTTATTCTCAAAATTCATCTCTCAACTTCCTCCTCTATTTTATCACTTAAAAATTGTTTTTTAAACACCACTTTAAGATTATTAGATTATTAATTACAAATCTCTAATTTAGCTGCAAAACTAGGTAAAATAATAGTATCTGCAAATACTGTATCTCCCTTACAATCCCCTTGTTCTATGAATGTATCTCCTCTTTTAGTAATAATCATATTATAACTCTTTTTTTTATCTAAAGCACTACTCATTACATTATTTACTTGTTTTTCAATATATTCCTTACAATTCTCATTACAATATTGTTGATTTTCACATTCTGCTATGATATCACTTAAAGAACTTAATTCTTTATCTTCTTTACAAGGTGTTAATTTTACAACTGCATTTAATAAATTACTTACTTCAACACTTTCTTTAATAACACTTTTAGATTTTGGAGCTGTACTTAATTTAACAAAAATAACAGCTATCACAATAAATAATATAACAATCACAACCAATCCAATAATTTCTGTTTGTGCTTTTTTCATGATTCTACCTCGACAATTAATTTACCTACTCTAAATTCTTTTGAACTTGGAAAATATAATGAGATTGGAGTAGAAGTTATTGCTTTATTTTCACCTTTAACATTATCATATATCGTCCATAAATTACAATTATCTGGATATTCTTTTTTATTATATTTAGATTGATCACACAATCCATTTTCATCTTTAGGATATAATAATTCAATTTTTATTGTTTTAGATTTAAATATATCAGCATAATATTTTATATTTTTATTAATTGATATACTTAAAGAAGTAACTTTTGACATATCAATACATTCTCTTGTATTCCCTCTAAAACTACATTGAAACTCAGGCCTTGAAGTTATAGACGCTAATAATATATTAGCTTCTTGTAAACTTAATTCTTGTTTTGTATCCTCAATATTTTGTCTAAAAAAATTATAATAAATAATCATCACTAATCCAATTATAATAAAAACAACTAATAAAACCATAATCATTTCTATCATTCCAATTTGTGCTTTAGAAGAGCGCTTCACAATTTTCAACCCCATACAATTCATTATTATTTAACATTAACAAATCTTTATTTCTTCTATAAGTTTCAAGATTATTTATACTTGGATCATTATTTTTAAAATACCCTAAATTACTTGAGATAACACTATAATCACATTCATATTTACTTAAAATCTCACTTCTTTTATCTAAATATAAACCACTTATAATTTTTAAATCATTAACTGCTGATTTAAAATTACATAAATAACTATCATAATCCTCTGTAAAAATCGCTCCTAAGATAAACTCATTTCCTAAATTTACTTCATTTTTTTGTGTATCTTCATAAAAAGTTATTACATCTGGACCTATACTTACAACTTTAATTTTATCACTTGACCTTATATTTGGATTTGTAAAAAATATAAATTTAACAAAATCAAATCTTGGTTCTAAAGAACTAACTAATTGAGCATTTACTTTATTAATCGCTATCTTTCTAACATTAAATCTACTTGGGATATTATATATATTATTTTTATCAAAAAATTCCTCAACAACTTCTTCTGAAAAAGAATCATAAACTAAATAATAAACTGCTTTTGGATTACTTAAATAAAAAAAGTTTGTAACATGAAATGGATAAAACCAACCAAAAGTCCATGCTTGTATACTTCTCCCTTGTATTTTTTGTGGTGAAAAAATAATTTTATTTGTTTTTATATTATTTCCACCTTCTAAAGCTATTGTATTACATATTAAATGATTAAATAACACATTAGTATTTGTTCCTAAATCTAGATCTTTATCTGAACTTTTTGAAACAGAAAAGGCATCTAAGTTATGATCTAAAGTAATTGCAACTTTAATAGTATTTAATTTAGTCCCAACATCTATTTGTTGAAAAGCAAATCTTACAAAAAAAGCTAATACCATTGCTCCAACTATTGCAATAAATATATATTTAAAAACAGGACTAATTTGAGCTTTTTTCATCTTCAATTAAGGAACAATAACAAAACTAAGTTGGTTATCTCTATTATCTTTACAAATTAAATGATATCTTGCATCTATCAAAGTTGCTTCATGAACTTGTTTATCTCCAGTCATTAAAGTTCCCTCTCCAAAACTAAATGATCCTGTTGTTGAATATTCACAAATAGATTCTTCATCTACTTCTATATGTAATAAAGATGAAGTTGTATCTTTATACAAAGTTATTATTCTTGGTCCAGATAAATCAACATCTAATTTAAAACTTATAGTTGTAGAAGCTTCATTTGCTGCTTTATCTCTACATTTTACAAAAAACTTATAATCTCCCTTATCTATAATTAAAGATTGTTTATGTATTGTTGAATCAGATTCAAAAAATTGAGTCATAGCTTCAAACCCAACATCATCCTCACTAAAAGCACATAATGCTTGTCCACTTTGAGCTCCAC
>CEPZ01083258.1_pt1 | contig 10317 bp, 14 predicted proteins | sample 530461 | NCBI WGS metagenome assembly CEPZ01 (sample SAMEA2620106, study PRJEB7988) | marine metagenome | isolation source: saline water (ENVO:00002010), including | reverse complement strand
CTCTCCCTCTTCATGTTGAGGTGGTACCGAGTCTCCTCGCGCTCTCGCTCTTCGCCAGTCTCGCCTAGGCGGTACTTCCGCATAACTTGGTACGGCTCGAAGTCTGGCTTCCAGCCCTCTTTCGTCAAGGCGCCCATGAACGCTGCAACTGTCTTCTGATCCTTCGTAGTTAGCGGGAAGGAAGTGCGCCAACCTTGTGAGCGCCAGTCGTCATAGTCACCGAACATGTGACCAAAGGAGAAATCCTCCTCATCAACAGACGACATCCAGTCTTTAATTTTCTGGTAATTTCCGTAAGAAATCTCATGTAAGAACTGTCTTCTTATCTTTCGAGATTCACGGATGGGATCGTGTCGAGTGCGTTTCTTCCATTCTTTTACGAGAGCGTAGGTATCCATATAAATTCCTTTATATAATTAGTTTGAAAGACACGTATACCATAAAAAAAAGCCCCCTGTAAGGGGGGCTTGAAAGATATTATCATTCAACTTTATTTGATTGGAATTGTGATACCATCTTTCTTGGAATCGTCCTTCTTTACACCAATAGTCAGTACGCCATCTTTGTGTGATGCGATTATACTCTTCGCTGTAGTGCCATTCGGCACAGTCCAAGAACGACTAAAGGACTCGCCGGCGAAATATGAGGTATCTTGCTCGTCAGTCTGTTTGTAGCCAATAGACAAGGTATTGCCCTGCAGTTGAATCTCAAAATCTTCCTTTGGGATGCCTGGCGCGGCGAGTGAGATTTCGAACCGATCTTCGAAGTCCTTAACTCTGACATTCTTGTCACGAGTTCGTGGTGTAGTGGTGAAAGTAGTTGTTGGACTAAAGAAATCATCAAAAAAAGCAGCGAATGGCTCCGTTAGCCATGAATCATTAGTCCGTCGAATTAGATTTGACATAATTTAGTTCCTCCTTTAATTATTGCCTCTCGACACTATAAATTTAAGCACTCTCTGTGCAATGTCAATGGTCAATAATAGAAATATTGTGTTTTTTTAACGCTTTTTCAACATCATGCACGGCGAGTATCGCTGTGGACAGTTCTGTGATGTCGGGCGTGTCTAAAAAGTAATTTGTGTTGTCCTTTTCACAATCTTCAAGTATTTCCAGATACTTCGCAGACTGCGCGTACCCTCTTGAGACAAGTACCAGCATACCCGTCGCATCGTTGTGCTCCTCTTTGATCATTTCATCCTTGAGCAAGACATGAAATTTTGTTCTTATCTTCCTCATTTCGTGAGTTGTCAATTCCAGACTTAACACTGGCACCGGAACTTTTGGCTTCACTTTTTTGTTTTTGCTCTTTTCCGGGAGGACGAAAACGGCGCCTTCTTACCTTTGCCATAAAAATGCTTGTTTTTGATCTGATCTGTGACCGCCAACAGAGTGAAATATTTCACACCGTCAACCTCATGTACGGTAAATCTGGGCTTGTATTTACCCTCCACCCACGAAGGATTTGGAGATCTATACAATTCCAAATTACCATACGGCTTCTTCTTCTTCCTCTTCCCCACAGGAGTATTCAAAAAATTTAAACAGCCCTCAACAATTTCCTCTTCCGCCAAACCAGAGGAAATCTGTTTATCTATATCGACACCCTCCAGAGTCAGTGCGAGCATCCATTTTTCTCTTCCAAAGCCCGGCACGTCCCAGAAATAGGATCCATGGTAGGCGCCTAGGCGCTCCTTCTTTTCTTTTTCTTTTACAGGTCGTAGTCTACACTCAATGACATTGCTCATCCCTTGAGAACCTCTCTGAACAGTTTGGATTTGATCTCTTCGGGACTGCCCGCCACGATCAAATCGATGCCCGACTGACCTCTGTTCATGTGAAGTCGCGTAAAGCTACCTAAGTTTTCCGGGATACCCGAACAGCGACCTTCGCGTACCAATTCACTAATTCTAGCTTCAACTCTAATACACACCACATGATCTGGATTTACGAACACGTCTCTAGTCAGATATTTTTTCACTGGGCCGTTTTTAATTCTAGTGGATACCTTATCAGTTTCATAAACTTCGGTCAGCCTTATCATAAATCCTCCATCATAGGACTGTGCTGTTCCTCGTCGTCTTCCAGCTCCTCTAGGGGTTCGGCAGGCGGCGCTGGGGGCGGGAGTGGGGCGACCTGTTCGTCTGCCCGAGCGGCGGCCTCGCTGGGGCGCCGTTGCGCAAGAATCTGCAGATAAGAGGACAACAGCTCAGCGGCATCCGCTAGCTCTGAGTCGGCACTGTATAGTGCCGCGCGGGTTTGCTCCATCGCCATGGCGCACCCTTCGGCGTTGCCGGGGATACATGAAAGAGCGTACGAATTTTGTATCAATTGCGCAGCCTTGTGCAGCGAAACCATAGACTCGCATATCATTTTAGAAACCACACTCGGTATGTCTCCAACGTGTGTTGACTTAGCGTATCTAACACGCTTGTTCTCCGTATTCTCCATAGTGACTCCTCCTTTATTCACAATACTTAATATACATTAAGTCTTCCTGTTTGTCAACTTTTTTCTGTATAAATCTAATTTTAACTGATGAAGTGGTGTTTGGCAACTGCGAACAAGAGACTAACTCCTCCTAAAAACATTGTCCATAGAACTCTATTTGACGTCCTCTTCCACTGTTCCAGTTCGCGGAGGCGAGCATACAGGCCCATATCGGGGTGGAATACAGCTTCCTTGATCTTGGAAACATCATCCGCTATTTCCTCTTGTCTCTCTTTTACAATTTCAATACTATCTAGCATGCGACAAATCTTCCCATCAATCTCGGTCAAAGAGACTTCAAAATTAGTTTCTTCCATTTGTATAAGCCCTCCGACTAGCAGTTAGTAACTAGTGATTAGGTTTCTAATCGACTTCGATAATCGCATATCCGGTCGTTAAAAGTGTAGAGGCAGCAGAGGCGGCATTCTGCAGCGCGACTCTAGTAACTTTTACTGGGTCTATAATACCCGCCTCAATCATATCCACAACTTCACAGGTTAAAAAATCATACCCATGATTAGGCGGCGTTTCCTTAACAGCCGCTACAACAATATCTGGTGAGGAGCCGGCGTTGAGGGCCATTTGTCGCAGAGGTTCTGCCGCAGCATGTTTGACCACGCTTATGCCCATGCGCTGCGCCTCACTTTCAGTATCAATATCTAAATTTTCCGCCGCCCTGATGAGGGCCACTCCTCCCCCGGGCACAATCCCTTCCATCTGAGCGGATCTGACCGCTTCTAGCGCGTCCTCAATCCTATGTTTCTTTTCAATCATTTCCACTTCCGTGGGAGCTCCGACCTTAATGACTGCAACACCACTAGCTAATCGCGTTATTCTTTCTTGAATCTTCTCGCACTCATGTAAATTATCTGTTTGTTCAAGCTCAGATTTAAGTGCTTCAATACGCTCATCAATAGCATCAGAGTCACCCAGACCTCCAGCAATCGTCGTAAAACCTTTAAACACTTCAATCCTTCTAGCATTTCCAAAGTGTTCAAGCTTAACTTCCTGCAAACTAACGCCGGACTCTCTGGAGACCAGTGTTGCGCCGGCAGAGATTGCCAAGTCTTTCAAGATACTTCTTCTTTCCTCGCCGTACCTAGGTGCTTTAACCGCTACGACTTTCATTGTGCCACGCGCAGCATTCATAATTAGAGCGGCGAGTGCTTGGCCCTGCACCTCTTCGGCCACAACCAGAAGAGGCCTCTTTTCGCGGGCTGCCAACTCAAGAGCCGGCAACATATCCTCAACAGTCTCAATGGACTCATCCGTCACCAGCAGCAAAACATTTTCATATTTCACTAGGCCACGTCGCTCATCCGTCACAAACATGTTTGAAATATAACCGGAATCAAACCTAAAACCTTCAATTATGTCTAGGCTTGAATCGATCGACCGAGCTTCTTCAACCGTTATGGCACCGTCTTTTCCCACCTTATCGACGGCCAGAGCCACAAGTTTGCCGATTGCTTCATCGTTATTAGCAGAGACGCTAGCAATGTGAGTTATATCTTCCTCACTCATGATTGGGCGCGCCATGTCCTTGAGGTTTTCACAGATCGCACCAACGGCTTTGTCGATCCCCTTCTTGAACTCATTTGGTGGGATTCCTGATGATAAGTATTTTTGAGAATCTCGCAAAATCGCTCTCGATAATACGGTCGCAGTTGTGGTACCATCTCCTGCAACATTGTTGGTTTGAGATGACGCCTGCTTTACAATTTGTGCACCCAAGTTTTCAACTGGATCTGTCAGATCAACGAACTTAGCCACGGTGACACCATCCTTCGTTATCAACGGGCTCCTACCCTTTTGGTGCAAGATCACATTGCGACCCCTAGGACCTAGAGTCGAGGCAACGTTGTCAGCTAGCTCGCCAACTCCTTTCAAGATCTTCTTTCGTAACTCTTCCTTAGAACAGTATTTCTTTACCATAAAAACCTCATTTTCAAATATCCCTCATCTGAATCTCGTCAATCAAACTGTATATAAATTCGTCAGCTTTCAAAATCTCACTCACCAGTTCTGCCGCCGGCATAGAGTCAGCGCGCCAGTTGTTGATGTTTGGCCTCATACGATTGAACACTGGATAATATGTAACCGCCGTCCCTGCAGACAAGCATATTTCAATATCTTTCTTTATGTCGCTCAATCTCAGAAAGGAAGATGCATCTAGCGCAACGTTTTCATCATATATTTCTTGCAAATTTTGAAAGGTGATATCATTAACCGATATATGCTTTTTCGATAAGGTACGTACTAAAGTGCAAGTCATCATGCCAACCCCGTGCTCGTTAAATATCATACCCTTTAATCCAGCCGGTGTTGCTGCCGGGCTTCGGAGTCGGAGTGTGGAGTTGTACCAATCGACGGGGTCCCTAAGTATCGCTACGAGCTTCCTACCTTGCATGAGTGGTCGGAGGCTTTGTGACACCCCAGCCCTTTTTACGTGCATAAAGGGCTTATCATTAAGCACCTGTTCGATATTCAGGGCGCGCGCGGTTGCAGAAAGGTCGATTCGTTCTCGCCCAATGCGGGAAATTTCTTTCTCTAGGGTTTTTATGTCGTCTCTGTGGAGATTAATCTTGCCAAAAGAAGGCGCGAGCTTCAGGCTGCCGCGGCAGACGAATGGGAGGCCTCTTTTTTTGAGCATCATCATGGTGCAAAATGCCCTAAAAGACTTTCCGCCAGTCCTCGGTATATGCAAAAAAATAAAATCTTCAGCTATTACCATTTAAGTCTCGCCTCAAACATACCTCATGCATTATACCTGTCACGATGTGTTTTGTAAAGGGGTTTTTAATTAATCAGGGCGAACTTCTTGTTCGACTTTCTTTGTCTTCTCACCAATGGAGGTTGATGCTGCAATAGCCGCATTCGCTGGGCCAGTCTCTAGGCCAGCGCCGAAAAACTCTTGTAGGCTATTTGTTAGGACCTTAAGTTCACGGAAGATGGCAAACACTTTCTCGTTGATGATATCCCCATACATTTCAACCATTTCGTGTACGTAGGACTGGCCGACAAATAGTCTTCCAATGTATGGCTCTTTCTCACCGAGGGCCCTCGCAACAGTTTCTATCCCGTTTTTATTAATTAACCACTGCTTCCGTGTGACATAACCGTATGTCTTCATCAACGCATCAAAAAAGACCTTTCTATCTCCGGCAGCCTGCAGTTCTCTCAAGTATTTTACCGAGTCCTCGGTGGAAGCATAATTTTTCGTAACGCTGGCAGATGCCTTGGCGCCCGATCTCGCTTTAGACGCTGCACTAACGAGCACTCTGTGCTTAGTCGTGAGCATGTTACTAACCTTCCCGGCAAATTTATAAAGGCCAAGTGTTTTAATGTGGCTAGCGGGCCGGGCAGACTTCTCGGGCATCAGATCGCGCACCAACTGTATGCGTGATTCGGAACTAGCTTCTCCAGTCTCCTTGTCGAACGCGTCAAAAACAGCGTCTTTAAAATCTTCGGCGTCCGAAATGCCTTCGACGGTGGCCACATCATTGTAAACCTCTTCAAAGTGCGCTTCCCACCAGTGGCGGCCGTCATCATCGACCTCCTCACCAAAATAATCCGGAACAGGCTCAACATATGTCAGTGCCCGTGATGCATCTGGGGATATACCATCTTCCCCTAGAGGTAGCCTTAAGTTGTGTTGGAACTTACCGCCAGTGTGCGACAGGATATCCAACAGATTTTCAAACCTAAATGTAAACCGGAAAAACTTAATTTCTCCAACAAGATCCGCTCCTTCACCCTCTAATAGTTTTAAAGCCACAATATACTTCATTTCTTCGACCGGGGATGAACCTAAGCCGGCAAGATCTTTGATGAGATCCTCAATCGAGCCCTTGACGACTGGAGCGTCGTCGGACAGGAGCTTAAGACTTATGGGTTCGCCCGTGCCACTGGTGAGATCTGCGATGGTTTGGTTGCCAGTTGGAATTTGCGCTCCACCAAGCAACACAGCCACAAAAGACTCAAAGGTGAAACCGGCAGAGGATGCGTTAAAGTTTTGGAGTATTCGCGTAAGAGTTTTGTAGAATACGAGATAACCCAAAATTCTACTGATTGTCTGCTTGGAGTCATTTAAATCGATTCCGGCGCCGGCCATATCTGGAGATCGTGCAACATCCCTAGTTGTCGTTCTACTATAAAAAGAAGAAAGTGCTCGCAACTTGCCAGCAAAATCTTTCGTGCGCCCAATGCCAATCTGCTCCATAAATCTTTCAAGCTGAACTCTAGCATCAGAGGGATTCTCTCCCTCGGCCGACGCGGCGCCCCACGCCAATTCTGTGAGTTGAAGCTCCGGAAGGCCATCCCATGACAAGCTGATCCCCTCCCTAGGAGAGGCTTCTTCTGTCAGTTCTATGGTCGCAGGAGCAGAGGCCATCACCTCCTCAACCAAGCTAATGAGCGAATTGAGTTCCACCACTTCCTTGCGGTCGGCAAAAAAGTTCTCTACTAAGCGATCTAAATCTATCATAATATTACTAATTAGTTTTTACTTCGTTTAAAAGCCTATCTATCTCTAAACCTGCACAATCAATTTTCTTGCGACTGATGTGATAGTGGCTGACGACGCCCCTGAACTTTCCAGATTCCGCCTCCTTACTGACTACTGACAAAAGCTTTCCGCCTTCATCAAGCGGGCATTCGAGAGGAATCTTATAATGAGCGCACAAAGTCTTCAAGAGTGCTTTATACGCCGCCTCTTGCACCGGGTAATATCCCAAATGATCTCCAAGCTTCGCTCCATGTACTTTGGAGTTCAGTACAGGGCGGTTGCCAAACCCCTTTTTTCTATAATACTTCTGGTATTTAGTATAATAAGCATTACTAAAATCAATACCAATACTGACTTTATTGTTCTTCCCGGCATGCCATGCAATGTCGTTAGTGTCAACCATCTGGTAAATTGTCCCGTCATTGTCAATGACAAAATGAGAGGAGATGTTTCTTTTCTCAAGGATCGTTTTACAAGATTTGGCCGAGAGGGCCGCGTCCCAGTGCGTAACGATCATGTGAGGCTTGCGCTCACCACCCAACACTCTCTTGTAGCAAGCCGGCGGCAGGGCGAGGGCCCCCTCATCACGAAGAGAGACAACCTTCTCCCACTCAATCGGAACACGGCTCCCAGCGCTCACTATGTAGTTCTGCGAGCCTAGGTTGTCTTTAAGGGTACCCATGGTCAATTCGAATTTGGCCTCCCGCTCGGTGAACATCCTTCGAAATGTAACAGGTCCAACAAGACCATCGGCCTTCAAGCCGTGATCTCTTTGGAAGCTCTTCACGTTCTCAAAGAAAACCTCATCGTATTCCTCCGCACAAAACCAGCTAAGTTCCCAGCCCAGCTTTGCCGCAGATGCCTCATTGTAAAACACCTTATCTTCGTAATTCATACCAACATCCTTTAAATTATCTCGTCCACGATCCCCAAGTCTAGAGCCTCTTGGGCAGTCAAGTAAACATTGACTCTTTTGTTTAGAAGCTTCTTCAGGTAGGAAGCGGACATATCAGTTTCAGAAGACAATGCTTTGATGTAGGCCTTTTGAGTCATTTTAAGTTCTTCCAACTCGTTTTCTAGATTGTATAACTCACCGACATGGCCCGAGGCTGCACTGTGAAGCATCACTCTGCAATACTTTCCAATCCTTCGAGAACCCTTTGTGCCAGAGGCCAATAACAGAACACCTGCTGACATAACCTTTCCAAGCCCAGTGGTTTTAATTGTGCATTCTTGGCGGATCATTCTCATGACATCATACACGGCGAACATATCTGCAGCCGATCCTCCCCATGTGGAGATAACAAATTCGAACGGCTTAACCGCTGTGCTACCGTCCTCGCTCTCTGTTCTGCCAGATTGGTTCAGGCTGAGCATGTGATGTATCACATCCCCACACTTCTCTTCACTAATCTCCCCGTATATGCCGGTCACCCTAAGAGGTTCTGGCTTGTTGTCATCAAAGAATCCAAAAAGCGTAGAGGATAGATCCTCAGTCGTGGCCTCCTCTTCTTTAGTTTTTTCAGTCTTTTGTCCTAGTTGCACTCACTTGCCTTTTTTGCGTGTACATTCATGGGCTTAAGTTTGCCACGCTTTGTCTCTTCGTATAGTATATATGGAAAATCTTTTGCCCATGCCTGCCATTCTTTCTTGCTATTAAATTCCTTTGTAAAGAACAACAGATGCCGCTTTGTACGATGATTCGTACCCTCCCCACAGGGGGACCAGTCCATGAAACTTCTTCTGACCTTGTTGATTGAACGTTTAGCTATTTCGGCCACTTGTACTTTATATTTACTTTGTACTTCTCCAGTTTCCGTTTCCCACTCTTCCTCCCATGCTACAGCTTTAATCGGCTTCATAACGCTTGCCTCCTTGTACAGATAAGTATAACAGCTTTTTGCTTAAAGTCAACCCTTTTTATGAAATCTCGTCAATTTGTTCATTGCCTCATCCCAAGTGTTGTATTCTAATAAAAAACGAAGCCTCTTGGGATATGTGGTAACCATAGTGTTGATGATGAGTTGCTTCCAATTCTTAAGCACAAAATCGTCATACTCTCTCATCGCTTCCACTTTATTCTCTGGCCACTCAGAATCAGACAGGGTCTTATATTTTAATTCCCTAGCAAATTGAAGATCTTCTGTCAATTTGCCGATCATAGTCAGAAGTATGTTATTTATCTCCACCGCAAAGGACGCCAGTCTCACATAGCCAATGAATCCCGACAAAACTCTATACGATATGGCGCCCGCACAAAACCAAAAAAACGATCGTACCAGCCCAAAATCCAAACTTTGAAATATTTCCATCTCGCACCCCTATGTCTAGAGTATTGTTTTAATTTCCTGCAATTCTGTCGTCAAGACACCCTCTTCAATGTCTGTAAGTGCGGCATCAATCTTCTTCCTCATATAGCCCTTAAAAGGCATCATCCAATAGTAGCTCGAACCTGTGAATTGTTTAAGTACAAAATCTATATCACATCTTGTACCCGTCAGCCAGAACCGCACAGCACAGCCCATCCTGTAGCCGCGGAATTCGAGCCATGCTCTAGCTGGGCTCGGGATTGGTAGTAGAAATAGAAGACACAATAACCAAAAATTGCTTTGTGTCAGAGCCAGCAAAGAAAAAAGAGAAAAAATCTGTGGGCTGAGGTATAATATGTTAAAAATCGGCCCCAGTCTCTTTCTGTCCGAAAGGTGCACGTACTCGTGGGCTAGTATCTCTATCGCTGGGCCCGTGAGCTTTTCATCGAGAGGCAATTGCGGAAAATAAACAAAGGGGTACAAAGTCGTTATATAACGATCCTTGATCCCCTTGTTGAAAAACATTATATGGGAGAGAAGATTAAAAAGCGTGCTATCATGCTTCGAGCGAAGTTCGAACTTCGGAATCTCTTTCTCTATATGAGCTAATAACCTAGCCAGCCTCTGAGAGTTCTCTTCGCCTGATGACGACACTTACTATCCTTTCTTAGTAAGAGTAGACAGTCTCTGGGCGACTCGCTTGGCCACCTCGGCGACCAATTTATCATCATCGAGAACTTCAATTTCAGCCAACGCGGCGAGTTCAGGTGCGGCGGGCTCCTCAGCAGGTCCCTCAGCAGGCTCTTCGACAGGCTCTTCGACAGGCTCTTCGACAGGCTCCTCAGCGGGGCCGTCGGCGGCTTCAAGTTGATTTCCCAAATCTTTAATGGCGTCAACCTGTACAGGACTTAGTTGGACTTCTACCTCAGCGCCGGGCTCGGCGGCGAGTTCGAGATCCGATTCTTCGTCACCAAGATCATCACCAAGATCATCACCAAGATCATCACCAAGG
>CEPZ01022830.1_pt1 | contig 10317 bp, 11 predicted proteins | sample 530461 | NCBI WGS metagenome assembly CEPZ01 (sample SAMEA2620106, study PRJEB7988) | marine metagenome | isolation source: saline water (ENVO:00002010), including | reverse complement strand
AAGCAGCACAAGACATGTGCTAGTAAGCATCCAAGCTGTATCTCCAGTATTCATAAATTATTAAATGGCCTCCGGCCCCTTTTCGCCTGTTCGAATTCTGATTACCTGATCCAATTCAGTAACAAAAATTTTTCCATCACCAAAATTACCTGTTTTGGCCGAGTTTTTAATGGTTGAAATAACTTCTTCCAATTTTTCTTCTGCAACAGCAACTTCTAATTTTGTTTTTGGCAAAAAAGCAACTTCAAATTCAGAGCCCCGATAGAACTCTGTGTGACCTTTCTGTCTTCCAAAACCTTTAACATCGGTCGCAGTAAGTCCACGGACACCCAGTTTGTTCAGGTCTTCCTTCACATTGTCGACCTGTTGAGGTTTTATGATTGCAGTAATTAATTTCATATTCGGTATGCCGTGTAACAGCAAATATTACAGTTGGAAAATGAAAAGATAGCATCTCTATCATGTCTAAAATTCATAATAATAGATAGAAAATGAAATTATAAATTTCGATTATCTGATATTGAATTTGTATCTTTATCTTTTAGTTATCCCTGTTGAATTGAAAAGCAATCTTTATAGGATGAAAAAAATTTTTCTTAATGGAATATTTAATAATTTAATTACAACTAACAGTTGTTTAATTAAGTTATTTCCCATTATTATAAATGAATTTTCAATAAATTATTGTCATATTGATTCGAGACTCTCTTAACTGAATGTGCTTAAATCTAGGTAAGTTAATTAACTAAATGACAAAAAGGAGGGAACTCATGTCAAAAAAAGTTAAAACGTTAAAAGGGGTAAAAACTCCTTCAAGACGTAAGTTCTTTAAAACCGTTGCTGTAACAGGCGCTGCTGCTGTTGCAACATTAGCAATGCCTAACATTGCTTCTGCTGCAACTACTTTAAAAGTGCAAGCTGCTTGGGGTGGCGGAGTTTTCCTAAAGAATGCACAAGACTACGTTAAAAGAGTTAACGAGATGTCTGGTGGAAGTTTGAAGATCGATCTTTTACCTGTGAATTCGGTAGTGAAAACAAGTCAAATGCAAGACGCTGTACATAGAGGAGTTCTTGATGGGGCTCATTATGTTCCTGCGTATTGGTATAGTAAGGCTGCCTCAGCTTCTCTTTTCGGTACTGGCCCATGTTGGGGTTGGAGCGCACAAGAGTTGTTAGGGTGGATCCATTATGGTGGTGGTAGAGAGTTATATAATGAACTAATGGGCAACCTAGGTTTGAACCTTGTTGGTTTCTTTAATAGCCCAATGCCAGCTCAACCACTTGGATGGTTTAAAGAGCAGATCAAACAATCTTCTCAAATGAAAGGTTTGAAATATCGAACAGTGGGATTAGCTGCAGACGTTCTTGGTGAAATGGGAATGTCGGTTGTTCAATTACCAGGTGGAGAAATTCAACCTGCAATGAAGAGTGGCTTGATTGATGCTGCTGAGTTCAACAACCCAACTTCTGATAGTGACTTTGGTATGCAAGATGTATCAAAACATTATCATTTAGCAAGCTTTCACCAGTCACAGGAAGCTTTTGAAATTGCGTTCAATAGAGATAAATTTAATTCTCTTGCTCCAGAATTACAAAAAATTCTTGAGTATGCTTCTGAAGCTGAGAACTCAAATTTTTATTGGGGCAACACTCTAAGTTATGCGAATGACCTTGTTAAATTGAAAAACAAGTTGGGTGTAAACATTTATCGTACACCCGATGGTGTTATGCAAGATCAGTTGAAAGCTTGGGATATTATTGTTGATAAGTTCAACAAAAAAGATCCATTCTTCAAAAAGGTAGTGGAATCGCAAAAAGGTTATGCCAAAAAAGTTATGGCATACTTGCTGCTTAACTCGCCTGACTATGGAATGGCTTATAGACATCATTTTGGTGAACCAACTAAGGCAATTTAAATATTTAAATTAAATTTATGAGGGCGGCATTAAAACAATGTCGCCCTTTTTTATTGAGTTTGACTTAGTTTTATATAAAATATTTTATCAAGATCGAATGTCATGGAAAAGTTTATTTATTTTTTTGAAAGCTTAAGTATTTGGGTGGGAAGAGCTTTTGGTTGGTGTATTCTAATTTTAACATTATCTGTTACTTATGAAGTTTTTGTACGTTATGTGTTGAACGCTCCTACAGTTTGGGTTTTCGATATGATGGTACAGATGTACGGGGGCTTATTTTTAATGGCCGGTCCTTACGCTTTGGCACAAGATGCGCATGTAAGAGGTGATGTTTTATATCGACTATTTCCTGTTAAAGCACAAGCATGGATCGATTTAATACTTTATATATTTTTCTTCTTTCCAGGTATGTTGGCATTATTTTATTTTGGGTATGAAATTGCATCGGACTCTTGGAGATATAAAGAAGTAAGCTGGAATAGTCCTGCGCGAATTCAAATATATTATTTTAAATCCCTTATCCCGCTTGCCGGAGGATTGTTAATTATTCAAGGGATTTCAGAATGTATGAGATGCTTATTATGTATCAAGAATGGCCAGTGGATGAAAAGACATGAGGATGTAAGAGAAACTGAGGAAGATTTAATTAATAAAAAAGAAGAGGAACAAAGACAAAAAAAAGCGATAAAGGAAGAAAATTAAATGACTGATCCACAAGTAGCCATATTCATGCTTTCGATGTTTATTTTTCTTGTCCTCTTGGGATTTCCGATAGCATTTACTCTTATTGCAATGGGTGTGGGTTTTGGATACTACGCTTATTTTCAAGCAGATAATTTATTTAACAACCAAATTTTTTATCTCCTCAATCAAAACACATATTCTGTTATGGAAAATGATGTGCTTGTTGCCATACCCTTATTTTTATTTATGGGTTACGTGGTTGAAAGAGCAAATATTGTAAATCGTTTATTTTTTAGTTTACAATTAGCCACTCGTCATCTTCCAGGCTCAATGGCTGTAGCAGCACTAGCAACTTGTGCGATATTTGCAACAGCAAGTGGAATTATTGGTGCGGTTGTCACGTTAATGGGTTTGTTGGCTTTTCCAGCGATGCTTAAAGCAAACTATAATCGCGGTTTTGCTTCAGGGGTTATTTGTGCAGGAGGTACTTTGGGTATATTAATTCCTCCTAGCATTATGCTTATTGTTTACGCAGCTATAGCAGAGTTATCTGTGCTAAGACTTTATGCTGCAGCAATTATTCCAGGATTTTTATTAGCGGGCTTTTATATGGTTTATGTAGTTGGTCGAGCGTATTTTAATCCAAGCATTGCACCAAAACCTTTAGAAGAAGAAATACCTCCGACGAGACTTATTTATTTACAATTACTGACTTCTTTTGTTCCTCTGTCAATATTAATTCTTGCGGTGCTAGGATCAATTTTATTGGGACTGGCAACCCCAGCAGAGGCGGCTGCAATAGGTGCATTTGGCGGATTGTTTTTGGCTTTTTGTTATAAGTCCCTTAGTTGGAAAACATTAAAAGAGTCGATTTTTTTAACAGCCAAAACTACCGCTATGGTTTGTTGGTTATTTGTGGGTTCTTGGACTTTTGCATCTGTTTTTTCATATTTGGGCGGCCACACTGTTGTTGAGCACTGGATTCTTGGAATGAATTTACAGCCGTGGCAATTTCTTGTTATGGCTCAGTTAATAATCTTTTTGTTAGGATGGCCTTTAGAATGGACAGAGATATTAATTATTTTTGTTCCAATTTTTTTACCCATGCTTGATGCATTTGGAGTTAATCCTTACTTTTTTGCTATGTTGGTAGCCTTGAATCTTCAAACTTCATTTTTAACACCACCCATGGCTATGGCTGCCTATTATTTAAAAGGAGTTGCGGGCGACTCAATTGAATTAGTAGAGATTTTTAAAAGCATAATGCCCTATTTATTCATAGTAATATTTACCATGGTGCTTATGTATAATTTTGATGGAATAGCATTATTTTTACCAGATTTCTTTTTTGGTGTTGCTAAATAAAATTAATGTCCTCATTTAAAACTTCCGCTGTAGAAATGGTTCAATCCATTAAAAAAGGAGAAATTACATCTGAAGAACTTGTTAAAATTTATATAGAACAAATAAAAAAAAAAGAAAAAGATGTGGAGGCTTGGGAATTTTTTGACGAAAAACTAGCACTTGATCAGGCAAAAAAATTAGATGTACTACACCAGTCAGGTAGACACGGAGATCTTCATGGTATTCCTGTTGGCATTAAAGATATTTTTGATACAGAAGATATGCCAACTATAGACGGCACAGAAATTCATAAGAAAAATATAATCTTGAACGATTGTACAGTTGTATCAAAATTAAAACAATCGGGAGCAGTTATCATGGGGAAAACAGTAACCTGTGAACTTGCATATTATTTGCCTGGAAAAACTAAAAATCCACACGATCTTAGTAGAACACCGGGAGGATCATCAAGCGGTTCAGCTGCCGCTGTAGCCTCACACATGGTCCCACTAGCTATTGGAAGTCAAACTAATGGATCAGTTATTAGACCCGCTTCTTACTGTGGTGTAGTAGGCTATAAACCTACCAAAGGATTAATTTCACGACATTTAGTATTACCGATTTCTCGTGCATTGGACCAAATTGGTATCTTTTCCAATTCTATTGAAGATGCAGCATTAATAAGTGAGCAAATTATTGGTCATGATAAACAAGATCCTGATACTTCCCTAAATCCTAGACCAAAATTATTAGAAGCAAGTAGACAAAACCCCCCAATGGAACCTTTGTTAGCTTTTATTAAATTACCCTTTATGGACAAACTAGATAAAGATGTAATGGAAGGATTTGGTGAAGTAAGAGATGAACTTAAAGGTCAGGTAGAAGAAGTTGAGTTACCAGAGGGCTTTGCTAAAATTCCCGACTGGCATAAAATAATTATGGAATCAGATATGGCAAGATCATTTTCTGAGGAATATAAAAAATCGAAAAATAAATTAAGTGATAAAATCATAGAGGCCATCGAAAGAGGCATGAAGTATACTTCTGTAGAATATAATGATGCTTTGGCCAAGATAGATGTGGCAAATACCTACTTCAAACAATTTTTTCATGATTATGATGCAATCATAACCCCTTCAGCAACTGGTGAAGCCCCTAAGGATTTAAAATCTACTGGTGATCCTATATTTTGTACAGTTTGGACATATTGCGGAATGCCATCTATTAGCTTACCATTATTGCAAGGAAAAAATGGTCTTCCTGTTGGTGTACAATTAGTTTCATCTTTATTTGATGATGAAAGATTGTTTAGGAATGCTAGTTGGTTGACAAGAAAAATCAAAAGATGATTAAACAGTAATATGAAATTTAGTGAAAAGTTTACAATTTTTTTAGGTATTGTCCTTGTAGGGACATTTATCATAGGTTTAGCTTGGAGTATAAGCACGGGTCTTGCAGGGTTTTGGAAAGGCCTTCCTTTTTGGATAATAGTTATATTTTGTTTATCACTTTTGGTCTATGATTCTTTAAAATCAATAAAAAAATAATAAAAAATTATTTTTTTTTGGTAAATTCAAATAATAAAATGTTTTTTACAAAATTTATTATTTCAATTGTTTTAATCTACCTTTTATTGTTAATTTTTTTGTACTTTTATCAGGGGAAATTGCTCTATCATCCAAATGTAAATAGTTATACTGAAGTTAATGATTTGATTCCAAAAATTGAAAAAGTTAATATTCCTACTTCTGATAATCTTAATCTTCTTGGATGGTTTCACAAAAAAGATATTTCAAAAAATACTATTTTATTTTTTCATGGCAATGCTGGTTCTCTGGAAAATCGAATATATAAATTAAATCATTTTGAAAATTTTGACCTAAACTTTTTAATACTAGCTTGGAGAGGATTCAGTGGAAATTCTGGAAAACCGAATGAAAAAGGACTTTATGATGATGCCAAAAGTGCTGTAAGTTGGCTTAAATCAGCTGGAATTAAAGAAGAAAAAATTATTTTATATGGGGAATCATTGGGAACGGCTGTTGCAATAGAAATTGCTCAAAATAAAAAATTTGCTGGAATTGTATTAGAATCTCCATTTACATCAATGCTTGAAATGGGAAAAAAATATTATTCTTTTTTCCCTGTAAGTTTATTATTGAAAGATAGATATGAGAGTATAAATAAAATAAAAAATATCGATATTCCAATTTTAGTCATGCATGGTAAGAAAGATAGAATAGTGCCTTTTGAGATGGGAAATAAAATTTATGATTCTGCAAATTCACCTAAATTTTATTATTTTCCAGATTATGACGATCATATGATTGATTATAATAAATTGCTTATAGAAAAACTAAAATCGTTTATAGAAAGCTTAAATTAGGTCACATTTCAAACAAAGAAGCTTCACAAATAAAGATTAATTATATTTTGTGAAAAATTTTTTACTTTATATCTTCTTTTTTCTAATTTGCTTTAATATAGAAGGAAGTTCAAATGAATTTACTCCTTATAAACGAGATGTTGGAGAGGTATTTAATATCGGAAAAATGCTTTCTCACGACAAAAAATTTACACTCTTTTTCAAAACTAGAAATAAAGCTGTTCTAGCAAAAGGTCAGGATTTTAATTATATTACTGATCATCCCCAAGATTTATATCTATTTAATAACAATACAGAAATAGCCAAACCTTTAATTACTTACGATTGGTTTCCTAATAAGGCCAGATCCTTAATAAGAAATTACGAATATCCAGTTTTTCCCGAAGATTATGCTTATTATTTGTTAAATGATAATCAGACTATTATTATGATAAGTGCGATTAAATCGATAAACAAAAATTTTAAATACAACATCAATACTAACACCCTCGAGGCATTGGCAGAAAATAACCAATACAATTTTTTAATTTCTTCCATTCTTAAAGGTTGTGGATTTAAAAATATGAATTCACTTTACGAATGTAAATACTACAAACCTTTAATTTCTATAAATTTAATTAATTAGAAGACATTAGTGCTTTTGCGTAATCTTCAGCCCTGAATAATTCCAAGTCATCTTCTTTTTCGCCTAAACCTATAGCAACAATTGGTAAATTGTATTTTCGGGCGATCGCTAACAAAATTCCTCCTTTTGCGGTACCATCAAGTTTCGTCATGATTAATCCAGATATAGGAGTAATTTTTTGAAATTCTCCAACCTGATTTAAAGCACTTTGTCCAGTAGTTGCATCTAAGATTAATAACGTTTCGTGTGGACAATTAGGATCAATTTTTTTTAACACCTTTGATATTTTTTTGAATTCATCCATCAAATTTTTCTTATTTTGAAGTCTGCCTGCCGTGTCAATTAAAAGACAATCAATATTGTTTTTTTGTGAAAATTCCATTGCTTTGAAAGCAACAGATGCAGGATCAGAAGCAGTTTCAGATTTAATTAATTTAGCGCCAATTTTTTCTGACCAAATTTCTAACTGCCTAATTGCAGCTGCTCTGAATGTGTCTGCGGCCGCAAAAACGATTTGTTTATTATCCTTGGAAAATATTTTACCCATTTTTCCTATTGTTGTGGTTTTTCCCACACCATTAACACCTGCAATTAATATAACTTTCGGTTTAATACTTTCTTCAAGAACAATCTTCTTTTCAAGTGGCAACATTAAATTTTTAATATAATTTTCAACAATTAAATTAACTTGATCCAAACTATCTTTTTTTGGATCAATCTTGGTGTCAGCAAAAATTTGTTTTAATTCTTTTGCCGCAACTACTCCTACATCAGACTCAATTAAGAAATCTTCTAAATGATCAAGCGTTTTAGAATCGACTTTTTTGTTTATAACTAAATTTTTAAAGCCTTCAGAAAAATTTTTAGAACTTTTGCTTAATCCAATCTTAAATTTTTCGAAAATTCCCATTTTGACTATATTTTAATATCAATTTCTTTTATTTCAGAAACTTTACCTTTCATATGTATAGAATTATTTTTGTCTATAGTGATTGTTATTACTCCCAGTTCAAATTGAATTTCTACTATATTTTGTACCAATTTCTTTTTAAAAGCTGCAACAGCTGTTGCGCAAGCAGCAGTTCCACAAGCTTTTGTCATTCCAGCACCTCGTTCCCATACTTTTACTTTAATTAAATTATTATTTTTTATTTCCGCAAGAGTTACGTTGCATTTTTTAGGAAATATTGGGTGAACTTCTAGTTCTGGACCTATTTTAGATAGATCGTAATTTTCAATTTTATTTACAAAAAAAATTAAATGAGGATTTCCAACATTTAAGGCATATCCTCCTGTCAAACTTATTCCATCACGATCAGATATGGCAATTCCAAGATTTGTGTTATTAGTCTCTTTATTCAACGGAATTTCTTTCCAACCAAATTTTGGGAGTCCAATATTTGTCTCGACTATTTTATTTCCTAAAACTTTTGATTTAAGTATTCCACTCTGTGTTTTAAATACAATTTGTTCCTTATTTTTTTCCTTTGAAATGAAATAAGCGACACATCTTGTGCCATTACCACATGCAGACGATTTTCCACCATCAGAATTGTAAAAATCTAATTCTGCGTCAAAATCATTACTTTTGTTAATGAAAATTAGTTGATCACAACCTATAAAATTTCTGTCTGCGATTTTAACAATTTCATTTTTATTTAATCGGGTTATTTTTTTTCTATTGTCAAAAATAACAAAGTCATTTCCCAACCCATCCATTTTGTATGCCTTTAAATTCATAATAATTAGACTTTTAACTTATTTATTGACTTTTTGAAGGTCTAATGTAGTTTGAGTTAACTTCCGCAAAAATAGTAGTTCTTTGCGGTGTCTTTGGAAACAAAGAGATCAACATTAGTCAGCGAGAGTTCGTCCACTAGTGCGATTGTTGTTGGATATTGTAAAATGTTTGAAAATTTAACAAGTAAATTTGAAGAAATTTTTTCTTCTTTAAAGAGAGCCCCTTCACTAAGTGAAAAACAGGTGGAGGAAGGGCTAAGGAGTATTAGGCAGGCTTTACTAGAAGCCGATGTAGCTTTGCCTGTAGCAAAAAAATTAATTGAAAATATTAAACCTAAAGCCATTGGGCAAGAAATTGTGAGATCTACAACTCCGGGTCAAATGATTGTGAAAATAGTTTATGATGAATTAGTTCATTTACTTGGGGAAAAAAAATCAGAAATAAATTTGAACGCTGTTCCACCAGTTTCTATTATGCTTGTGGGACTTCAAGGCTCAGGTAAAACTACAACAGCTGCAAAATTAGCTCAATATCTTGAAAAAAATAACAAAAAAAAACCTTTATTAGTAAGCTTAGATGTTTATCGACCTGCGGCACAAGAACAACTTAAAATTTTAGGAGAACAAAATTCTATACAAACTTTACCAATAGTTAAGGATCAGACACCTAACGATATTGCAAGAAGGGCTTTAGGAGCAGCATCTTTATCAGGATCGGACATAATTATTTTTGATACAGCTGGAAGAACTCAGATTGATCTTTCGATGATGAGTGAAATTAAAGAATTAAACTCAATCCTTAACCCTTCAGAAGTAATATTAGTGGCAGATTCTCTAACAGGGCAAGTAGCGGTAAATATAGCTACAGAGTTTAAAAAAGCTGTTGAGATAACCGGAATAATACTTACCAGGGTCGATGGAGATGGAAGAGGTGGAGCAGCGGTTAGCATGAAATTTACCACTGGAGTACCAATAAAATTTTTGGGAGTAGGAGAAAAAATTGAAAATTTTGAAGTTTTTCATCCTGATAGAATAGCAAATAGAATTCTTGGAATGGGTGACATTGTTTCTCTTGTTGAAAAAGCTTCTCAGGATTTAGATCAAGAAAGTATTAAAAAAACAGAAGAAAAATTAAAATCGGGCTCTTTTTCTATGGAAGATTATTTAAGTCAACTTAGACAAATGAAAAAAATGGGTGGCATGGAAGGAGTGTTATCAATGTTACCCGGGGTGTCTAAAATAAAAAAACAGATGGATAATGTAAATATTGATGAAAATATAATTAAAATCAATGAAGCAATTATTTTATCAATGACAAAACAAGAAAGATTAAATCCAAAAATAATTAATGCTTCAAGAAAAAAAAGAATTTCTAGTGGTTCAGGAACAGATTCGGCCACTATAAATAAATTGCTAAAGCAATTTAAAATGATGAGCAATATGATGAAAAAAATGTCCAGGGGTGACCCAAAGGGTGGAATTCCTCCAGAAATTTTTAATCAATTAAAATAGAAAGGAAAAAATATGTCGATAATAGAAAAAATGTTAAAAATAGTAAACGATGGAGACGTGGCCGCAGGAGAAAAGATGATACATGATGATTATCAATTTTTAATGCACTC
>CEPZ01033582.1_pt1 | contig 10326 bp, 11 predicted proteins | sample 530461 | NCBI WGS metagenome assembly CEPZ01 (sample SAMEA2620106, study PRJEB7988) | marine metagenome | isolation source: saline water (ENVO:00002010), including | reverse complement strand
TGGTCTAGACGTTTACCGCCTAATTCAGTTGGCACTTCGGCTTGTAGAGAAATTTGCTCAGACATCTGTTAGTTTACCTAAATTACCAGTGCAAGCTTAGCTCGACTGGGTTAGAATCGCATAAATGCATAGTTTACTCGGTTTTGCCATCTTGGCCTAGCCGAAGACACCAAAGGTAGTAAAATAAAATGATAACTAAATTAGGGAAACGCGCCTTTGCCATCCTAGTCAGTACCTCTTTCCTAGGTCTTGCGGCCTGTTCCTCAGCACCAGAGCAAGAAGATATTGAACGTGTGCCAAATAAATCAGCGCAAGCACTTTATGAAGATGCTAAGTCAACATTAGACTCTGGTCTTTATGCTCGTTCGATTGAACTGTTGAGCGCACTTAACTCTCGTTATCCATTTGGTCCACATGCACAACAAGTACAAATGGACCTTGTGTTCGCACACTATAAAACAGGCAATACTGACCAAGCACTCGCAACGATAGACCGCTTTATTCGTTTAAACCCAAACCATAAAAACTTAGATTACATGTATTTTATGCGTGGTTTAGTCAATATTCAGGCTGATAAAAATGCCTTCCAAGAATACTTCGGTATCGATAGAGCTGACCGAGATGCAAGCCGTACACGCGTTGCTTTCCAAGATCTTTCTACATTAGTAGATAGCTACCCAGAAAGTCCATATGTACCTGAAGCTAAAAAACGCCTTGTATGGTTATTAAATAAAATGGCCCGTTACGAAATCAAGGTAGCTGAATATTATTTTGAACGTGAAGCGTTTTTAGCAGCAGCAAACCGTGGTAAATATGTGGTAGAGCACTTTTCACAAAGTAGCTATTTAATTACTGCACTTGAGATCATGGAAAAAAGCTATGCAAAGCTTGGTCTGGATGAACTTAGTAAACATGCGCAACAAACTCGTTTACTAAACGAACAACAGCGACAAGTGAATTAATTTATATGTACATACAAAAACGGCGCTCATCGAGCGCCGTTTTTGTTTCATATATTTAAATAGCTTCTTCGTCTTCTTCACCTGTACGAATACGCACCACGCGCTCAACTTCTGTTACGAAAATCTTACCATCACCGATTTTTCCAGTCTGCGCCGTTTTTAAAATCACATCGATAGCCCTGTCAACATCTTCATCTGCTAACACGATATCAAGTTTTACCTTTGGTAAAAAATCGACCATGTACTCAGCACCCCGGTATAGCTCAGTATGGCCTTTTTGACGACCAAAGCCTTTTACTTCACACACGGTCATACCGGTAATGCCTATTTCAGACAAAGCTTCACGAACATCATCGAGTTTAAAAGGTTTTATTATTGCTTCTATTTTTTTCATGGCGTTTATTTCCTTAGCGAGTGAGTCGATTTTAGACAATCCCACAATTCATAGCAAACAAACTCGTTGCAAACATTGAAGAAAAAGCTTCATAATGCAGTGTGCTACAATTGAATAATTGCTCTTCTTTAGGCTTTAATATGAAACATCGCGGCTTCACATTATTAGAACTGCTTATTACCATTGCTATCTTAGCCATTCTTGTGACCTTATCTTTTTCAGGTAATACAGACTTAAACGAAAAAACTCGCGCAGAATCTTATATGCTTGAATTAAAAAGGCATATTACATTTGCTCGCGCAAAAGCCACCACCAGCGATGAAATCGTTATTTTATGCCCTGTTGACTCGACCAAATTAGCTGCAAATGAAAATCTGACTTGTATAAATAATTGGCGGAACAATCAAGTTATCTCTTTCATTGATAAAAATAATAACGGTATTTATGAAGTAGGTAATGATGACTTACTACGAGTAATGGAGAAACTCGCTGCAAACGATAACCTAAAAGCACCTGATACACGTGTAAGATTTGATAGCAGTGGTCGAATTGTAAATAGTAATGGTGGTAAATTCATCTACTGCCCACTGAATAAAACTGAACATGCCAAAGTTATGACATTGACCGTTGGAGGAACAACTCGCTATAACGGTGATGCAGAGGATGCTGATAACTGCTTATAAAGCCTTTGACAAACTAATACTTTATTCTATATTTATACTTACAATTTAATCTAATTAAGGTTGCAAGGATGGCAGCTCAAACAACATTTCAATATTCACGTGGTTTGACACTCATTGAGTTACTCGTGACACTTTCTTTAATTATTATTCTTACACTTTTGGCTGTTCCCTCTTTAAATAACGTATTACACAAAAATAGGCCTGAAGTAGCGCTAAAACAGATAAAGCGACAAATATTTCTCTCGCGAGGCTATGCAATAACCCATGATAAATACATTAGTTTTTGTGGCTTAGTTCAAAATAAGTGTCATAAAGATCTGTGGCATGAATCACTAACCAGCTTTGTCGATACTAATAGAAACCATGTATTAGATGGCGATGAGGAAGTATTATATGTTATCGACCGAATCAACATACAAGATGAGCTCTCTTATCCAAGGCATGCCATTACTTTCAAACCCGATGGTAGTTTAAAGGGTCTAGCTAATGGCACATTTGTTTATTGTGCTTTCGATCTGGAAGGAAAACCAACTGGGCTTGAAATGAGTATTAATAATGCGGGTCGTGCAAGGATGAGGGATACCAGAAAATGCAAAGAGCGCATTTAGCGCTCCCAACAATCATCCGTATCACTTGTGCCTGTTGACCCTTTCACTCCCGTATCGGTAATTGTGAAAGTCGTACACGCTGTATCTCCAGCAACCGCTCCTGCTGCAGCCGTCGCCGTAATGGTGAATGAAGTGCCGGCATCTGGCACTTCAACAGCAATTGTGAAATAGCCATTTTCACTTGTTGTAGGTACGTTTATTAAGCTCAAGTCATCAGTATAACTTCTATTGTCAGCATAATATTGCTCCTGCTTGTTTGCAGCGTCTAACAATAACACCATTGCATCGGCACGAGCTGCTCGCTTAACGTACTCTGTATATTGCGGATAAGCAACTGAGGCCAGAATGCCTGCTATGGCTACTACAATGAGCATTTCGAGCAAGGTAAAACCCTTTATATGATTACTTTTCATCATGATCCTCTCGTTTGTAAATATACATTTGCTTTGTCGTAATACCATGCACTTCATTACTCAAAAATGTTGGCTGCCCCGCGCTATTAAGTTTTGGTAAGGGGCCCGCTACTTTTGCACTTAAAAATGGCTCACTCGGTTTACTACCGTCAGGACCTTTCCCTCCTGCAGAGTCAGTACTCTTTAATTCAATATTTAAACGGCCTGTGCTGCGTTTGTACCCCCCTTCTGTTTCTGATTCTTTATGGTAAAGGATCACAGGTGTACTGGGGACTTCTCTCTCGGTGTCATACCTGATCTTCTGGAACACGCGCGCACCATAATGCAAATGTAAAGCATATAAAGAACCACCGCCACTGCCTACCGAACATTGGTCTATCGTAGTATCTAAGTGTGGTGTGAACGAAGTAAAGTAAGCAATACCACCTACGACAGTTGCTTTTGCTAACGATTTTTCTCCAGACCTAAGTTGATATTTCCACCCTTTAAGCGCGCCTAGTTCCGCTTCTTTTTCGTAAAAAGCTTGTTTAGACGTTGCTTGGTAGAAAGGTTCATCTTTTACTTGCATAAGCTGGCTATGGTAAATCGTATCTGGTATCTCATCACCTTGGTATGAGCGTGTTACCGTGTTTTCATCACGTATCACATAGAGCTGGTTATTCACTATTTTCTCAAGAGGACTTGCTCTATTACCGCTGCCAATAATAATCGCTTCATAGGGCACTTCTCTTCGCGTTGTATACGATCCGTTGCTAGTTATTGTCTTGGTGACTTTACTAAAGAAAGTACGAGCGACTAATGGTTGATAAAAGAAGCGTCTATCATCTCTGTCTTTTGAACCTGCTAACTCTGCAAATTTAAAGTGGGTCCATGGGTTATCAGTGTCATTTGCTTTATCTCTAGGCATATCAACCCGCCAAATGTTGCCACCGGTATCTGCAGCATAGATCCTATCTGTAAAGCCATCATAATCAGAATCCATGAGTGAAACATCTGCCGCAATACTATGAAGGCCTTTAAATTTACTTGCTTTTTCAGTATTGATACTCGGTCCACCCGGTGTCAACGACCAAACTAGATTGCCACTCTCAGCGTCTACAATGAATAAACCTCGGCCCCTGCTATCTTTCGTCTTCGAAATATTGTCTTTATTGGTATCGTAACCTGCACCAAAAATCACCACAGGCTTTTCTTCTTGCGAACGAATATAAGTAACTAAGGGCTTTGACCATGACTGAGCTAATTCTTCAAACCCTGTTTTTTCTGGTGTTATTGGTTTATTCCATAACATTTTAGGTTTATCAGGACTCGTTATATCTAACGCATAGTAAGCTGTCCCCCCTCTTCTAAGCCCAAAAAACAGCCATACTTTATCTGTACCATTAACAATATTATCTCGGTTAATATCTTTATGGAATACCGTTATTGGACCATCAACACCATAAAGCTTGGTCCCATCCTGCTTATTCATTAGAGGCTTATGAATGTCAAGCAACTGACCTGGTAAAAACGCCCAACTTTCATTTACTGTATTGCCATTATCTTTGAAGGCATGCAAAACACCTGAATTAGTGCCAACAAAGACTCTAATATCATTGTTACCATAATCCATGGTGACTGGTTTTGAATGAAGCGGATCACCAAAGATGTCTTTTCTTATATTTGAGTCACTGTTTTCATTTAATACATCTTTACCTGAAGCCCAATTCATTATTTGCTTGGCTTCAGTGTTATTCTTTGCACGAAATAGCTCTCTTAATCTTTTTGCCCCGACTTTATTTTTCGCTTTATTCCATTTGAAATCTATCAGGGCTCCTTCCCCGAAATCAGAAAATAGTTTTCGAGAGGTTTGCTTAGATAATTGGTAATTCACACCGCCTTGCTCAATATTATTACCGTCATTCGAACCAGGCTTAGACCAAAACGTTGTCGCATCTTTACTGATGATGCCATCTTGCGCATCAAGTGCTGGCTTATTCGACATGTCAATGATTTCACCATCTTTAACCTGTAGTTTTTTTAGGTTACCTTTCCAGCGAGTGTGTTTCTCAGGCAAAAACATGGTGTAGTAAAGAGAGTTACCACTTTGTGTTTGATCTGAGCTATTCATTGATACCGAAGGAGACACAAAACTTGAGTTTCGTTGGTTTATGGCAACCAAAATTTTATTAAAGTCTTCTTTTAATTTTTCTGCAGTATCCGCTTGATAGTATTTACCACCGCCTAGTTCGGCGGTTTTTCTTAAAATTTTCTCACCAGCACCACTCATTCCCTCACCAAAACCAATGGTGTATACATAAGCTGTGTCTTTTAAATCAGATGTATTCGGGTAAAGATCGACTTCGACAGGATCTTTACCACCTCTGCCATGCATAGCTGCTGCCAAAGCCGGCATATAACTTTTCTCTATAACAGGCGTATCTTGTTTGAATGTATTTTTATAGAGTTTAGAGATATCTGAATTCGAACTCGTATCAACAGAGGGATCACCATCAGTCATTAAAATTACATTCACAGCGCTATTACACCTTTGCTCTCCAGCTTTTGGGGTAAAAGGAGAGATGTATTTACTCCCTGATTCAATATTTCGGTCTCTTCCAATAGAGTAGTAATCAGCATAATCTCTGTCTTCACCGATTAAGTACAAATAAGCCTCCCAAAGAGTTTCGCTCAAAGGAGTCCCCCCATTGGCCTCTAGGGTATTAATTTTATTTTTTATATCCGATTTGCTAGAACCTATCCCAGAAAGTACATACCCTCCTTCATTGTCGCTGTTAAATCGCATCAAGCCAAAATCTACATTCTCATTCGCTTTATCTTCAATCAGGTCTGTTATGGTATCTTTTGCAACACCTAAACGATTATCCGGGCAAAGTATCCATCTTCTACGATAAGAATCATAGCCACAGCTGGTACCATACTCACTCGAAAATGCCATACTGCCTGAGGTATCAAATACAATCATTACCCGAGGCTTTTCTTCAATATTGATTTTATGTTTAACAAAAAGTTCGATATCTTCAGATTTTGCAGTTGATGCGAGCATTAAAGATACAAGACCAAAAAATACACTATATTTCATCTTAGCTGCCCTCATTGTGACTAATGATTTCTTGACCAATCCCTATGACCACTGTAATTGTATGTTTATTCTTTGACCCATAGGTTATGGTTGACTCCATTTCCGTTAGATTACATGTTAAGCCATCTGTATAAGCGAACTGTCTTGGGCAGTGTAATTCCATTTCACCGTTATTTAAGTTTTTAAGTGTATTCGTCATATGTGAAGGGGTTGAGGGCGAACTCATATCCATACCATCATCAGGCATTTGTTGACGCTTGAGTGTAAATCGATTGTTGGCACTGGTCCCTTCTGCAACTATGAGTTTATGGATCTCACCAATAAGTTCGGTTTCTGCCTCTGCACGCTCTTGTGCTGCATTGGTGATCTTTAAATCGATACTACTGCTACTCATTAAACTTACAGCTACTGCTGTGACAGCCACTATCATGATCATCGCTGTAATGAGTACTACGCCTTTTTGTTTATTTACATTCGCCATGCTGTAGACCCCACATTATTCAGTCGAATCGTTGTTGTGAAAACCGTGCGTCTAAAGTTATCAGTAAAAGTACGCACTCTCTTATCTTCATCTAAACCTAAGGTGTAAGTTTGACTTGTGAGTTCTAAATCAGCATCGGCCTCAAGTGACCTTACAAGTAAAAACACCTGCACTGTTAAAATACCATCCGTATTTTCCCAAAGCGCTGCTGTCATGTCTTCGGTACTACGATATGTGTCAACTTTGTTATCTGCATCACTATCTATACCGAACACCATACGCAAGTCTTCAATCCCTTCCATAATTGGTTCTGTAGTCAATCCACCTTCAACCGTAAGGCGTTTTCTCATCAATACAGGAACAGTTATGCGACGGTTATTTATGGTAAGCTCTTGCTCATTTATATAGTAAACATGGTGGCTATATGGCCACAAAGTAGCGTTCACAGTAGGAAGTGGATTACCTGCATCTTCCCCCGAAATAAACTGCGCTTTTTCTTGCTCTGCAATAAAATAATAGCGATTAGTGTTTGGTTTATTTGCCGGGGTTGGGATGATTTGTCGCCCCTCTAAAAATTTAACTTGGATTACATCCGTGTTTTCTTTTGAGCCATCAATACAACCCAGCATTTTGTTACCATCGGACACTTCAGCATAAACAGGTCTGAAGTTGGTCGGGGTAGTATCAGGGAAGCTACCGTTATTTAATCCACCAAAACAATCAGGATCAGGGTTTGCAACACTCGTGGTGTTATCTCTAGAAAACTCAGCTTCGTAAAATGTTCCCCAAAAACCAATCTGCTCAATGTCTCTTCGTAAGATTGATAATGTTAGACGACCCGTTTCTTGTAATTCACCAATTGCCATAGTATCTCGGGTTGTTGCTTTCATACTGACATAAGTGACAATAACTCCACCTAAAATCAGCATTCCGATGAACATAGAAATCAGAAACTCTAAAATTGTGAAACCTTTCTGCTTCATTTTATCCTCTGATCAATAAGTAACTATCTAATTTAACTAAGCGGCGCCTGTCGTCCACATCGCCACATTGAATTGCTTTTGTTGCATCAGATGCTTTAAAGTCTTGCCGGCCGCGCCAAGTCACTATCACACTAACATCAAAGCCCATCCCTGCTGTATTTGCGACAGGTGAAATATTAATACATACAGTTGCTTCATCTAAAGAACCTGTGTTTTCTCTGGCTCTAATCGCCGCTTTCCAGTTTTCAAGGTCAGTGAGTGCAATATTCTGTGCTGTACATGCATCTGAATAACAATCGTCTTTTGGTTTGAGATCGGTGGTGCTACTGAAAGTTTGCTTATAAAGCGCAACGATATCTTCGGTATCATTCGCTCTTATCCGCTGCATAATATCTTCACCCAGTGAGATTGCAGCTGCACGTTGCATAGAGTCAAAACTGGCTTTTTTAGCTTGCGCCTGTAATGCTACGGCACCTAAAAGGCCGAAACTGAGCACCATAAAAGCAATAAGCACTTCAAGGAGAGTAAATCCAGATTGTGTTCGATTTAAGGTTGGCATACACAGTCAAAATAGATTTATGATTTGTGCATTGTTTAAGATTTAAATACTAGAAGCAATTTTTGAAAGGATAAGCGGTTTTTATTTCTGACAAACGGTCTATAAATGATTTTTTATTGCAGAATAAGCACGACGGCTTACCACTAACTTTTCAGAAAAATCTTCTAAACTAACCAGAGTTCCTGATTGTGTATGTTCGAGTTGCTTTATGGATTTTGCTTTCACTAATGTGTTTCGGTGAATTTGTACAAAATGTTCAGGGTAAAGATTGAGTAGCTTTTTAAGGCTTAAATCAATTGTCGCATCACCACCCTGAAAGTAGATCTGCGTTAGCTTATCTTCCGCTTTAGCCACTATCACATCATCAATATCGACCCAACGGGTTTGATTTCCCACTTGATACTGAATACGAGGCTTAAACAAACGCTCTAAAAGTGAAAACAAATCCGATTGACTCACAGGCTTAACCAAAAAACCAGCAGCAAACACATTAAAGGCTTGAAGAGCAAATTCACTATGGGCGGTAACGAAGATAATTTTTAAATCTCGATATTTCTGATTGAGCAACTCAGCAGTTTTAAGACCATCAAGCCCTGGCATATTGATATCAAGAAACAATAATTGAACTGAGTGCTCATTTATAGCCGGCTCAACCTCATCACCAGAACTAACTTGTGCAACACACTCATAATGTGGCCAAGCTGATAGTAAACGAATAATTCTCGCTCTTGCTAAAGGCTCGTCATCAGCGATGATGTACTTCATGCTTTAGCTCCAGTGGGAATACGTAACTCTGCCACGAACTTATCCTGCTCAATTGTCGTTTGCAAACTTGCACTATTTCCAAAATGAAGCTCAATTCGAGCTTTAATATTCGACAGTGCGATCCCCTGCCCTGAATGACTACTACAGTCATGATGATTGATTGGATTAGTTATCTTAATAACTATTTGCTCAGCAGAATCCAAAATAAACACTTTAATTTGGCTTTTATTGCCACTCGGTTCAACACCATAATTCACTGCATTTTCGAGCAAAGGCTGAATCGATAAAACCGGCACTTGGCTTGCCAAGTTGTAAGAATCAATCTGCCAAATAACTTCAAACTTATCACCAAAGCGCCATGCTTCAATCGCCAAGTATTGCTTTGATAGGTTTATCTCATCTTCTAGGGTGGTTAACTGTTGAGTGCGCATGGCGGCTTGCGATAAACGCGCAAGGTTTAACGTCGCTTGTTCCGCGGCTTGAGGGTCAACATGAGTTAACTCTGCAATCGTATTAAGGCTGTTATTTAAAAAATGCGGTCTTATACGAGCATGCAATGCATCTAGCTCCACCTTTGAGAGCGTTTTAATCGTCTCTACTCGCTCAGCATAAATGCTCATCAAGTAAATGAAAAACAGCTGCATCCCTAGCCCCAGCACACAGTGCTGAGTTGCAATAGTCCAATCAATTTGCCCTGCAATATAATGCTGTGACAATAAACTTAGAATTAAGGTGTTTGTCTGAAAAATAGCTAAAATTATAAGGATTTCTGAATGAGAACTGAGTTTTGATAGCTGCGTTTTTAAGCCGTAAACAACAGCCAAGCTCGTCGTACTGACAAGGTGAATGAATAGACTAATTAAACCTAGGCGCTCCCACGCAGAACCAACACTCATCGGGGCAAACGCTAGCAAGGTTGCTAGTAATTGTGCGATAACGAGCATGGCAAGTACGCCACGCTCAGTGACCATGATAGGCAGCAATGCAGATGTTAAATCGGGCGATTTAAACCTTGCTGCCATAAAGTTATCTCAACTCGGCTGGCACCGCAAATACAATGCTTTCTTCGATACCTGGGTTTTCGACCACAGTTTTACCACCTAACTCTTTCAAGCGTGTGATAACTTGTTGAACAAGCACTTCAGGGGCTGATGCACCAGCAGTAACACCGACTGAATTGATATTTTCAAACCAGCTAGCATCAACACAGCTTGCATCGTCAATTAAGTAAGCTGTTGTGCCCATCTTCTCAGCAAGCTCACGTAAACGATTCGAGTTTGAGCTGTTTTTAGCTCCCACTACCAATAGCACATCGGCTTTATCAGCAAGATCACGCACAGCATCTTGACGGTTTTGTGTTGCATAGCAAATGTCGTCTTTACGCGGGCCGTCAATT
>CEPZ01209563.1_pt1 | contig 10328 bp, 7 predicted proteins | sample 530461 | NCBI WGS metagenome assembly CEPZ01 (sample SAMEA2620106, study PRJEB7988) | marine metagenome | isolation source: saline water (ENVO:00002010), including | reverse complement strand
CTTTCTTTAATTCAAAAACCTCATTCAACTTCGAATGAGGTTTTTTTTGTTTATAATACTTTCTATATATTTTCGTTTTTATACAGAGACTTCGTTTCTTTGTGTCGAATGAAAAAAGTACTTTTTACCTTCCTTTTTTTACTAATTCAACAATCCATTTGTGCCCAAGTTGGTGGGGAAAGAATTTTCCAATTTTTAAATCTCTCTACCTCCGCAAGACAAGTAGCCCTAGGTGGTGAAGCATTGACCATTATGGATGATGTCAACCAAGGAACCTGGAATCCGGCTGCCATTAATGTAGATATGGACAACCAATTGTCTGTCAATTATACAAGTTATTTATCGGGCATCAATCTGGGTTCTGCTTCCTTCGCTAAAATCGTGACTCGAAGATTTGGAGTAATTCATGGTAATATTACCTATGTAAATTATGGGACATTCATTGGTGCCGATGAATTGGGAAATGAAACTGGTACTTTTTCAGCAAACGATATTGCTGTATCTGTAGGATATGCATTCAACATACCGCGTTCTAACTTTTACCTTGGTGCAAATGCAAGATTTATCACTTCCAATATCAGTAGTTTTACTTCTACAGCGATAGCAACCGACTTGGCATTGCAATATTACAGTCCGTATAAACCTTATGCCTTTGCATTGGTTGTTAGGAATTTAGGTACGCAAATAAGCACTTATACAGGAACTTATGAAAAGCTACCTCTGAAAATCGCACTAGGAGGTTCTTACCAATTGGAATATGTGCCACTCAAATGGTATGTTACCATTGATAATTTACAACAGTGGAACTTAGCCGTTCCAAATCCATCGAATCAAACCACAAACCTTCAAGGAACGGTCACCGATGAAAACATCAATTTTCTTACCAATGCTTTCAGACATATGGTAGTTGGAGCAGAATTATTTCCAGAAAGTGTTATCAACCTGAGAGTGGGTTATAATTTTAGAAGGGCAGCCGAACTCAAACTTCAAAATGTAAGAACCTTTGGAGGTATTTCATTCGGATTCGGAATTAAAATGAATAGATTTAAACTAAATTATGCGTTCTCCAAGTACCATTCTGCAACAGATGTCGGTACCTTTAGTTTGCATATAGATTTGGATAGATAATGACAAATAACAAGAAAATAACCATCGCTATTGATGGTTTCTCATCCACAGGAAAAAGTACCATTGCCAAACTGGTAGCAAAGAAATACAATTATGTATATGTAGATACCGGAGCCATGTATAGAGCTGTCGCACTTTATGGTTTTAAGAACGGATTCGTTGGAAAAGATTTTTTGGATGAAGCGGGATTAACCGGTGATCTCAATAAAATTGACCTCGACTTCAAGTACAATATAGACCTTGGTTTTGCTGAGATTTATTTGAATGGGGAGAATGTGGAAAAGGCAATAAGAACGCTAGAAGTTTCAGAATTGGTAAGCAAAGTAGCGGCCATATCAGCCGTTCGAAAGAAATTGGTAAAAGAGCAACAAAAGATGGGCGTCTCAGGCGGAATTGTAATGGATGGTCGAGATATTGGTACCGTTGTTTTTCCAGATGCTGAGCTTAAAATTTACATGATTGCTTCGGCTAAAACCAGGGCTGAACGCAGGTACCAAGAATTACGTGAAAAAGGAGAGGACGTTGATTACCACGATGTTCTTAGAAATGTAATGAGCAGGGACGTGATGGATTCTACAAGAGAAGATTCGCCTTTAATGAAAGCGGACGACGCTATTGAGTTCGATAATTCTGATTTGACCATCGACCAGCAGTACGAAAAAATTTGTGCTTTGATCGATAAGAGATTAGCTTCCTAAGGGATGTTCAAGAATTTATGAGTTTGTAAAGAAATATTCCATTTTGGATGTTTCATTACATAATCTACAATCATCGGAGTGACTTTTTCGCTTTTACTCCATTCGGGTTGAAGGAAAAGCTTGCAACCGTCCTTTACTTTTGAAGCCTGTTCTTCAGCAAAACGAAAATCATCTTTGTTATAAACGATTACTTTTAATTCGTCCGCATTTTCATGAGCTTCCTGTAAAGGGGTCTTGTTTTTCTTTGGAGATAGACAAAACCAATCCCATTCACCAGAAAAAGGATAGGCTCCAGAAGTTTCAATATGGGTTTTAATGCCGTTATTCCTAAGCGTACTGGTAATGTAATCCATAGACCACATAAGTGGTTCTCCACCTGTGATAACAACAGTGTCGGAGTATTTTTTGGCATTTTCAACAATTTGACCTACATGTGTCGGAGGATGAAGATTCGCATCCCAGCTTTCCTTCACGTCACACCAGTGGCAACCAACATCACAGCCGCCAATTCGAATGAAATAGGCCGCTTTTCCTGTATGAAATCCTTCTCCCTGAATGGTGTAAAACTCTTCCATTAAAGGAAGCATGATGCCCTTCTCAACTAATTGTTCAACTTCTTTGGTCATGTTACTTTTTTACCGCGATTACTTCAATCTCAATTTTTGCCCCAGCAACTAAATTGGCTGCAAAAGTAGTTCTTGCAGGTTTATTTTCTGTAAAAAATGTTCGATAAACTTCATTCATTTCCGAAAAATCATCAATATCTGATAAAATGACCGTACACTTCAAAACATGCTTCAAGTCAGATCCGTTGGCTTCTAAAACATCTTTTATATTTGTAAGTACTTGTTGGGTTTCAGCCTTAATGCCACCTTCCACCATTTTTCCTGCTTTGTGATCTTTACCAATCTGACCAGTTAAAAACAGTAAATCTTTGTAAGTAGTTGCATCTGAGAATGGCGCCGTATGTCTCGCTTCATATTGAGATTTTATAAATTGCGGCTTTGATTTTACCTCCTTTTGACAAGAAATTGCCGTGATTAAAAATGTCAATATGAAGAATGACTTCAAAAATTTCATATTTCAGCGGATTTAGATGGCAAATATAGGAAGAATTAAAGGGTGCAAAATATTGTAAATCAATAAAAATCAGTACATTTGCAGGCCTTTTTACGGTAACAGGTTGGAAAAAGGTGTATATTTTTTACAAAAAGTTTAATATCTCTTGGAGTTATTGCTGTTAACAATCTGAATAACAAAAAGATACAAATTATTTTCAGAAATGTCTGAAGAAAACAAAAACGAAGAAGTTGCTCAAGTAGAGGAAGTTCAAGCAGAAGCTCCTGCTGCAGTTGAGACTGTAAATCCACAAGAATTTTTAGAAAACTTTGACTGGCACAAATACGAACAAGGTATTGAAGCTGTTGACGAAGAAAAATTAAAAGCCTTTGAAAATGCTTTAGAAGGTACTGTTGGATTTGTAAATGAGCGTGATGTAATTGACGGAACTGTAATCAGAATTACAGATCGTGATGCCATCATCGATATCAACTCTAAATCTGAGGGGGTAATTTCTTTGAATGAATTTAGATATAATCCAAACTTATCTGAAGGAGATAAGGTTGAAGTTCTTGTTGACAAAAGAGAAGATAGTACTGGTCAATTGGTATTGTCTCACAAAAAAGCAAGAGTAATAAAAGCATGGGATCGTGTGAATAACGCTCACGATACTGGTGAAGTAGTTAACGGATTCGTTAAGTGTCGTACTAGAGGTGGTATGATCGTAGACGTATTCGGTATTGAAGCCTTCTTACCAGGATCTCAAATTGATGTGAAACCAATTAGAGATTACGATGCTTACGTTGAAAAAACTATGGAATTCAAGGTTGTAAAAATTAACCATGAGTTCAAGAATGTTGTAGTTTCTCACAAAGCCTTGATTGAAGCAGATATCGAAGAGCAAAAAAGAGAAATTATTGGCCAGTTAGAAAAAGGACAAGTATTGGAAGGAGTTGTGAAGAACGTAACTTCTTACGGTGTATTTGTTGACTTAGGTGGTGTAGACGGATTGGTACACATTACTGATTTATCTTGGTCAAGAATCAACCATCCAAATGAAGTTGTTGAATTAGATCAGAAATTAAACGTTGTAATCTTAGACTTTGATGACGATAAGTCAAGAATTCAATTAGGTTTAAAACAATTAACTGCTCACCCATGGGAAGCATTGAGCTCTGAATTGAAAGTCGGAGACAAAGTTACTGGTGAAGTTGTTGTTTTAGCTGATTACGGTGCTTTCGTTGAAGTTGAAGAAGGTGTTGAAGGTCTAATCCACGTATCTGAAATGTCTTGGTCTACGCACTTGCGTTCTGCACAAGACTTCGTACAAGTTGGTGACAAAGTAGAAGCTCAAATCTTAACTTTAGATAGAGAAGATCGTAAAATGTCATTAGGTATGAAGCAATTGCACCCAGATCCTTGGACAGATATTACTACTAAGTATCCAATCGGTTCTCAGCATACTGGTACCATTAGAAACTACACAAACTTTGGTGTATTCGTTGAATTAGAAGAAGGTATTGACGGATTGGTTTACATCTCTGATTTATCTTGGACTAAGAAAATCAAGCACCCATCTGAGTTTGTAAAGATTGGTGATAAGTTTGATGTTCAAGTATTAGAATTAGACGTTGAAGGTCGTAAGTTGAACTTAGGTCACAAGCAAACTAAGGACAACCCTTGGGATGCTCACGAAGTAACTTATACCATCGGTTCTAAGCACACTGGAACAATCAAGGATAAGAATGATAAAGGTGCTACCGTTACTTTAGCGGAAGGTGTTGAGGCATTTGCTCCAACTCGTTTCTTAGACAAAGAAGACGGTGGTAAATTAGGAAAAGGTGATACAGTTGATTTCATCGTAACTGAATTCTCTAAAGAATACAGAAGAATCGTTGTATCTCACACATCTATCTTTAAAGAGCAAGAAAGAAGAAATGTTAAAGCGGCTGCTAAGAAAGCTGCAGAAGTAGAAAAAGCTACTTTTGGTGACATCGGAGGTCTTGCAGACTTGAAGAAGAAGATGGAAGCTGATAGCAAAAAGAAGAAAAAATAAATCTTCTTTTCATCATAAAAAAAGCCAATGCATTTGCATTGGCTTTTTTATTTTTGTTAGATAAATAAAATATTATGAAAAATACCTACCTAACCATTCTATTTCTTTTTGTGAGTATTACATCGATAAATGCTCAGTACAACGACCCCGAGCTTTTTATTGGTGCAAATGCGGGATTCACAACTTCTAACAATTCACAATTTGTAGTGGGTATTGAAGGAGAACTCTTAATGCCCGTTGATACCAATTTTAAAGTGGGTGTGAGCACTGGTTTTATTTTTGGTACCCAAACCAATGAAGTGACATTACCATTAGCTCTTTCAGGGAGGTTGAATGCTGATTCCAAATTCGGATTGGGATTGGACATTGGTTATGGTATTCCCATCAACAAGAGTAGTGGGAGTTTGTATTTCCGACCAATGTTGAACTACAAACTATCTTATAAATCAAAACTTCGATTTAGCTATACAGGCCTCAATTCAATCGGATATGTGAATGCCGGAATCATATTCGATGTGAATCTCGGAGGCAATTTGGCCATCAATTGGTAACAAAAAAAACCGTTGTGCAAACAACGGTTTTTTTAATGTGTAATTTATTGTCCTTTCGCCGGTTTTGAAAACGGTGGATGGACAATTGTTTTCTTTGGTGGCAATATCTTCAAGAGTTCTTGAACAGCTCTCTCTAATTGAGGGTCTTTGCCTTGGGACAAAGAGGCTGCGTCCTGTCTTACTTTGATATCTGGTGCAACACCTTTGTTTTCTGCAATCCATTCATTTTTAATCGGGTCAAAAACTGCGTTGTCTGGTGCGGTTAAGGCTCCCCCGTCGATCAAGGAATAATGTACTGAGGATTTTACCAATCCGCCCCAAGTGGTCATCCCAATCAATTTACCAGCCTTTTGCTGTCTAAATACCCATGGGAAGAAATCACCCCCAGAACCTGCTAATTCATTTATTAAAAGAACTTTTGGTCCGAGAATTCCCGCGGGAAGTTTCATGGTTCTACCATTGGGTACTTCGTTGGTTAAGGAAGCTCTAAGGCTTCTGGTCATTAAATCGACCATGTAATCGTCTAAAAGACCACCACCATTAAATCGTTCGTCGATAACGGCTCCCTCTTTGTTTTGTTGGGCAAAGTAGTAACGATTGAAAGAAACATATCCTGGTCCGCCAGTATTCGGAACCCATACATAACCCAATCGCCCATTAGACAATTTGTCTACCATTCTTCGGTTGTCTTCAACCCAAGTGCGCTGACGCAACGAGTTTTCGCTTCTGATGGGTTTTACCACCTCAGTCCATGCGTTTTTAAAGCTAGGTTCGCTATTAATGTGAAGGGTTGTTTGCTTATTGGAGGTTCCGTCTAAATGTTCAAAAATGTTGTCATCTCCAGAAATTTCTTTTCCATTAATTCCTACGATGTAATATCCTTCCTTAATATTTAATCCGGGAGCATCTAGTGGACCGTATAAACCTGGATTCCAACTTTCTGTCGTCAAGATTCGATCAATTCGGTATCTGTCATTCTGGATGCTCAAGTTGGCTCCGAGCATTCCAACTTGAGATCTTTCTACTCTCGGAAAATCACCTCCAAACACAAAACTATGGCCCACCGATAGTTCTCCATTCATTTGATCTAGAATGTATGTTAAATCGGTTCTATGTTTGATATGAGGCACTAAGGGAGCATACCTTTTGTAAACAGTTTTCCAATTTCTTCCATGAATGCCTGGATCGTAGAAATAATCTCTTTCATAGCGATAGGCTTCCTCGAACATTTGTTCCCATTCGGCCTTACGATCGAGTTTCATTTGTAAATTCACCTTTAAAGGCTTTCCGCTTTTACCATTTGGTCCCGCAGCATTAATTACTTTCCAAGACCCTCGCACTCTCGCCAGCATGTGTTTTCCGTTTGAAGTAATGGAAACTCCGCTAGCACCGGAAATAAAAGGCTTCGCTTTTTTATCCTTTAGACTATATTTTGTGATGGATAAGCCACGCTGATTTGGAACGGATTCTGCAATAAAAGCAGATCCTTTAGGTCCGGCTAGTATGAATCGGTAATTTCGAGATGGAACGCCCAGAGGAAAGGTTCTTCGATCGATGTTATCGAAATCAATTCGCATTCCCTTGGGACCGGCATCTTTTTTCTTGTCCTTTTTTGCCTCCTTTTTTGTTTCTTTCTTTACCTCTTCTTCATCGCTTTTTGGTTTGAACGGAGACGGGTCATTTTTATCAAGATTAACCACATAGGCCGCATAACTTGGTTCTGCTGTCATGGCACTGGTATTGGCCCATCCTGATCCCAATGCCACATTGGTGCTCGCTAAAAAGTACAATTGCTTTTTGTTCAAATCCCAGGCAGGCGAGAAGGAGTCTGCAAAAACATCGGTAATGGCGGTTGATTGTTTTGTTTCGGCCGACCAAATAAATATCTGACTAAAATTATTGCTTGCCGTTTTGTTGTAGGCAATGAATTTTGAATCTGGAGACCATCGCAAAGTTGTAGAACTACGATCGATATTGAGTCCGCCTACATCAATGGTTTCAATTTTTTTACTCTTTAGATCTATTACTCGAAGTCGTACATCATCATCCACAAAAGCAATGTGCTTTCCATCAGGAGACCATTGCGGATTCCAAGCCATTTTTGATGCGCCTATAGATAGTTTTTCAATATTGCTCATTCCGTCTTGATCGGAAATATACAAGGCATATCCCTTTCGGTCTTTGTCTGAAAACCATGCGATTTTATCACCCTTGGGCGACCAAATTGGCGCTCGGTCTGCAGTACCAGAAGATTGGGTGATATTACGTGAATCGCCATATTTTAAAGGCACTGTGAAGATATCGCCGCGAGATTCCATGATGGCTCTTTTTCCATTGGGAGACAAAGAAGTAGATCTAGCTCTGCCTGAAACATTTTCCCATTTTACTTCAGCCCAAGGGAAATCTCCCACAAGGTTGATGTTGAGTTTGGTTGATTTGTTAGTGGCAAGATTAAAGGTGTGCAAATATCCATCTCGTTCGTAAACCAAGGTGTTGTTTCGGCCTGAGAGATGTTTGATGTCAGACCCTTTGAACTTGGTGATCTGGGTCAATGACTTCGATGTGGTGTTGTATTTCCAGATGTTCATTACCAAATCTCTATCCGACAAAAAGTAAATGTCGTTTTTTAGCCAGAACGGTTGTACATCCGTGGTGTTTGTATGTGGCAATAGCACTTCTTTAGAAGAGGCAATATCCAAAAGAATCAACGGTGTATTTTGTCCCCCTCGGTAGGCACGCCATTCCGAATCCCATCGATCCATTTTATCAATAACAATCTGTTTACCATCCGAAGAAAAACTACCATCAAATCCCCATTGGCTGCTCACCAAGCTCGGTGCTCCGCCTTTGATGGAAATCGTCCAAAGACGATTGTACGGACGTGGGGCTGTTTCTCTACCACTGGCATATAAAATATGTTTTCCATCGGGAGTCCAACCTCGAACTTCAGAGCCACTTGGGTGCCAGGTCAATCGTTGGGCCTCACCACCAGAAATTGGTACCATATACACCGAATTTGTGCCAGATCGATTTGAGGAAAAAGCGATCCATTTGCCATCTGGAGATAGATGAGGATTGGATTCGACAGCGGGTGTACTTGTGATACGTTTGGCTTCGGTTTCCGATAAGGATTGAATCCAAATATCCCCACCATGAGCAAAAACCACATGAGAATCACTGATGTCTGGTTGTCTCAGAAGTCTTGCTTCTTGTGCAATGGCAGTTATCGTTAGAAAAATAAATGAAAAGAAAAGGAGGGATATCCGCCTTTTGCATTTTGAATCATACATAATCAAAAAAGTTTAAAGGATTGAATGTCTTAAAGATACTCAAAAAATAAACGTCATTCTGATTCGAGTTGCTTATAAAGTAAGTTTGAAATGTGCAATGATTTAAGCGTAGGAAACCTTTTTAGACTTATCGGTGATGTATTTCTCGACAAGTAAAGGTGCAAACCCTTTACCGATTTGATAGGCAAAGATGGTGATGATGAAAATTCCCAACATAAAATACCAGTTGGATTCGTAGTTTTTGATAATTAAAACAGAGTTGTTAAAATCATAAGAAGCCAATATATCAAAAGGGAACTTGAAATAACTGGCTACGCCAGAAATGGAATCGCCAATATAGAAGATAATGTAAGCAGCAGAACTGAGCGTCCAAACCATGAGGGCAAAAATACTACTGAGGCAGTTGGAGAATGTCTGTATAAAATCCTGACAAACTTTTTGGTCATAAGAGAAATGTGTCTTTTTGGCGGCTGCAAAAACTGAGGTATCAATATCTTTTTTCAATTTCATTTGCTTGAAGAAATTATCTAAGGCAGAGACCAAAAAAGCAACGGGCGTACTTACAATTAAAAATAACCCTGATGCTACAAAAATGAAAATGATGAGATTTTCTAGAGTAGAAAAAATCATTTGCCCTGAGAAGTTTTGAAACGCATCCGTAAGATCGCTTACTAGTAAAAAGTTAGTCATATGTTCTATTTTACCTTTACCTACCGGGAGCTGATGGAAAAGAATGTTTTGCCGATGGTTAAATTTAGTTAAAGAAATGTTAAATAAAATTAACATAGGTTAATAAATATATGATTATCAGGTTTTTATGTAGAATCAACTTTCTGTAAAAAACCAGAAAAGTCAATGGTAGTAGGGCAAGACAACCACTTTTAAGAAACTTATTTTTCTTTTCCAAAACATGACAAATGACATATTTTTCGTTGGTATGGAAGCTTATTTTTGTTGTATAAATCGCTAAAAATGTACAAAACAGTTACCGCAGAAGAAGCCCTAAAAGTCGTAAAATCCAACCAAAGAGTATATGTGCAAGCTGCCGCCGCAGTGCCACAGGTGTTAACCAAAGCACTTACGGATCGGCATGAAGAATTGAGAAATGTAGAAATTTGCCACTTGCATGTGGAAGGTGATGCTCCTTATGCGGATCCGAAATACAAAGACAGTTTTCATGTGAATTCATTCTTCATTGGAAAGAATGTTCGACACACCTTGCATGCAGGAAATGGATCCTATACACCAGTTTTTTTGAGTGAGTTACCCTTACTTTTTAAACGTAACATCGTTGATATTGACGTGGCTTTGATTCACGTTTCTGTTCCAGATCAGCACGGTTATTGTTCCTTAGGTATTTCGGTTGAGGCAACCATCGCGGCCATTGAAAATGCTGACTATGTGATTGCTCAGGTGAACAAACAAATGCCAAGAACCTTTGGAGACGGAATTATTCATGTGACCGAAGTAGATGCTTTTGTGGAAGTAGATGAAGACTTACCAACACATCCAGTGACTGTTCCGACGGATACCGAAGTGAAGATTG
>CEPZ01058785.1_pt1 | contig 10332 bp, 3 predicted proteins | sample 530461 | NCBI WGS metagenome assembly CEPZ01 (sample SAMEA2620106, study PRJEB7988) | marine metagenome | isolation source: saline water (ENVO:00002010), including | reverse complement strand
ATAGCGAAGGGTTTTTGCCAGCAATTGGTGAATTAACTGTAGATGCGGGCGTATCATTTGGAAGCGCTGGAGACGATATTGACGCTAAGCCAGGAATGAAAGTAGAAGTTGCCGATGGAATTGCCACATCGTCAGAAGCTGCAGCAGGCTGGGCAAACATTCAGGACCGTTCCGGAAGATTTACTCCTTTTGTACAAACATGGGATGAATGGGACAAGGTTTTATTGAGGAGATCAAAGAGTAGACTGAAAAAGCTCTTTAAGACCCATTATAATTCAAGAGATTTTGATCCTGCCGATCTCGGTGGCGATAAAGCCGGCAAGGTTGTTCTAGAAAGCTTGCGCGAGTCTTTTAGATTTCCTGCTGGTATGCAACTACTTCCATGGTGGAAACGCAGAATGATGCGCACAAATCCTTTTGATTCCAAAGGCAAACTTTGCGAAAAAGAAGATTGATCCTAATTACAGAGAGGTAATATAAAAAATGTCTTCTTATGCTGTAGCACTTCCGTTGGTATTGGATTCGGCTGATGGATACGCAATGTTAAAGAGTATTCGGAATTTGGTCAAACAGAATCTAAAAATGCTTATTTTAACAAATCCTGGCGAGCGTGTGATGGAGCCAGATTTTGGAGTTGGACTAAAGAGATATTTATTTCAAAATTATGGCACCGGCACCGAAGCACAGATAGATACAAAAATTAGAGAGCAAGTTGGTAGATATTTGCCAGCGGTGACGATAATACGAGTTGCTTTTGGTACAACCGATCCAGATAATAATTTTTTAGGAATTTCAATATTTTATTCCATTCCGGACATAGGAGCCAGAGAATTGTTAGAGTTCACTATTTAAAATAAGGATTTTTATAATGTCAGATGATCAAAAAAAGATAGTTCCGATTGATTATACCCATAGAGAATATCAAAGTATTCGCCGGGACTTAATGGGAATTGCTGAAAGATTTTATCCAGATACTTTTCAGGATTTTAGTGAAGCTTCATTTGGCGCCTTGATGTTAGATGCAGTTGCCTATGTGGGCGATCAACTTTCATTTTATTTAGATTACAATGTTAATGAATCGTTTTTAGATACTGCCTATCAATATAGTAATGTTCTTCGTCATGGAAGAATATTGGGTTATAAGAGCACAGGCCGCCCATCAACCTATGGAAAGGTTGCTTTATATATTCTTGTACCGGCTTCTTCTACGGCTTTAGGTCCAAATACGGATTATATTCCAGTTTTAAAGAAAGGCTCACGCTTTACTTCTGAAAATGGATTAAATTTTGTTTTAACAGAAAATGTTGATTTTGCACATCCGCAAAACGTTACTGTTGTTGCCGAGGTAGATTCAGATACTAGTGCTCCAACATTTTATGCTATTAAGGCATATGGTACTGTTGTATCAGGGTATTTTAGTCAGCAAGAAATAAAGGTGGGAGATTTTGAAAGATTTAAGAGAATAAAATTAGCTTCAAAAAATATATCAGAAATCATCTCTGTTGTTGATTCTGAAGGTAGAGAATATTATGAGGTAGAATATTTAGCGCAAGATATAATATTTAAAGAATTGCCAAATACCAATTATAAAAACGATAATGTTGCTTCTGTTATTAAGCCATTTATAGCTTCTCGTAAATTTGTTACAGATAGGGATAAATATAATGTTTATTTACAATTTGGAAGTGGCAAGTCAGGCGCCACTGATGTTGTAGCAAGCCCTCAAAGTGTTGCAGCGAATATATTTGGCAAAGACTATGTTACTGATTTAACGTTTGATCCTACGAGACTTTCAGAAAATCATAATTATGGGATTGTTCCAAGCAACACCACATTAACGGTCACTTATCGAGTAACTAATCCGGTTAGTTCAAACGTCGCGACGGGAGGCATAAATCGGACTTCTAGTATTACTATGGATTTTTCAAGAAAAGATAAGTTAGTCAATTCTACTACTCAAGCGGTTATTAGATCCATAGAAGTTTCAAATGAAGAGCCGATTATTGGAAATGTTACAAATGTCAATTCAACTGAATTAAAAATGAAAATTTTTGACACATTTCCAACACAAAATAGAGCAGTAACACAATCAGATTATGAAAATTTAGCCTATAGGATGCGCGCCCAATTTGGCTCAATAAAAAGAGTATCAGCCCAAAAAGATCCTGATTCTTTAAAAAGAAATCTTAATATGTATGTAATTTCAGAAGATGAGAAAGGTTTTTTAATTGCGACAAATTCTACGATTAAAAATAACTTAAAAACATGGTTAAATCATTATAGAATGATTAGTGATACGATTGATATTCTTGACCCCTATATAATCAATATTGGAATAGAGTTTATTGTCAAGCCCACTGCTGGTGTGGATAAATTTGTTTTGTTAGATAGTTGTGTAAACGCTTTAAGAAAAAAATATTCAGTACCGTTTTTTATTGGTGAGCCGATTTATATTAGTGATTTGTATTTGGCCTTAAAGGATGTTACTGGTGTTTTGGATGTAGTGAGGGCAAAACTGGTTAATAAAACAGGTGGTGATTATTCTAGCACCGAATTAGATATAAATAGTAATTTATCCCCACAAGGTGATTATTTGATGGTGCCTAAAAATGCTATCTTAGAGATTAAATTTCCAGCAACGGATATTAAAGGAAAAATTAGATAATGGCGCTAAAACGCTATAAAGCCGATGCAGACACAACAATTGTTAATGCATACCAATCTGACATGCAGACTCGCGCCACTGGCGCAAACGCTGGAGAAGCAGATGTGTTAGAAACGTTCTCGATCTATGCTAGGCAGACTGCCGCTACATCAACAGCTTCTGGCTCATCTGAGTTATCAAGAATTTTGATTAAATTTCCAATTTCGGATATATCAACTGATAGAACTAATTCAGTAATTCCTGCCAGCGGCAGTGTAAGCTTTTACCTTCGAATGTATAATGCGCAGCATTCTAAAACAGTGCCAAGAGACTTTAAGTTAATTGTTTCTGCTATTTCTCATTCATGGCAGGAAGGAGTTGGATTAGATTTAGAACAATATAAAGATCTTACAAAAAATAAATCCGGCACTAACTGGATAAATGCAAACAATAATTTTACTTCTGCGTCAGCGACTGTAACCGCTTTAAGCAAAACCGCCGCCCAAGCGAACACAAGAGTGTTGACCATAGCAGACTCTAGCGCAAATTCAGTTAGTTTTACAATTGATAATTCAATTTCCACTTCCACTGCTACGAAAATAGCGTTTGGAAATGCTAATAGTGATGCAGAACAATTTGCTACCAATATTGTGGCAGCAGTTAATCTAGCTCAAGCTGCCTCCACGTTAAATGTTACTGGCTCCTCATCCTCTGCCACCGTAACTTTAAAACAAACAGTAAATGGAATTGCTGGCAACTCAGCGGCCGATATCGCTGGTACAGCAGTAGACGATAGTGTTGTAACCATAGTCAGTCAGTTTAGCGGCGGCGATGGCGCCTGGTCAAAGGCCGGCGGTGACTATTTGACGGGGTCGGGGGATGTTGTTTATACTCAGTCGTTTACAACTGGATTAGAAGATTTAGAAATAAATATATCTGATATTGTAGAGAACTGGATTACTGGCTCTGCCGGCAGCAAATATGACAATTATGGTCTTGGTATTTTTCTTTCTTCTAGTTATGAAGCGTATACAGGCTCTAGCGCCCCACAGGGCAGCAATCTTAATGGAGCAACCACATCTTACTATACAAAAAGATTTTTCGCTAGAGGCTCACAATACTTTTTTAAACGTCCAGTGATTGAGGCCCGATGGGATGATTCCACGCGAGACGATAGAGGTGATTTTTATTATAGTAGTTCTTTAGCGCCCGCTGCGGATAATTTAAATAAAATTTATCTCTATAATTATGTTCGTGGAACATTGAAAAATATTCCGCGCATCGGTACCGGAAATATTTTAGTTAGCCTTTATTCGGGATCGTCTGATAATTCTGCCCCTTCTGGTTCTAAATTATCTTTACATGATGGCACGTCATATGTCACAGGGGGTTATGTTTCAACTGGTATTTATTCGGCATCTATTGCTGTTACAGCAGCTGCCACTCCGTTGAAGACTCTTTATGATGTATGGTATAGCGGTTCTGTGCAATATAGTACTGGCTCTATTCTTCCAAAAACTTTAAGCGGTGGAGAAACTGTAGCAAAGCCAACTTATTATTTGAAGATTACTAATTTAAGAAACAAATATCGTTCAAATGAAGTTGCTAGATTTAATTTATTTTGCCGCAATAAATATTGGAACCCAACTGTTTATACTGCGGTAAAGGCGGTTGCTCCCACTACAATAATACAAAGCGCCTCATACAGGGTCTATAGAGTATTAGATGCTTATAATGCAATACCATATGGCACCGGATCGGATTTACATACAGTATTATCTTATGATGTTTCTGGGAATTACTTCGATTTTGATATGAATTTATTAGAGCCTGGTTACGCATATGCATTTAAATTCGCATTTTATGATGCCGAATTGCAAGCTTGGATGGAACAAAATGAGACTTTCAAGTTTCGAGTAGAAGATTATGAGTATTAAAAAACTTTTTGATTCAACAAACAAACCGAACAATTATTTAGCCGACACCACTGAGAAAGATGCTTTCGCAGAGGCAGAGTCTGCGAGAAATGTAAATGCTCTTAATGAAAAACAAGATACTTACATTCCACAAGTTGATTATTCAAAACCAGAACATTTTGTCAAATATGGTTCTGCATATTTATATTATAAATCAGCGATAGAAAGAGTTCTTGATTTTTTTCCTTATGATGGATCTGATGCGGAAATAAATGAGTTTTATAATAAATCATTAGATATTGAAAAATACATTTTTGACAATTTATATCCTCGAAGAAATGGTTATGCTGTTTTATGCTCTGATGGGTGGGGGACTTTAGATGGCTCCTTGAAGAGTGGATATGGACTTCCAAGCACCCTAGAACACATTACTTTATATGGCGGCCCAAACACCGTCACAGCGACAACTACAGCAAAATTATTTCAAAACCCTAAATCATCAAAGACAGATTTTGCTAACATATATGACACAGATATATACACCACTGCAGGGCTTCCAACAAATTACGGCTCTGGCTCTAGAGAATCAAATTTAAAATCTGATTTTGATACTGGTGTTACTGCTGAATTTTGGCTGAAAACTGGTTCGTTAAGTGATGCTTTAACTGAAAAACAAGTTGTTTTTGACATGTGGAACAATGTAGCTTCCTCAAGTGCTGGCTATGGGCGCCTCACGATTGCTCTTACTGCTAGCACGGCTGCCACAGCAACAATTACCCTCGATGACACTATCGACGCCGGCAGTATGGATTATGGACAAACAATACAAATTATTTCGACAGATGGTACGACAAGGACTTATACTGCAAGAGCAGCCAGCGATTTCGCAAATAATGAATTTGATGCTGACGGCGGCTTTGATGATAAAGCTGCAGCCTTGAAATCGGCTATTGAACATTCGTCAGGGCATAACGGTAAAATCACCGTCACACAGGGTGGCGCCGGCGATGCTGTCTTGACACTGAAGCAGGTCACCCACGGCACGGCTGGTAATACTACAATAACTGAGAATTTGTCCGACTGTACGGCAACAAACTTCACAGGCGGCAACAGTTCTCCGTTTCTTGTTACAGCGCAATCTGGTACAACGGGAATTTTTGAGCAATCAATTGGAAATGACATTACAGTCGGTTCGTTGTCTGATTGGAAACATTACGGCTTAGCACTTTATAATAGTGGATCTAAATTTATTGTCAAATTGTATGTTGATGGTCAATTAAATGATACAAACACTTATTCAAATACTTTAAATGAGATAAATTCTAAAGATATGGCCGGCCGAGTCGGTGCTTTATTGACAGCACCATCGGCTTCGAATGGTGCGCTGGGCGTTGCTTCTACTATGGTCGGATCCGGCAAATTAAGTGGGTCTATTGATGAATTTAGATTTTGGAAAGTCCGACGAAATTCTCAAGAAATAGCTAAAAATTGGTTTACCCACATAAGAGGGGGTGTAAATACAGATATTTCTAATACGACTCTAGGTGTCTATTACAAATTTAACGAGGGTATAACACAAACTTCGTCCGTTGACAGCATTGTTTTAGACTATAGTGGCAGGGTCAGTAACGGAACTTGGACTGGTTATGCTAGCACCTCACGAAACACTGGCTCTGCGATAATATCTGCTAGTGCCGCAACTGTTGAATATGAAGATCCTGTCGTTAGATCATCCCACCCAGATGTTGTTTCCTTGAAATCAAGATTGATGACTAGTGGTTCTAATCATGATTATACAAATGTTTCTTCAATGTTGGGCTTGCTTCCAAGTTGGATTGCAGAAGAACACGAATCGTCCGAAGATGGAAATTTACAGGTTTTGTGTCATATTGTTGGAACATACTTTGATAAACTTCATCTTTTGATTTCACAGCTTTCTAGATTTAGAGGCCAAACATATACTAGTTCTTCTTACAAGCCGTTGCCGTTTGCGCAACATATGCCTCAATCATTGGGCCTGTATACTCCTGATATATTTATTGATTCTGATGTGCTTGAAAGATTTATGAACAGAAATCAAACTATGTTATTTGATTCTGATTTAAATGATATGAAAAATATGATTTATCTTAATCTTTATAACAACTTATCTTATATCTATAAATCAAAAGGTACCGAAAGAGCTATTAGAAATGTTTTAAGATGTTTTAATCTTGATGAGAAGTTGATCAAATTTAATGTTTATTCGAATGATCAAACGTATGAATTACAAAATAAACTTGTACAAACACTTGTTAAAAAGAAGAGTGCAAACTTTAATACTGTAACAAATATAACGGGAGTGGTATATCAAGCTCAAGATTCGTCTAATAGTGATAGTTTAGGATATATATCTGGTAGTCAAACAAATGGCTATGAAGACAAACATGGTTTTACTGTAGAGTCGGATATCTTTTTCCCAAGTTTTAAAAAGGAATCGGACTCTTTTGATAGAAATGATACTGATATTTCTCTTTTTGGTATGCACACTGTTGACACAGGAAGTGCAGCCTCTTTAAATGGAACCACTACAACATGGGTAGATTTAGATTATGCTAATTTTCAAGTACTTGCCATTAGAGATTCAGAATATTCAAAAAATGTTCATTTCAAATTAACTTCCTCTAATTCGCCAAATTTAATTCCGGAATTAACTAGTAGTACCTTTTTAAGTGTTTACGATAATGATCGTTGGAATCTTTCTGTTCGAATTAAACCAAGTAATTATCCCCAAACAGATATGGTGACTGGATCTGATGTCTACACTTATGATGTAATTTTTAGGGGCGTTAATACGATATTAGATACAGTACAAGATAGCTTTATGTTGACGGCATCATTATCAAAAGCGAACGGCCGAAAAATTTTAAGATCAGCTAAAAGGCTTTATGCAGGATCCAGAAAGACAAACATTACCGGCGGCATACTACAAAAATCTGATGTTTTGATTAGCAATGTTAGATACTGGACAAAATATATTGATGATATGGATTTGAATCAGCATATATTTGATATTGAAAATCGTGGAGTATCTGGTTCTTACAAAGAAATTTCTCCAAAAGATCCTAATGATAAAAATATAGAAGTTTTAAATTTAAACACATTGGCGCTTGATTGGTCATTTGATAATGTTACGAGTTCAAATACTGATGGCACATTTAATGTAACAGACATGAGTTCTGGATCGGCATTCGTAAGAAGCAACTATGGATGGATGGGAAACATTACTGGCTATCAACTTACAGGTAAGGGACAAGATTTTGCTGGTTCTTCAGATAGGGCAATTTCTGAAGATGTAATTAATACATATAAATTTGTTAATCCAGAAAGGGTTATTTCTTCAGATATGATTCAAGTTTTAACGGAAGATGAAAAGCTTTTTGGCATTACAGAAATTGTTCCGAACTATTATTTCAGTTTAGAAAAAAGTATGCATGCTGCGATTTCAGAAGAAATGCTTAAATTCTTTGCTGGAGTTATTGATTTTAATAATATCATTGGCGAGCCAGTTAACAGATATCGGTCTAGGTACAAAGCGCTCGAAAAGTTGAGAGAAATTTTCTTCAGAAAAGTTACAGAAGTAAAAGATGTTGAGAAATATCTCGATTATTATAAATGGTTTGATGAATCTTTAACAGATATAATAGAACAATTAGTCCCGGCCACATCTGTATACGCATCAGACGTTTTAAACATTGTTGAAAGTCATGTTCTAGAAAGACCGAAATATAAAACTCAATTTCCCACGCTAGAATTCCAGCCATCAGATCCAGAAGCTCCACTGGTAGGAATTATGGAAAAGACATATGCCGATTCTCCTCCAATGGCCTGGTCCTCTCCGTTGCCCTCTTCTTCTGCCACTGAGCTTCGTTCGACAAGAGTACATGAAGATTATTGGGACGAAAGGGCGGAAAGTGACGCTCCTGAAATCACATCTGGAGACTCTACAATAGACGATCAGCGAGGAACGGTACGTCAAGTGAAAAATACTGTTCCCACATTGAGCCAGAGTCGTCCAACTCTTTCTACAACTTCTGGTGTAAGATATACACACGGTAGAGATTGGCTTTTGAGAAATTTTCCCAAACCATATAAGTTTGATCTTCAGAAATCAATTGTATTTAAGGGCGGTGTAAATTTTAACGAAAATAAAAATATTCATTTTACTTATAATGCGCTATATCCTGCTGGTCCTGTTAATCAGGATGGAGGCAGATTTGTTCCTTTGAACGTCTTGATTGGACACGACACAGATTTTGTCGGCCTGAAAGAGACCTATAAAGAGGCGCAAACAATCCATCCCTCTAAAAAGACCAAGAGGAGATTAAAAGTTGAGCATGGCCGCGATTGGCAAGATGGCTTGGGCTATAGCAACCGTAAATCATCTTTTGGTTACCCATTTAATATTGTAAGCTCATCAGTTACAACTGGATACAACAAGAGAGTTGTTGAAAGATTAAGTGCATCGCTTCAAATTACAAATCTTCATAATGACGTATATGGAGATGATATGGAAGTTCCCATGCAAGGCGCGTTCACAAATTACGCAGTCGGCGGCCACCAATCGCGTCATATTAAATTGAATACCGGCGTTGATGATTATATGACGCGTCCAGAAGCATGGAAAATATTATTAGGGAGATGTGTTGGTTACGTTCCTGGATCAACGGCATCGGGTAGCATAGGCATGGTGGGCCCCGATTATCCCCACCCGGAGGCTAATGCAACCGGCGCCGTGCCATATCCAATGACCGCTTCACAAAAAGCTGTTTATTATCGAGATAAGATAGCAAAAAGTCCCGTAAATATTCGTAATATTCACCATACAACTGGTGCCGGCCCAGATTCCCTTAGCTTAACTGTGCCCAATTTAGGCAAGTTTACCGATCCAGAACTTATGCCGGGTAAGCTTATTACTATACTTGGCAACTATAATCAGCAATATGACATAGTAAATTCGGTAGGCGCATATGCCACCCCAAGAAGGTTTGTTGATCAACGTCCAATTTGGACAAGTAGTGTAGATGTTAAAAAAGCAAATGTGTTTAATAATATTACTAATCTCCATCGCGGAGATGAAGAACACTTTAATTTCCAATTAACTTATGCCCCCACACAGTTTACCGGTTCTGGCAATAGAACAATTATAGTGAATCGTTTTTCTGCTCCAGGCGGCCCCGAGGTCATGTCGCGAGGATTTCAAGACATTCGTGGTTCTGAATTTTCACCTTACAATAATTTAAATTATCGACATTTGACCGTGATTAAGCCGTCACAAGGGCCAAGTGGTTCTCAATCAGAGGCTACTGGCTCCGGAATTCCCGGCATCAGAGTTTCTGATATCCATACCAAAGATTATGGTTTACGATCTCATTTGGCGCGCCATACTGCGAGATTTGGTCGCGATTCACTTTGGGTTACTGGCACCACAGCGGTAATCGATGGCCCAGAATCTACAGCCGGCGGCCCTGGCGCATCTTATAACCAGCGCCCTGGTTTTCATAAAGTTCATAGAAACGCTACAACGATCAAAAGAAATAAACGTACTGTTGTAACCTTAGCTTCGATGACGAATACGGTTGTTAGCGAGAGGCAGAGGGACAACTTTTTTGTCCAACATCAGATTCCCAGGAGAGACAAAAACTATTCTTGGATTACAGCATCTTTACACACATCTTCGTTGGGCAATTTAAAATATCAAAGATTTGCTGCTGGGCAAAACACAATTGATGG
>CEPZ01060482.1_pt1 | contig 10350 bp, 17 predicted proteins | sample 530461 | NCBI WGS metagenome assembly CEPZ01 (sample SAMEA2620106, study PRJEB7988) | marine metagenome | isolation source: saline water (ENVO:00002010), including | reverse complement strand
GCTGAATTATGGGATTTTATTCGTGATAAAAAAGCTAAAGGAAAATACCAAACAATAAAAAAGATGGATGAAGTTTTTGGACTTGATTTGTTAAAGAAAGAAAAAATAGAAATCTCTAAAAAAGTAAAAGAACTTATTAAGAAAAGAGAAAAAGCAAGAAAAGAGAAAAATTGGGAAAAAGCAGATGAAATAAGAGAAAAAATAAAAAAACTAGGATATTATTTAGATGATACTAAAAAAGGAGTTGTTGTAAAAAAAGATGGCTGAAAAATTTGAATTTATTAATCTAAAATACAAACCAAAAAATGATTTAATTTGTTTGTTTAGAATTAGACCTACAAAAAATGTGAGTATTAAAAAAGCTGTAAATATTGTTGCTTTGGAGAGTAGTGTTGGAACTTGGACAAAAGTTAAAAGACAAGATTATGTTGAAAAACTAAAGGCAAAAGTTTTTTCTATTAAAAAAGATCTAATTAAAATTGCTTATCCCCAAGAATTATTTGAATATGATAATGTTCCAAATATTCTTTCTAGTATTGCAGGAAATATCATGGGAATGAAAATTGTTAAAACAATAAGATTAGAAGATGTTTCTTTTCCAAAGAAGATTTTGAAAAATTTCAAAGGACCAAAATATGGTATAGAAGGTATAAGGAAAATAATGAAAATTAAATCAAGACCTTTAGTTGGAACTATAATAAAACCTAAATTAGGACTTAACACAAAACACCATGCACAATCAGCATATGAATCTTGGATTGGTGGATGCGATATTGTAAAGGATGACGAAAATTTAGCATCACAAAAATTTAATTTATTTGAAAAAAGACTTTCTAAAACTTTAGAAATGGCAGATAAATCTGAATCTGAAACAGGAGAGAAAAAAGCTTATCTAGTCAATGTTACAGCAGAAACAAAAGAAATGATAAAAAGAGCCCAGTTGGTTGAAATGCAAGGAGGAAAGTATGTTATGATAGATATTATTACTTCTGGTTGGGCAGCATTACAAACTTTAAGAGAATCAAATTTTAAAATGGCGATTCATGCTCATAGAGCAATGCATGCTGCTTTAACAAGAAATCCTGAACATGGAATAAATATGATAGTCCTTGCTGACTTTGCAAGATTAATTGGAGTGGACCAAATTCATATTGGAACAGGAATAGGAAAATTAGAAGGTAAAATAAAAAATATAAAAGAATTAAAAGAAGATATAGAAAAAAAGAATGTTAAAAAAACAAAATTAAGATTAGAACAAAATTGGGGGAAAATTAAATCTGTATTAGGAGTTTCTTCTGGAGGATTACATCAGGGACATATCCCTTTTCTTATTAAAAATTTAGGGAAAGATTTAGTAATACAAGCTGGTGGAGGGATTCATGGACATCCTTCTGGAACAATTGCTGGGGCAAAAGCAATGAGGCAATCAGTAGAGGCTGTCATGAAAAATATCTCACTAAAAGAATATTCTAAAAACCATGAAGAATTAAAATCAGCTATTGATAAATGGGGTACTGTTAAAGAGAAATAGAAAATTTATAAATTAGAATTTGTTCTTTATTAGATGAAAAAAGTGGTGATTGAATGCTCTGGAGCAAGACATATAGCTAAAAAAATTGCAAGAAATTCTAAAAGTGAATATTCTAAACTAGAATTAAAAAGATTTCCTGATAATGAAATGAATATAAGATTTCTAAAAGATGTAAGAGGAAAAAAAGTATTCTTAATCCAATCATTTTATGGGAATATTAATGAAAAGATTGTTGAAACTCTTTTTGCAGGATATACAGCTAAAGATTTAGGAGCAAGGAAAATTAATTTGGTTGCACTATACTTTCCTTATCTAAGAAAAGATAAAAGATTCAAACCAGGAGAGTGTATAAGCTCAAAAGAGATAAATAAAATTTTTAGTGTTTTTGACAAGGTTTTTATTGTTGACCCTCATCTTCACAGAATAAAAAAAATAAGAAAAGTCATTAAAAAAGGGGAGAAAATTAGCTCTGTTAATGCAATTGCAAATTATATCAAAAAGATAAATATCAAAAACGTATTTTTTATTGGGCCAGATATAGAAAGTAATCAATGGGCTAAAAGTGTTGCAGATATTCTCGGAGAAAGATCAGCAATCTTGAGGAAAATAAGGCATTCTTCAAGAAAAGTCAGAATAAAATTTAGCAGAAAAGTTGATTTAAAAAATAGAAATGTGGCAATTATCGACGATATTATAAGTTCTGGTATGACAATGCTTGAGACAATAAAACAAGTGAAGAAATTAAAAACAAGAAAGATTTATTGTATTGCAATACATGGAATATTTGCAGAGAACTCTCTTAAAAGATTACAAAAACATGCAAATATAATAAGTACAAACACAATTCCTTCAAGAGTTTCAAAAATTGATATTTCAAAAGATATTTCAAAAGTTTTAAAATGATATATATAGCAAGTGATCATACAGGATATAAATTGAAAGAGAAATTGAAAAAAAGGATAAGAGGAATCAAAGACCTGGGGCCTTATAAATATGACAAAAATGATGATTATTCTGATTATGCAATTAGATTAGGGAAAAAAGTTTCAAAAAATAAAAATAGCAAAGGGATTTTAATTTGCGGGACAGGACAAGGAATGGCTATTGCAGCAAACAAAATCAAAGGGATTCGTGCAACTCTTGTTTATAATAAATCCTTGGCAAAACAAGCAAAACAGCACTTAAATGCAAATATTATAACTTTATCTGGAAAAACTCTTGAAAAAAGAGCGAAAGAAATAATAAATATATGGTTAAAAGAGAAATTTCAAGGAGGAAGGCACTCAAGGAGATTGAGTAAAATTAAAAGAATTAGTAAAAAAAGATGAAACTACAATTAGCATTAGATGTTGATAAGAAAAGAGCATTAAAGATTACAAAGAAAGTGAAGAAATATATTGACATCATAGAGATGGGGACTCCTCTGATAAAAAGAGAGGGATTGAAAATTGTAAAGAGTTTTAAAAAATTCAGAAAACCTATTGTAGCTGATTTGAAGACTATGGATACTGGTTTTTTAGAAGCAGAATTTGCATTTAAAGCAGGGGCAAAAATAACAACAGTTTCTGCAACAGCAGATGATTCGACAATCAAATCAGCTGTAAAAGCTGCTAAAAAATATAAGGGGAAGGTTGTTGTTGATTTTATTGGTGTTGATAATATCACCAAACGTGCAATAGAAGTTATCAAAATGAATACAAATTATATATGTATTCATACAAGCATTGACTCTCAGCACAAGGGGAAAAACCCTTTCAGTGATTTAAAAAAAGTTTCAAAAATTATAAGTAGCAAAAAAATTGCTGTTGCAGGAGGAATTAATGAAAAAACAATAAATAAGATAATCAGATACAAACCAGAAATAATAATTGTTGGAGGAGCAATAACAAAATCAAAAAATCCCGAGCAAATTGCAAGATTATTAAAGGAAAAATTAAAATGAAGGTGAAGAAAAAACAGAAAATAAAAAATATACTTGAGAAAGTATCAGATGAGCTTGAAGATGTTTTTGAAAAAGTCAATGAAAAGCAAACACAAGAACTTGTTAAAAGTATATTAAAAACAAAAAAAATTTTTCTTATTGGAAGTGGAAGAAGTGGTTTGGTTGCAGAGGCTTTTGTGATGAGATTAAATCAATTAGGAGTAAGAAGTTATCTTATTGAGAAGTCAAAAATCCGAAAAATAACAAAAAAAGATTTTTTGATTGTGATTTCTGGTTCTGGAAAAACAAAAATAACAGAACAAATTGTAAAAAACTTAAAAAAATCAGGAGCAAAAATATGTTTAATTACGTCTAATAAAAAATCTCCAATAGCAAGAAAATCAAATTTAGTAGTTGAAATAAAGGCAAAAACCAAACTCAGAAAAAGAAAATCAATTGAACCTCTAGGAAGTTTGTTTGAACAGGCAACATTTGTTTATCTTGATTCAATTGTAATTATGCTTATGAAAAAACTCAAAAAAACAGAGAAGTTTATGAAAAAGAGGCATTCAAAAACAAAATGAAGGTAATTGTAAGAAAACTCAAAGATATACATAAGAAATTTTCAAAAAAAGAAAAGGTAAAAAAGATTCTGAAAAAAAAGAACCCTGAAATTTACAGAGTTTATGTAAAAAAACTAGATGGAGATTTTGTTGTTGGAAAAACCGTCATAAAACCAGGACAAATAGGTGGGGAGTATTATATGACAAAAGGACACAGACATAAAATACAAATTCCTGAGGTTTATATTCTTGAAAAAGGGAAGGGGAATCTTATTCTTCAAAACAAAAAAGCAAAGATGATAAATATGAAGAAGAATATCCCTATTATTATTCCTGGAAAATCTGCTCATAGACTTGTTAACACAGGAAAAAACAAATTAGAAGTTTTGACAATTTACAGCAAAAAATCAGGACACAGTTATAATGTTAAATTTAAGAAGAAAGTGGTAAAAAATGAATCTAACGAATAAAAGTATAAAAGTAATAAAGAATCTACAACTTGAGAATGGGGGAATTCTAGCTACATCAAAAAATGGGGCTTACCCTTATGTTTATGTAAGAGATGGTGTAATAATGACTAAGGCATTAAATAGAATGGGATTAAGTAAAAAATCAGAAAAGTTTTATTATTTTATAAATAAGTTTAGCAAAGTTGATAATTACAAGGAAATATTTCATAGATATAATGCAAATGGTCTGCCATGTGTTACAAGAAAAAATGAGAATGACAATGAAGGGATATTGCTACATGGTATTTATGATACATATTTACACACTAAAAAAGAAAGCTTTCTTAAATATATGTGGCCCTTAATTAAAGAAGTTGTAAAATTAATTTATTCTTATTCTAGAAACGGACTTGTAAAAACTGAGAGAAGTATACATGAATTCTATAGACTTGAACATGGATATGAGATATGGACAAACAGTGTTTGTTGTAGAGGTCTTTATGATGCTTCCAAAATAGCAGATATACTCGGCCATAAAGATAAAAGTAAAGAATGGGAAAAGAAGGCAAAACAAATAGAGGAGAACATACATAAAAAACTATTTAACAAAAAACTAGGCATTTTTATTAAAAATAAAAGGTTTCCAGAAACTCCTGATATTTCGCAACTTGCCCCTTTTTATTTTAAGATAGTAAATTCAAAAGTAATACTTAGAAAAACACTGAATTATTTACAAAAACATATTTGGAATAATAGTATTGGAGGATTTAGGAGATTCGAAAAATTTGAGGTTTGTAAAGACTGGCACTGGTATACTGGAGGGAGCGGAAGCTGGATATTTTTTACTTGCTGGGGAGCTAAGTTCTACAACCAGATAGGTGATAAGAAAAAGGCCAGGGAATGCCTCTCTTTTGTGAATAGAGTTGCAGCTAAGTCTGGTGGTTTATTACCAGAACATATCTCAACAAAAGAGGAATATTATTTATGGAAAAAAAAGGAGATTGAATTTAATAGAAGAATAATCAATGAAACAAAAAAGGCTGAGAAATTTATAAAAAAGTTTAAAGATAAGAAAATGATTTATTGGGCAAATCCACTTGGTTGGAGCCATGCTGAATACATTTTAATAAAAAAGGATTGGAAAAAATGACAAAATGAGTTATATAGTAGGTATTGATTTTGGAGGAACAAAGATAAACACAATACTCATGAATGAAAAAGGAAAAATATTAAAAAAAATTAAAGTTAAAACAGGAAACAAAAGAAAGCAAACCATAAAAAAAATTATTAAAAATATAGATAAAATTTCTTTAAGAAAACAGGTGAAAGGAATTGGTATTGGTGTTCCAGGTATTTTAGATGAAAAAAGAGAAAGAATATTGAATCTTCCAAATATAACTGGCTGGAAAAATATAAATTTGAAGAAGATTATAGAAAACAAAACAGGAAAAAAAGTGTTAATGGAAAATGATGCTAATTGCACAGCACTTGCAGAGTTTTTATTTGGTCATGGAAAAAAGGTTAAGAATCTAGCGTGTTTAACAATAGGAACAGGTCTTGGTGGGGGAATAATAATAAATAAGAAAATTTATATTGGTAAGGGAAATGCAGCGGAATTCGGGCATATTACAATTGAACCACAAGGAATAAAGTGTAATTGTGGTAACTATGGATGTCTTGAAGAATATATTTCTGGCCGTGGAATAGAAAGAATTGCAAAGAAATTAGATCTTAATAAAAATGTTTATGAAATATATAAATTAGCAAAAAAAGGAGATAAAAAAGCTCTAAAAGTTTATGAAATTGTAGGAAAATATCTTGGAATCGGTATATCTAATATAATAATGGTTCTTGATCCAGATTTAATTGTTATGGGTGGTGGAATATCTAATTCAGGAAATATACTTCTAAACCCTACAATAAAAGAAGTAAAAAAAAGAGTATTTTTTAAGCCCTGTCCGATTAAATTGATTAAACTTGAAGGTGATGCTGGCGCAATCGGTGCTGCATCGCTGTTTTTAAGATGAAACAACCAAAATTCAGAGAAATGACTACTAGTTCAGGAACTCTTATTTTAGCAGGAAAAGATGCAAAAAATAATGAGGAACTTATTAATGAAGTAAAACCTTTTGAAGAAGTTTTTCATACAGCTCTTCCCGGAAGTCCATTTGTTAGAATTGTTGGTAAATCTAAAAAAGGGGATATTAAAAAAGCTGCAATATTTTGTGCAATACATAGTAGAGATTGGAAAAAAAATAAAAAAGATGTAAAGATTCACAGATTTAAAGGTAAAGATATTTACAAAGAAAAAAATATGAAACTTGGAACATATGGAATAAAAAATTTTAAAATAATTAATATTAAAAAAGAAGATATATTAAAATGAAAACAATAGGACAAAGACAATTAGGAAAAAACGGAATAACAACTAATTTCATTGAAACATTAAAAAACAATTTTAAAAATTATGAAAATATTAGAATTTCTGTTTTAAAAAGTGCCGGGCATGACAAAAGTAAGGTAAAAGAATATTCAAGAGAAATTCTTGAAAAATTGGGTAAAAATTATACTTCAAAAGTTATTGGATTTACAATTGTTATAAAAAAGTGGAGAAAAGCAGTTAGATAAATTTATAAACCTCTTTTCTCCTTAATCTTTAAGTTAAATAGTTTAACTAATCTAACATCGAAAGATGTGACTTATATAAAAATGGCAGTTTATGATATTGATGCTCAAGAATATAATTCAAAATTAGCTGAAAGTTTAAAAAAAATTCCTGAATTTAAACAACCAGAATGGTCTATATTTATAAAAACAGGACCTTCTAAAGAAAGACCTGTAGATGATCCTGATTTCTGGCATAAAAGAGCTGCAAGTATTCTAAAACAAATTTACAAAAATAAAATTTTAGGAGTAAGTAGACTTAGAACCAAATATGGAAGTAAAAAAAATAGGGGTTATGCTCCTGAAGAATTTAGAAAGGCTGGAGGAAAAATAATTAGAACTATTTTACAACAATCCGATAAAGCAGGATTTACTGAAATTGCAAAAGTAATTAAGGGTGTAAAAGGAAGAAAACCAGGAAGACAATTAACAGAAAAAGGTAAAGAATTTTTGGAGGGAATAAAATGAAAATATATTCTAATCATTACACAATTTCTAAAGAAAATAGTAAAAAAATAATAGAACATTTTAAGGATAAAATAAAAAGTAAAAGCATTTATCTTGGAGGAGGTTATTTTGGTCTTATTAATAATAAAATCCTAGAAATTAATACCCTCTCAATCAATAGAAATAAATCAATTTTATCTGAATTAGAAAATAGATTTAAATTTAAATTAAAAGCTGCATAAAATGCCAATAAAAAATCAAAATAAAAAAATAAAACTAGCAAAAAAAGCAAGACAAACTAAGTGGACTCCTGTTTGGGTTGTTTTGAAAAAATTTGGAATGGGTAAAAAAGTTCATCCCTCATCTATAACTAAACACAGACGTTCTTGGAGAAGAACTAAACTTCATATTAAACCAAGAAAACAAAGAAAATCACATTTTGGATAAAATGACAGCAATAATTAAAACTTACTCAATAGAATATACTCAAGGAAAAGAAATCACAGAAAAAACTCCTTTAGAATATCTAAAAGATTCAATTCTAAATATTCCTAAAAGTTATACAGTTTTAGAGAAAAATGGGTTTGGAATATACAATGTATTTGGAGTTTCTTTGGACTTAAGAAATAGTGAGAATGAATTAAGAACATATGGAACAAAAGAAAGATTACATGAATTTAAATCAGAATTAGAAGAAATATCCAAGATAATTAAACTAATTGAAATTAAAAATGGCAGATAAAGAAACAAAAACAGATAAAATTGAAAGAGAATACATAATTCCTTTAAGAGAAAAATGCAGAGTTGTTCCAAGATATAAAAAAGCAAACAAGGCAATAAAAACAATAAAAGAATTCTTAGTTAAACACATGAAAATAAGAGATAGGGATTTGAAAAAAATTAAAATTGATAAATATTTAAATGAGGCAGTTTGGTTTAGAGGAATTAAAAAACCTCCTGCAAAGATTAAAGTTAAAGCAATAAAAGAAGGAGATATTGTAAAAGTAGAACTTTCTGAAATGCCGAGTAAATTAAAATTTAAAAAAGCTAGACTTGAAAAAAGAGAAAGAAAAGCAGAAGATAAAATTGAGAAGAAAAAAGCTATTTCGCAAGTTGAGGAAAAGAAAACAGATGAAGAAAAAAAGGGAATTGAAGAAAAGAAAGTAGAAGAAAAAGAAAAGAAATCAGCAGTAGTTGAAGAAGGTAAAAAAATAGAAAAAGCGGCTGCAAAACAAGTAAAACATAATGTTGGTGGAAAAACAAAACAGCCAAAACACCAAATTAGAAAAGCCTTAGCAAAATAAGTTTTTATACTTGAAATTTCTTAAAAAGTTATGACAAATTTTCAAAATAAAGATATAAAAGAACTTCTAGAATTTGGGATAATTAATTAAATCTTAATCTCTTTTATCAAACTACCAATTAATTTATCTGTATTAGCCCATTTTGCATAAGCATTCCATCCTTGAAAGATTTCTAAAAACTTTTCATAAGTTATTTTTTCTTTATTGAATAGTTTTATTTTTCTTCTTATGTTTTTAATGTTTCTTTTTCTTAGTAATTTGAAATAATAAAAGTTTCTAAATCCAACAAAGTCTATTCCTTTTGAAAGGTTAATTATTTTTGATTTGTCTGGATGTAATTCTAACTTTAATCTATTTATTAAAAATTCTTGAATTTCTTTTTTCCATTTTATAAGTTGTGATTTAGAAGAATGTAATATTACAAAATCATCAACATATCTTATATAATATTTTACTTTTAATTTATGTTTTACAAATTTATCTAATTCGCTTAAATAAATATTCGCAAAAAATTGCGAAGTTAAATTTCCTAAGGGCATTCCTTTTCTGTTCTCTACTGAATCTAATTTTCTCTGTGAAGTAGAGAATCCTAAAGAATTTTTCAAATTCTTTTTATTATCAGAGTTGGCGCATCTCTCTTTCTCTTGAGTAAGCACTGAGTTAACCAAATTACCTTTTCATCCTTGATTTTTTTCTTGATTATGTTTAACAATATCTTATGATTAACTTCTTGGAAATAATGTTTTATGTCTGCTTTCAAACAATATCCTTTTATTTGATTGTTGTTAAACCATCCATTTATTTTTCCATTTCTTGATATTTTTCTTTTGAACTTGTAGAATCTTTCAATTGTGAAAAGGTTTCCTTTGCCTTTTCTGTTTGCACAATTATCATAAATAAATATTTTATCAAAAATAGGTTCAATTATATTACATAAGGCATGATGAATTACTCTATCTCTAAAGTCAGATTTTGAAATTTTTCTTGTTTTTGGGTCTCTTAGAATAAATGTTTCCAGAGGCTTTGGTTTATAGGTTTGAGATTTTAATTCATCATGTAATAGTTTTAAGTTGTAAGCAAGATTTTCTTCAAATTCTTTAACATATTGTTTTTTGGTTTTACCTTTTTTTGCTTTTTTATAAGCAAGAATAAGATTTTTTAGAGAATATATTTTAGTGTAAAGATTATTGTATGATTTCATTTTAATATCTTGGGCTAAGGCTATTTCAAAAGAGCATCTGTCGTCAAAACCCTTATCATCATTCGCATTGACGTTAAGTCTATTGTCGAAGTTGTTCGAGTTCAAGTTGGCAACTCTTTTAGTAGCTCATTAATTGAAAGTAAATCACCACTACTTCAATTTTCACATTCATATCCTAATTACTAATTGTTGTAGTTGAATTTTATGGTTTATTCTCTTCTGCAAGATTAAACACTATTAATAAGCGTGTAGCCTTAGCAGAGGAATACC
>CEPZ01080100.1_pt1 | contig 10351 bp, 11 predicted proteins | sample 530461 | NCBI WGS metagenome assembly CEPZ01 (sample SAMEA2620106, study PRJEB7988) | marine metagenome | isolation source: saline water (ENVO:00002010), including | reverse complement strand
TGTAAGGTAAGAACGTTAATTTAACTCCTTTCTTTTCTGCAGTAACTTTTTCTACATCACGTACCTTACTTAACTCAGTTATATCAGCTTCATCAATATGTGTAACATGAGCAGCTCTATCAACAGCATTTCTCATATTTTTAGCAATAACTTTTCTAACACCCTTTAATGGAATTCTTTCTAAGTAACCATAGAAATCATATTTCCTTGTGCTCTTAACACCTTTAGAACTTTCTTTGACTTCTTTCTTCTCCACAACATTAGTAGTAGATTTACTTAATCCACCACCTTTAGAAGCTTTCTTAATATCCTCTTCAGTTATTAAACCATTATTTCCAGTTCCTTTAACTTTTGTTAAATCAATTCCTAAAGTTTCTGCTAATTTTCTAACTAATAAAGTAGCTCTAACTTTTGGTTTTTCTATATTTATAGAAGAATTAATCTCAACTTTCTTACTTCCTACTTCAGAAGCTTCCTCTAATTCTCCTACAACACCAACTGATTTCCTTTCCTTCTCAACTTCAACTTTTTTGACTTCTTCTTTTACTTCAGTCTTTACTGGTTCCTCAATTTTTTTAGTAGTAGCAGAACCATCATCAATAACAACTAAAACATCTCCAACATTAACAGTTTCTCCTTCTTTAAAATTAATTTTTTGAATCTTTCCAGCAGCAGGACTTGGAATCTCAGCAACCGCCTTATCAGTCTCAACATCAGCAATTATTTGATCTTTTTTTACCTTGTCGCCAGTTTTAACTCTCCATTTAACTATCTCACCTTCAGTAATACCTTCTCCAACATCTGGAAATTTAAATTCATAAGCCATTTTAATAATTCAAAACATCATTAATACCTTTCATAATTCTATCATGATTTGGCATGTAATGTTTCTCTAATTTATACAAAGGAAATATAGTATCAAAACCAGTAACTCTAATTACAGGAGCCTGTAAATCTAACAAAGCTTTTTCATTTATTAGCGCAATCAACTCAGCACCAAACCCAGAAGTCTTAGGGGCTTCATGTACAATAACAACTCTTCCAGTTTTCTTTACACTTTCAATTACAGTCTCAATATCTAATGGCTTTAAAGTTCGTAAATCAATAACTTCAACACTTACTTTCTCTTTTAAACTATCAGCAACTTCATTACAATCTTTAACAACACTACCCCAAGTTAATATACTAACATCAGTTCCTTCTCTACTTATTCTAGCTTTGCCTAAAGGAATTTCATAAGATTCTTTTGGAATATCTTCCTTAATAGATCTATAAACTCTTTTAGGTTCATAAAATATAACAGGATCAGGATCTCTTATTGCGCTTATCAACAATCCTTTCGCATCTGAAGGTGTACTAGGCATTACAACTTTTATCCCAGGAGTATGAATAAAAATATTTTCCATACTTTCACTATGGTGTTCAAGTGCTCTTATACCGCCACCACATGGAGCTCTAATAACTAAAGGACAAGTATATGCACCTCTTGTTCTATTTCTTAATCTTGAAGCATGACTTATAATTTGGTTCACAGCAGGATATAAAAAACCAGAAAATTGTATTTCCGCTATTGGCTTTAAACCAGCAGCAGCCATTCCAATTGAAAATCCAACAATTCCAGATTCAGCTAACGGTGTATCAATAACTCTTTCTTTCCCATATTTTTTTTGTAATCCATCAGAAACTCTAAAAACTCCTCCATCAAGACCAACATCTTCTCCTAAAATAACTACATCCTCATCTTGATTCATCTCTTGAAACAAAGCCTGATTCAAAGCCTCAACCATATTCAAAACATTTTTTTGTTTACTCTTTTTTTTGATTTGTTTTTTCTTCTTTACCATTATTTTATTGTCTTCTTTAATTCCTCTAATTGTTCTTTCAAAAACCAAGGCATCTCTTTATATGTAAATTTAAAAATATCTTCCACGTTCGGTGGGGGATAAGATTCTCCTCTTGCAACGATAGATTCAACTCTTTCAGAAATTACATCTTCAATATCATCAAAATAATTATAATTCTGAATTTTTTTCTTTAACATGTATAATTCTAATCTCAACAAAGGATCTCTTTTCTTCCAAAATGAAACTTCTCTACTTGATCTATATCTACTTGAGTCGTCAGCAGTTGTATGATCTGCCATCCTATATGTAACACATTCTATTAATGTTGGTCCTTCATCGTTTCTTGCTCTTTCTAAAGCTTCTTTAGTTGCTCTATAAACTGCAAAAATATCATTGCCATCAACTTGTATTCCTTTAATACCAAACCCAATAGCTCTCTGAGCTATAGTCTCAGCATTAGTTTGATTTTTCCTAGACAAAGAAATAGCATATTGATTATTCTGACAAATAAAAACAACAGGTAAATTAAAAACACCAGCAAAGTTCATAGCTTCATTAACATCACCTTCAGACGTCGCTCCGTCACCAAAGTAAGTTATACAAGCAGAATCTTTTCCTTGTAATCTTAAACCATAAGCAAAACCAACAGCATGTAAAGTTTGAGATCCAACAGGGACAGCAATTGGAAATGCATTTACGCCAGGTGTTATTTGGTTTCCTCTTTCATCTCCTCCATGATATAATAATGTAAATTCAGCAGGCAATCCTCTTGTAATATAAGCAGGATTTTCTCTAAAAGATGGAAAAAACCAATCTTGATACCCCATTGCATAAGCAGATCCAACAGTAGAAGCTTCTTGACCTTTAACAGGTGCAAAGGTTCCAATCTTACCTTGTCTTTGTAAAGCTAACATCTTTTCATCTAATTTTCTAGATAGTAACATTAATTCATACATTTTCTGTATATCTGATTCCGGAAGTTTAGGAATTAAATTAGGATAAAATCTTCCATTATGTTTTAGAACTTGTAAATACTCTACTTCAAACTTAGCAATAATCTTCTTTACCATTCACACCTCTTTTTTAAAATTATTTTCCTTGAGCCCATGCTTTTAGTTTAGCATATGTCATTGAACCACATACTTTCTTACCTGTTTTAGTATTAATAAAAAAAGGAACTCCTCCACAAAAACCATTATCTGCTTCTTGGAATTTTTTAGCATTAGCAGCATTGTGCCACACTTCTAATTTTTTAATTTTAATTTTTTCTTCTTTTTCTAATTTCTCAATTAACGGTGCCATCTCTACACAATGTGGGCAGGCAGTACCGTAGTATTCCACTAATTCATTTGCCATATAATCACCTCTTTAATATCAATTGTTCTCTCTATATAAATTTTTTCTTTGACATTTTATAAAAGAACTATAATTCTATCTCTAATTGTAATAATAATCTAAAAATTCATTCTCTTTAACAAATTCTCCTGTAACTTCTCCTCCATCTGAATTACTACTGCTACTATCTGCACTACTTGTGTCAGATGTTCCGCTATCACTTCCACCAGAATCTCCGCTACTATCTGAACTACTACTATCACTAGATCCCGAATCGCTATCAGATGATCCACTATCGCTTGAACTAGAACCACCATCACCACTACTAGAACTATCACTTGTTCCTGAATCACTACTGCTATCATCTGGAATATTAATAACTTCTCCATTATCACTTGAATCAGAATCACTGCTTCCACTATCTGGTTCAGTATAAGGTTCATCTACATGCCCACCATCACTACTATCACCACTAAAATCATCTTCATAATAACATGCACATCTCATTCCATTATCAACACAATCTGTTCTACTAGCTCCAGGACATTCATCACTACAACCATCTTTACATTGACTTTCTTCATAATCATCTATAGGACCATCATAAGGTCCTCCTTCAAAATGTTCAACATCTTTACAAATACAAACTCCATTCCTAAAGTCCCATGGTTTTCCTTCAGCTTGACATTGATTAGAACATTGCATTTCACGTTCTTTCAATTCTTCAAACCTCATATTATAATCATCATCTTTAAACTGTCCAAAATCTACACATTTAATGTCAATTGGACATTCATAGCCTTGGCCAGATTCTCCCATTATTGGTTCGTCTCCAGCATGTTCACCAAATTGTGCTCTACATTCTGCTTTCTTAACTTTCCAATCATTATCAGTCATACAAGGACCATCATAATTAGAATCATCAAATCCCTGGAATCCTCTTGTTTGAGAAGAAGCCTTATCAAAACAATTCAATCTTTCATTAGGATCGTTAATTTCCCTACAATTAAAATCAATATTAAATCCTGGACCAGGTCCTCTCCTATCATCAAATCCTGGACCTCTACTTCTCATAAATTTCTCACATTCTTGAGGACTAGTAATTCCTTTTTCTGAACATTCTGGAGCATGTATTTTCATCATAATTTTCTCACAAATTGCTCTTCCTTCTCTCTCATTTTGAACATTCGCAGCTAACAATGCTTCTTTACATTCAGGGGGAGAATGAGTTTCTATCATTACTCTTCCACATTCTTCTCGAGTTGTGACACCAGCTTCAACACATTCCCTAGGTGCATGTAAATCAAATTTAGTATCTCCAACATCTTCATCTAACTCATCAAAAATATCTTGTAAATGGTCTGGCAATTCAGGCATATCTAAATCATCTAATTTCTCACAAGCAATCTCATCTCCTTCTATATCACAAGCAACAGCTAAAGGTGCAGCTTGAGAACAAGCTCTAGAAAATTCAGGATAAGGAATTTCTTCACATTTACAATTTTGTCCAGAAGTTTGAAAACATTGAGACATTATTCTACCAAATTTTTTTGCTTCTATAATTTGTTCTTCAGTTAAATCTTGATGTAATTCTTTATGCCATTTTGGAGAATCATCTTCTGTTTTACAAACTTTATAATATTGTGAAAGATCTAATTTAGACAAATCCCTACATAATTCATTTATTTTGCTAGCAATCTCCGCCGCTGTTGCAATCGAAGTTTCTTTCTTTAAAATATCATCAACAAATTCATCTCCTCCTCTTCTGGGATCTTATCTTCTAAATCTTTTATTACTTTTTTAATCATAGCAGCACTATTCAAGACTTCATCTTTTCTTTCAGGTGAAACTTCTTTCTCTAATAATTCTGCTTTGTCAATATAACTCTTTAGTGCAACTTTAGCAGCTTCAATATTTCCAGCTTCAATCATTAATTTAATCTCATCAATTTTTTCTTCTCTTACCTCAAGCTCATCGCCAAATCGATCAAAGAATTCATCTAAAAAATAAAATGCACTATCTGGAGTAATTCCTCCATCAACAAGATCTACCTCACCTTCAAATTCAACAAAAGTTTCAATAACTACACATTCACCATTTGAAACTCCACATGTAAATTCTTTAGTTGGTGGAAGACATAATGCTGCAGCGACAAAGTCAGCCGGAGCACAACTATCTCCACATTGCAAACAAAGTAAATCATCTTTTTTATCTCTTCTATCATCATAAGGTCCATCATCAGGTCCTCCATAAAAACCACATTTCTCAACACAGCCGAAACATTCAGGATGCTCTCCTCCGACTGCTCCAGGTCCACAATCTCTCCCTGGTACCAATCCTTTGTCAACCATACAACCCACCATACATCTTTCACTATCTCCAAATCTTCTATCATCATCTCTAAAATCTCTTTGAAAATTTTGACCATACACAGAAAAAGCTAAACCAATAATTAAAAGAAATGCAAATAAAAAGACCACACTCTTTTTTAACATCTTATTACAATATATTAATTATATATAAAGTTTCCTCAAAACGATTTTTAGAAAATATTATTAACAATTGATTATCTACAATTTATATGAAACCACATTTTTATGCAATTTTAGCTGCCTTTTTTGCAGGTACAGTTGGAATTTTGGTAAAATTATCTGGAACAGATATCCATCCAATGACTCTAGTTTTTTATAGAGTATTTTTAGCTTTCTTATTTTTACTAATCTTCGTTCCTTTAATAGATAAAAATACATTTAAGATAAATAAAAGTGATCTAAAAACTTTCTTTTTTGTTGGTGTTTTAATAGCAATAGCAATAGCATTATTCACAATTGCTAATACTCTAGCTCCTGTACAAAACGTATTTTTACTTGTTAGTACAGCCCCCTTCTTTGTTTTAATAATAGCATACTTCTGGTTAAAAGAGAAAATAACTTCAACAAAGATAATAACATTAATTATAGCAATTATTGGCTTAATAATAATTAATCCTTTTCAATCAGGATTTGCTTTAGGAAATTTATTAGCTATAATAACAGCTCTTTTCTATGCTTTATTTATAACAGCCATGAGAAATACAGATAAAGATCATAGTATAGGTAGTGTTGTGTGGTTTTTCTTTTTTTCTACATTAATTTTACTACCTTTTCCATTTATTTATGGATTTGGCTCATTTTCCTTAGAATCACTAAAATATATATTATTATTAGGGTTTATTGCAACAGCACTACAATTTTTGTTCTATAATATGGCTCTTAAAAAAGTCGAAGCAGAGACAGATTCTCTAATTAATACTATAGTTTCTCCTATTGTAGCTATAATTTTAGCTGTTTTAATCATAAGTGAACCTCTAAATCTAAGAACTATTATTGGTGGTTCTATACTAGTTTTCTCAGGGATATATCTAGAAACTCATAAAAAGAAGTTGAAACAGGATAGATAAATTTTTAAGTTTTTCTCTGTAGTTACTAATACAAGATGAGACTTACATTCAGTACAGAAAGATTATACACTGAAGCAGAAACAGAGAAAATAGCTTTTTATTCTAATATGTTAAGTGTCTATAAGGAAAAAATGTTAGTTAATCCAAATTCAAAAACTTGTGGCATTACAAGAGAATATATAGAATCTTCAAGAATTCATAGCAAACTGGAAGAGTTTAAGTTTGGAGAAAAATTAATAAACGATTTGGAGGATATGATCTCAAATTTCCAAGAAACCGCTGTTTAACAGTTCTGAATATGTTTTAATAGATATTTCCATAAAAAGAATCTAAAAAAATCTTCTTAAAACAACATCGAATTTTCTTTTATATTCATCTTCACTACCAGAATAAGTTTTTATAACTTTATTAAATCTTTTAATCAGTTCTTCTTTATCAACATGTTTAACTAAAGTTTGGATATCTTCTTCATCTCTAGCATTTAATCTAGAAGTTTTTGTTATAATAATATCAATAGGATTTAATGCTTTAAGAATTATGTTTTCCATTTTTATTATTTCCTTTGATTTTTCTATATAATCTTTAGGTAATTGCTCTGAAAAAATAAAGCCATCTATAAATATATCTACTTTAAACTTATTATCCAAAACTTTCTCAAAATTACCTTTATCTTTTGAATTAATACAAAAATCAATATTAATAGTAGAAGACTTTAATCCTAATAATGTCATTGCAGTGCCTCCTACAGAAACAATTATCATTTCATTCTTTAGTTTTTTATCAATTTCTTCTAACCAGTTTAATAAATCATTTTTCTCTATCATAAATAAACCTCATTTAATTTTTTAAAATCTTTATCAAAAAATCTACCTAATAAATTCCATTTTTTTATTCTTTCTGGAGATGTTTCTTCAAGAAAGTCGTAATCTCCTTCAACTAATAAAGAGATTTCTTTATCCTTACTATTTTTTAGATAATCAAGAAAATCCTCTAAATAATCTAATTTCTTTAACATTATGGCTGTTTCAATTAAATATCCAACCTTATTTTTTATTCCGTACATACTAGAAAGCTCTAATAATTTAAATTTATTAATCTTATTTTTAATCAATATTATTGGTATAGCTTCAATAAATCTAGCATATGGATACTCTGTAAGTATTTTTATTATTAGATTCTCAATACTAATTTTCTTTGCTCTTTTCTTTTTTATAGAGAACATTTCATACCCATAACTATCAAGATTATACTCAATAAAAAAGATATTCTTTCTTTTATCTTTATTAATTTCCCTCAAAATGTTATTTTGTGTTAATATACCTGCAGCTATTAATTTTGGCCTTATTGATCTATACAAGTAATTTTTCTCTATTTGCTTTAGCTTTCTACCTTCCATTTTTCTCACAATCGTATTTATCTCAACTTTCCCAAATATTTTCCTCATTAACTGTTCTTTTATAAGCATAATCATTATTAAGATTATCTAATATATAAGCTTTTCTATAAATAAACCAAAAGGTTTATAAAGAGTAAATACCACTCTATAGTAACAAATAGGAGGTTTCATAATATGGAAACTGAAAATATAAACCAAACTGAAACTGAACAAGTTCAAGAGGAAACTAATCAAGAGGAAACTTCACAAGAAGCTACTCAAGATGAAACTCAAGAACAAACTCCAGAAGAAACTTCAACTGAAGACACAAGCGAAGAATCAACTGAGGAAACTCAAGAAGATAATTCAAATGAAGATTCACAAGAAGATTCAACTGAAGACAGTTCAAATCAAGAGGAATAAACCCCTCTTTTTTTTATTTCAGTAGGTAAATTTAAAAATATTAAAAACACATAAAACTAAGAAAATGACAAGAGCTGATTTAGTTCATCAATGTTAAGAATTCTGATTTACTTAGTTACAATAATAAAAAATTAAACGAAGAAAAGCTATTTAAAGATAATAATTCTAAAAATAGTAATATGAATCTTCAACCACCAAAAGGTATGCGTGATTTCTTACCTAAAGATATGATTAAACGTGAGTCTATTATATCTCTAATTAAACAAATTTTTGAAAAATATGGATTTGATCCTTTTGAAACTCCAATGGTTGAATACGCAGAAACTCTAGAAGGTAAATATGGGGAAGATGAAAAACTTATTTATAAATTTAAAGATAAAGCAGGTAGAAATTTAGCATTAAGATATGATTTAACAGTTCCTTTATCAAGAGTTATAGCTTCTAACAAAGAATTACCTAAACCTTTCAAGAGATATCAAATTTCAAGAGCTTGGCGTTATGATAATGTACAAAAAGGTCGTTACAGAGAAATATGGCAATGTGATATTGATACAGTTGGTTCAAAATCTTTATTATGTGAAGCAGAACTAATCTCAGCATTTATAGAAATCTTAGAAAATTTAAAATTTAAAAAATACTCAATTAACATTAATAATAGAAAAATTTTGGACTCTATAGCAAGATATGCTAATGTAGAAAATAAAAAAATAAAAGATGTATTTGTTTCTATAGATAAATTTGATAAGATTGGATTACAAGGAGTAAAAAAAGAATTAGAATCTAGAAAGATTAAAACAGACTCAGTTAAAAAAATCCTATCAATTATAACACTAGCTGATAAACCAGAATTACTCTTAAACAAATTAGAAAAAATTCTTGGAGAGAATGAAGGTATTAACGAATTACGTGAAATAATTTCTTACTTAAAACAATTAAAAACTAAACCAAAGTACGCTGTTAATTTAACATTAGCTAGAGGTTTAGATTATTACACTGGCCCAATATTTGAAGTTTATGTAGAAGAACCAAAAGTAGGTTCTCTTGGTGGTGGAGGACGTTATGATAATCTAATTGGAAACTTATCTTCTTCAGATAACATACCAGCAGTAGGTTTTTCCTTAGGCTTAGATAGATTAATTGATGTTCTAAATGAACTTAAAATGATTGAGAATAAAAAAACACTAACTCAAGTATTTATATCTAACGTTTCAGAAAAAAATTTAAAATACACTTTATCTATTGTAAATTTATTAAGAGAAAATAATATCAAAACACAATTCGATTTAATGTCTAAAAATCTTAAAAAACAATTAACATTCGCAAACTCTTTAGAAATTCCTTATGTTATAATTATTGGTGATGATGAGGTTTCTTCTAAAAAATTAAAAGTAAAAGATATGAATTCAGGAAAAGAATCAAACGTTACTGTAAACAATTTAGTTAAATTCTTTCAGAAATAAAAACACTTATATATTCTAAAATCTTATTTTAGTAAAAGCAGTGTTTCTATGCATAGTTAACCCTTAATTTTAAAACAAAAATTGGGAAAATACAAATGTCCACATTGTGATCATGAAACTAGCATAAGGATTCAGCACTCAGAAAACACTTTTGTTTATTGTCCAACTTGTAATGTACCAATGCAACTATTATGGGAAGACGTAAAATCTAAACAATTAATCTAGGATCTTCTTTAATTTCAATATTACTTATTTCTGTTCCAATCCCACGACCCATATGGTAAAAAACTTCAGAACCAAATTTGGAAAATAGCTCAAATAAACTTTTTTTCTCTTTTATTTCTGTAATCTTAGCACCTTCGCTATTTGATAAATTTCTAGCAAGACTAATCGCAAACTCTTTATTTCCACTATAGTCAATTAATCCTAACTCAATAGCCTCTATTCCAAGAAAAAACTCTCCAGTCTTTACTCT
>CEPZ01056859.1_pt1 | contig 10357 bp, 11 predicted proteins | sample 530461 | NCBI WGS metagenome assembly CEPZ01 (sample SAMEA2620106, study PRJEB7988) | marine metagenome | isolation source: saline water (ENVO:00002010), including | reverse complement strand
TTCATAAAATAATCAAAGAAAAGTTGTGAGTCACCTCTCGCGGAGAAGTGGGTATCTGATAAAATTGCCACCTTCATTATTCTTTATCCATAAATTCGTCTAATACGCCTGGCTTCTTCTTTTTCTTTTTGGTCTTCTTCTTTTTCTTTTTGGGCGAAAATTTATCAACATCACCGTCTGATAACCGAAAATGTTCTCTTAGTGCAACATCAACAGTTTTGTCTTCTTTTTCGAAATAATTTTCTCTGAACCATTTCCTCACAACATCATCATTAGACAATTCGGTAATTTTATATTTAATGTATGCTTGCTTCTTTTCTTTTTCAATTCGACGAAGAAATGCATAATAAATAATCTGTGTAAAATATGAAAAAGGATTACTAGATTTTTCAGGATCAAAATTATGAGCGTACATCAAACAATTTTCGATACCATCAGATATCATTTCATCTCGATAAGGGTAATTAATGAAATTTGGTCTATATGACAAATGTTCTGCTATCTTCATAAAACACTCACCAATATAATCAGTAACAGGTGGTCTTGATTCTCCACTATCTTCATTATTGATAACAATCTTTTTCCAATCAACCATTGCTCGGAAAAATTCTTTATTATCAATATAGTCATTACTTCTTTTTTTCTTCTTCTTACTCACATTCACACAACCCTTCTATCATGTTTTATTGTTGTTATAATAGCATCATACTAAATTTTCATAATTTTGAAAGAATTTTCTTGACAAGTTTTCAAATGTCCTTTACACTCTTCTGTGCCAGAGGGAATAAAAGGTAATTAAGAATACTAAATATCTTCTTAATAATCTTCTAAATCAGAACTCCAATCAGTCCACCGATTGCCCCAGTCTGGATGTTCAACATCATCTCCTGTATAAGGAGTATTCTTATTTTTAAGATAATCAATCAAATCGATTATATCTGATTTGTCTATTATTCCGTTATCTACAAATGTCAATAGTATTTCTGGTGGAAAGAAAAGAGTCATAGAAACAAATCTATTTATATCTGGATATGTTGTTTCTTCTTCTGGTGGGTCTGGATCTTTGATTGTTTTCTTTATTTTTCTTTTCTTTTTCTCCGCCTTGCTAGATTCTTCTAATTTATTGAATAGATCCATTATTTTCATTTCTTCATCTGACATATTTTCGAAGTCTTCAAATTCTTCGTTACCGGATTCTCTTTTGTCTGTTGGGGATAAGGGGTAGCCAGTTATTCTTGGCTGAATGTCTAAAGTGTCTTGTTTTTCTTTTTCTAATTCATATAATTGAATAGCCTCTTGTGCAGGCTTTAAAAAAGATGCAACATAGTCTTGAGGAATTTTAGTTTGTATTTCGTTTGTAAAAGAAAGCCAATTCTTAAGAACAGTAATTTCTTTTTGTCTCCCAAAGATATCAGGAACAATAGTTGTTTTAAATATCATAGGACGCTCTAAAACAAATTTATCGCTACTTTGCCCTTTTATTGAAGTGATGATTTCTTCCCCACTTTTCAATTTTAAAATACGATATGAATCTTCTTTGCTCATATTTTCTCCTATAGGCGAACGGGTATAATGTTATGTCTAAATCTCTCATTATTATATATCTTTATTCGTTCATTCATATGTTTATATGTGTGATTCTGATATTTTTTGTAACAAAGGTCATCACATATATCATATAGTTTTACTTTATTTTTTGTTGAAGTTTTTCTTAATCCTCTACCAACAGACTGTAACACTCGAATAACTGATTTAGAAGGAGAAGCAAATATTATGTTATGAATATTTCTGATATTAATGCCTGTAGAACATGTGCCATAAGAGGCGACTAAAATAGAATTAGATTCCCTGTCAACCAATTTTCTAATTTCTTCTCTCTGTGATACTTCTGTTCCTCCGTGTATAAGAAATATTTTTTTATCTGGGCACATGTTTGATATTTGTTTATATAATGGCTTACCGTGCAATTCAACATAGTTGAACAACACAAGCGTATTCCCGTTTATAGTATTGCACAGATTTACAATAAATGAATTTCTTTTTTTGTTTTCTATCAGCCATTTTATTTCTTCCTGATATTTGACTCTCTTCATTTCTTGAATATCAGGCATTTTATATTTCAGCAATAAGCAGTCAATTTTTAGATCGGAAAGAATCTCATCATCCATCAACTTTTTTGTTGTAGTGACATTATATACTTTCCCAAACAAACCCTCAATTACTAACTGGTGAGTTTGAGTTCCATCTAGAGTCCCTGTGGTTCCCACACGGAACGGACAAGAGGTTAATTTCGTCATTAGGGTAGTAAGAGACTTCGCTTTAAAAAAATGACATTCATCCCCAAACACAGCACCAAACTGCTGAAAATATTCATTGTCCATTTGGTATATGGATTGCCATGTAGAAATAATAACCCTTTTTTCGGTTACTTTATCTTGCCCCGAAAATATTACATGACATTCATCATTCACATTCCAATTATTTTTCTGAGAATAATCTTTAAAATCATTATACATTTGTGAAACTAAACTGGTTGTAGGAACAATTATGAGTATCTTTTTATTATCTTCTAATATGTTACCATACAACCGAACTAAAGAATAAATTATCATAGATTTTCCACTACCCGTTGGCGATAAAAGTAAACATCTTTTATTATTAAGAGAGTGCCTAATAGCATTAATTTGATAATCGTGTGGTGTTATCTTTTTGTCGTGTGCATAAAGATTCAACGAATCAACAAATTTTTCTATTTGAACTTTAGGTATTATTTTATTTTGAGAAAGATTATCCGTTATCGAATATTTTCTATCTTTAGCGAATGTACGAACATAATCAACCAATCCCCCATATAAAGTTCTTTTATATATGTTAAATAATCTTATTTGTCCATCCCACTTTTTGTTCTTAAATGCGGGAGTGTATTGATAATTAGGAACTTTGAATGTAAAAAAATCAGATAGTTCTTTAGCAATTCCTTTATCAGAATCTATTTTAATATAAACTGAATTAACAGGCGTTATAATTAAATCACTCATATCCCTTGCGTAAATTTAACCCAATCAATAGCAGATCGAATATACCACTGTCTATTATTGATTATTTTTACAACACTTTCTAAGTAATTTACTTTTTCTTTTTGTAATATCAACCTATGATTCAATTCAATAATTTCTTTGTCTGATGAGATAAATTTATCAATATCAGTTTTTAAAATATTCAGATTGAATGGTTCCCAATTCAAAAATTCTAATTCTTCTTGACTCATTTTTCCTGTATAATAAAGCCATTTATTCTTTTTTAATATAGACATATCACTAATCATTTTTTCTAATATTAATTTTTCATCGGTATAGATGATTAAATATTTGTTATGGAGTTGGGGAGTTTTTAACGATTCAAAATCTAGTCGTGTTTCATCAATTTTCAAATCGACAGATATTAATTTTCTGATTTCTTTTAAGTTCATATTATAATACTCCTTGTTAATTATACAAGGAAAATTACAAATAACAATTACAATCTCTCTATTTCATAGAAGGTAAAATCAAATGTTGCAGATGCAACAATTGGTTCTGTTTCTGGTAATGTAGAATCAAAATCTATACCAGATATAGAAGTCGGAAACACACCCCGAATTTTAACCACCAATTTTTGCTTGTAGGCACTATTCATTATTGTTATTCTAGCATCAGAGTATTTGTCGTGATGAACACGGATATGTTTATTAATATCATCCAAATTACCAATAGATCTCATCCATTCGTAAACCTCAAGCCAGTTTTTCATATCTTCATCAACTATAAACGATACTGTTAATGGATCATAATCATATCTTCCGCCAGGAATTTTACCCGTCAGTCCAAAACTGGTTGGTTGCTCCGCTCTAGTAAATGACAAAGAAGGAAGATTTACTCGTTGACAGAAATATGTCACAGTGGGGAGTCTGGTAAATTCGAATTTAAAATAATTGTTTGCAAGATAGTTGTTGGTGTCTGGTTGTCGTGCATTAGACACATAAGTAATATCTGGTATTCCTGCTGTCGCGCCAGTATATCCTGCCATTGAATATTTCTCCTGTTATATTATTTATATAAATGAAAAAGGGAGTCCCCGGAAGGACTCCCTTTCGCTTAGGTATCATTTAAGATCACATAGATCCGGTGTTACCGTGTAGGTTGCTAATACCGAATAGTCTATAATAGACATTATCAGCATTACCAAGTCCGTCACCCGAAACTGCTGTTGCACCCTTAGAGAATGGGTTGGCAACGAGTCCATAACGAGTCTTAAACCCGATCTTGGGCTGGAAGGTGTTCTCACCAACCGCACGCACCATCTGAAGTGGTACATAAGGACAATAGAAAATACCCGCATCATAAGGATTGCTACCCCTATAACCAACAACGGCGAAGTCAACAGTTGATTTAGCGTATGGGTCAATATACACTTTCATCTTACCGTTGAGTGTACCAACGAATGTGTTGCCAGTATCATCAACATCAAGATTGACATTAAGTGCTGGCGAGATATTAAGGAAACCACCCATTGCCAGTGCTGAAGCAACATCAGCAGAGCAAATCACGAAGTTACCTTTGCCTCGACGAGTTTCTTTAGCGATGACATTACATTCACGCTCAAGTTGGAACATAAGTCCACGGAAGCGTTCTGCACTCCAACGACCATCAGAGTCAAGATTCAAGTCGTAAGTACCGGAACTATCAATATCACTTTGCTGTGCGCCCGTAACTGCACTCTTATAAATGACATGCAAGAGTTCACGGTTAATTTCCGCAAGAATCTCGGTGCTAAGAATATTAGCAAGTTCAGTCTCTGCATCGAGTCCATGAACAGCCTTGAGATCCTGAGCAAGTTCAGTCGTATACTCGGCTTTGAGAGCGCGAGTTCGTGCTTCGACTGCAACTCGTTCAATGCTAAATGCCATCTCCTTGAATGTCATTGAATCGCCAAGACCTTCAGCAGATGCCGTTAGAATTGCTCTAAAGTCAGCAAGTGCGGGGGCACTGGTTGGGTCAATACCCGCAGTTGCATGAGCAGCAGCACCTGAGGATGTGTTACCAGTACCAGCAAACTTAGCAAGTGCTTCCTGATAAAGAGCCTCCGCGCCAGTCTGACTATCATACTTGGCACGCATAGCAAAGATAAGTCCGGTTGGTGCGCTCATAGGCTGCACGCCAGCAATATCATATGCCATAAGGTTGGGCATTGAACGACGAACAAGACTGATTAAGATAGGATCATAACCAGCAAGATTTCCTGTTGCACTTGCAGCAGCACTAACACTAAAACCACCACCTGTCTGGTTGGTGGGGGTTGCTTCAGTTAAATATTGCTCGCGTAATGCACGCTCTTGATTTTCCAGCAAACATGCTGTTACTTTTCTTTTATATGAATTCTCAATTACAGGAAGATCAGGATGCTGGATAACCGGCTCCCACTTCTCTGTTAATTGGTCATATGGTGTTACATTAAGTTCTGACATTATTTCTCTCCTGTTATTTTATTACTGAAAATGTCAATTTTTTAGTTGCCTTGAAAGTGTATTAACATACCTGTCCATAGGTGTGCCTTCTTCTACTATCAATTCTGTTGAATTACCTGTACCTGTACCTGTACCTTCTCCTACTTCATCAGTATATGTTTCGTCAACTGCACTATTGAAGTAACTTTCCTTTAGAATTTTTAATTTATCTCTATATTGATTTTCATCTTCAAAATCAATACCATCTGCTAAAGAAGCAAATCGTTCGATTTCAGTATCAGCAAGTCCGCTTGCTTCCTCAATAAAGACCTCACCGCAACGGTGAGAAATTAATTCTTTCCTGAGTTCAATATTTTTCTGGATTTCTTCATTTAAGTTATTTTCCATAACTTCATTAGACTCAAAAAGTCCATCGAGAAGATCATACTTCTCATTAGGAATATCAATATAGCAATTTTCAAAGAGTTCTTTAAGCCCATTTATGAAGTTTTCTGTAACATCGGCTTTAATGCCTCGCTCAATAGCGAGTTCATTTTCTTTTACCCACTCATCAACAACATACCCAAGATAATCATCCAATTTTTCGGATAAATCATTAACAGCACTTTCAACCTGAAGTGTCAGTTGCTCTGTATAATGCTCTATAATTTCATTTTCAATTACTGTAACTCGTTCATTAATTGCAGCCTCAAAAATGGTGGAAGCCTTACTCATAAATTCTTCGGATAATTCTTCTCCGTCGAACAAAGCAGAAAGATGCTCTTCTGTCTGAGATTTGGATGCAGCAGATGATTTCGGTTCTATAGTTTTCTTATTTTTCTTTTCATCAGATACAGAAATTTCATCCTCTGCTTCTTGTTCACCCTCAGTACCTTTACCTGTGGTGTCAAAATCACCTTTGCCGGATGCATCATAGACATCACCCTTTTTGGCAGCCTCATCAATATCATATGTTTTATTCATTTCATTTATCCCGTGGTTGTTAGAAATAAACTCTGCGATGGAATCCACAAAAGAGTCTTCTGTATTTTCTACCATTTGCTCTTCTATTGTTTCTCTATTCTCCATTGTGGAAAATCTCCTTTAAAATATACCTGTCAAAATTTATTTATAATAATTAAACTTTTGACATAAAATTTTTGAACAGAAATAAAGCCCTTTCTTCTAAATCAATTTTAGAAGTCTTTTTAATAGCCTGACAATATTCATTTATATGCTTTTCACGAATGATTCCGTTGTCCCAGATCCATTCTTTTCCTTCCATAATACCATTTACAAATGCATTAGGAGCAGAAGGATCTGCAACAATATCTACAGCAGAAAGCATAAAATCATCTTTAACATAATTTGCGCCGTCTTTTTCTTCAAGAGAACCCATTCCTCGGGAAGAAACACCAAGTTGTGCGCCCTCACTAACAAGATTTTTAGCAATATTTCCCATAGGGGTATCAAGAAGTTTTGCTTTTCCGGTTACATTATTACCATCAACCTTAAGTTCTTTGATCATATGAGAAACTCTATCAAGATTTACAGTAGGCCCTTGTGGATGATTAAGTTCACCCAATGCACGATTCTTGTTGACAAAATCATTACTATATCTACCTACTTCTTTTTCTAAAATTGGAAGTGGATAAATTCTACCATTACGGTTCTTTTGCTCGGCTTGCATAAAGATTCCTTGAATATAATGGTTCTTTTTCCCAGTATCTTTATCTTCTTCAACAAGATACTCAATATCTTCTGTCATTTCTGTGATAAGTTTCATTTTATTAATTTTTCCTCTTTTGATTTGATATTCTTATCTCGCGTTATATGTATTTCTTGTCCTACACCACCCGCACTGGCATTGGTGTGGATGATGCTGCACCACCCCCATCACTTGCTCCACCAGCACCGCCCCCGTAAAGACCCGCAATTTTCCTTCCTGCACCTTTTAACATTCTACCACCAACTTTTGCAAGTCCTTTTACAGCCTTTTTAGCAAGGAATCTTGCTGCTATTCCTAAAAGAGGTAGTGCTTCATTCAAATCATCTTCTTTAAGACTGTCGGATACTTCCTTAACCTTTTTAGTTACAACATTTCTTCGATTTTTTAAATATTCATCAGACTCATCCGAATCGCCATCATTATCAACATCATCATCTTCAGCACCAACAGGATCTAATCCTTCACCATCATCATCTTTTTCAGTATCTTTAGAATACTTTTCTTTTCTTTTTTCTTCTAAACAAGAAGCCATTTTATTATAAAGAATACTTTCAATGCGATCTTTAGCACCAAATGGATTTTCTTCTAATATATTACTTATTATTTCTTTTGTTGACATTAGTTTTCCTCTTTTAAGATACTGTTATATTCTTAGAGAAATTCATTATTTTATTAAATTCTTCTTTAGATTCTGTTAATGAATACCTCATTTTGTTTTGGTTATCTTTATGTAGGTTATCGTGTACGGCAACAAGACATTTTGCATCATTTAAAGAAATTTTCACTGAAGAATCATCATTTAAAAGAACCTTCATAGGTTCTTCTGTTAATATTATTTCCTGTAAAATTCTAGAAACATTATTTGTTTCTTCTTTGATAACCGCTTTCATATCTTTTGCAAGAAAATAAAGCAATTCTTCCAAATCGGCATCTGGCAAATCACCAATTATTACTTGTTTTCCTTTTAAAGTAACACCTTTTCTAGTAGCACCCGCTTTTAATGCTGCTTGATAATACTTTTTTGCGTCCATAGGAGATTTGAAATTGTAATTTTTTGCAGAAGTTCTTCCATATGCTTCTTTTACTTCTTTGTCTACAGAATCGTTTTGCAAAATACTATTAGAAATTTTATGATTTTTTTCTAAGAATTTATCAGCAATTCGACTTTTAATAGCAGAATCAAATGCTCCCGAAAATTCATTAGCATTGTCTTTCATTAGTGCTGAAAACATATCTTTCGTGCTATCTTCCATTAGAATTCTCCTGTTCCCATCATTTCTTCTTCTGGTTGTTGTATTTCCCCAGATGTTTTTTCGTTTTCTATTTGAGATTTAATTTCTTCTATTTCTTCCTCAGACTGTCTTAATATATTTTTTCGTACCCAATTAGTAGAATAGTACTTACCTATATATTCTTCTGCTTGGCTTAACAAATCAAAACGCTCTTTCATTATCTCAGTTTCTTTCAATTCTGTAAAATATGAGTCTTGATTCCAAGCATACCCTATATCTTGGTGAATTAATTTCCAATCATCTTCAGTTATAATACCTTTAACAATAAGTTGAGTTTTAAGTAATTGAGTAAAAACGACACTAAATCTGGTTCTAAGTTGTTCTATAAATTTATAGAATTTTACTTCATCCCTTGTAATCTCAGCACTTCGTCCCATATTGAAACCAGAATCGGGTTCCATTCTTGATATAGGAACATTCAATGCACGATAAACTTTTCTTAAGAGATATTCAACATCTTCCATTTCACCAAGATTTTGCCCACCATCAAGAGTAGAAATTTCTGTTCCTCTTCCACCTTCCCTCCGTGGAAGCCAATAATCTTCTAACATATGCAAATGATCTCTGTCATCTCTCATTTCGCCCGTGGATGGATCATATGTCATTTTTGTACGATAACGATTCATAAGACTACGAATATATTGCTCAGCCTTTTGCTTTGGTAAATTACCAACATCGACATAAAATATTCGTCGTTCAGGCGCACGCGAAATACGATAAATAACTACCGCATCTTCTATTTGACGAAGCATATTTAAAGGGCGAATAGCCTTTTGAAGATAACCGACAACTCTTTTAGTAGCAGTATCGATTATACCAGAATGAACATAACAAATAGCATCCGGGTTAATTCTCAGTCCCTGTGCAGATGTTTGATACATCGAATCTTTATCGGTATTTGTATACATAAAAAATTCATGAACTTTTTTCACAAGTGGAACTGTAGTATTTCCTACTCTCTGTTGCTGTTTATCTATTTTCCTAATTTTCTTAATTTTACTTGGATTAATAGGGCGAAGTTCTTGAATACCTTTAGAAAGATCCGTATCATCAAGTATAATATGATAATAAATTTTACTATCTATGTACCATCTTCTAAAAATATCTTGTGCCTTATTTTTAAAATCAAGAAGACGCAAAATATTTTGAAATTCTGTATAAATTTTATTTTTGATATTATCCGATAAATTTAGTGTATCTAAATTTAATTCTACTGACTTTTTTTGGGTATCAGCAACAATTGATTCATTTATAATATCAGATATCGCTTGCTCTGTTTCGGGAAAAAGAGCCATTGAGCGATACCTATTGATTAATGTATTTTCGTTTCGGATGGAACCTGCAAAATCTACATAGGTTCCAAGAACACCACCCGCTTCCACAGTAAAAGAGCCATCATAACTGTCAGGAGCGACAAATGATTTTGGCGATTCTATTTCTGCGCCTTCAGAGTCTTTCTTTTTTCTTCCTACTTGAAACCCAAAGAAATCTATTGGCATAATGTAATTTCCTTTTATTACTCACAAATATTTATAAGGATAAACTATCCTATAATTTTATGCGGCGAGCGAGCCTATGACATCAGAGGCCCCTCGGAGCCGCCGCCACTATCTGTATTTCCTGCTTCGGTCCAGAAATCATAAGCAAGAGTTATTGGAAATTCAGTAAGTGTATCAGCAGTATCATAAGTTAATTCAATTGCGCCTACTTCAACAGGCCAACAATTATGCAAAGTGATACTTCTAATTTCCGAATTATCCGCTTGAGATAACATATGAACTTTCCATTGACCAACTGTTTCGCTTACATTCGCATCTGCGGTAATATTTTCCACATGTTTATTAATATTATTAC
>CEPZ01088097.1_pt1 | contig 10361 bp, 10 predicted proteins | sample 530461 | NCBI WGS metagenome assembly CEPZ01 (sample SAMEA2620106, study PRJEB7988) | marine metagenome | isolation source: saline water (ENVO:00002010), including | reverse complement strand
AAAGTTGAAGAAGGAAAAAAATATGCTTATAGAATAAGAGCAAAGACTGTTTTTGAAGGTAAGACTTCATATAGTAATTATTTAGAACCAATTGGAGATAATGTATTTTCTCCAAGTTTAGAATATTCTGTTACTGCAAGTACAATATATGATCCTAATTTCCCTGAACAACCTACTGTCCAAGGAGAGCTTTCAGAACCTGGACAACCTTCACAGCCTTCAGAACAACCTTCAAGTTCTAGTGTTGGAGATGGTGGTAGTGGAACAAGTGCGGGAGGAAGAAGAGATTATGGTAGAAGTTATCCTGATGTTGAAGATTATGGAGATACTGATAATGATGGTTTACCAGATAATTGGGAAATTGAGAATTTCGTTGGCCTAAGTCAAGGGGCAGATGATGATTATGATAATGATGGTTTTAATAATCTAAATGAGTATAGAACTAGATCTGATCCTAGGGCTTCTGAAGATTATGGTGAAGACGATAGTAGTAATATAGCTTATTTTATTATAATTGGGGTTGTTGTTTTTGGTGTTTTAGGATTTTTTACTTTTAGGAAATTGCATCATAAAAAACCAGTAATGCAAAATTTGGAAACTAATGGACATGCACAACAAAATGTTCAAGAAAATATTCCTCAAGGAAATCAAGAATCACCTTTACAAGGTTTGGGTGAAAGTAAACATCAAGGAAATCAACAAGAACATTTACAACACCAAGAACCTCAACAAGAATCACCCATACAAGGTTTGGGTAATATACAACAAGAACATCCTCAACAAAATGTAGAACCTCATGAGAATAGTGCTCAAGTAAGTCCAGAGTTAAAAGATTATATTACTAAGATGAGAAAAACAGGTTATAAAGATCAGGACATTAAGAATTCTTTGTTAGAAGCTGGATGGGATGCACATGATGTGGATAATGCTCTTAAAACTGTAAAATAACTTTTTCTAAAGAATATAAAAAACTTTATATATAAAGGAGAGTAGTTAAAATCTAATGATTATGAAAAAAGGACAAAGTGGAGGAAATATCGCTGTTTTAGTTTTATTAATTGCTATTTTTATTAGTGTTTATATTTTATTAATACCACAAGAAGATAGAGATGATTTATTGAATGAAATTAATAAAAAAAATGACTCTAATGGTGATAATGGAGATGTTGAATTAGTTTTATTAGAAGAAAGTGTTGGAATTTTGAAACCTTCAGATACAGATACTGTAATACATGATATAGATTCTGTTAGTTTGTTTTTTCGAGATGAGCCAGTAACGCAGGATTTGGCTAATGTATTAACTATAGAAAATGGTTTATTTGGGGAGAGTTCTCAAAAATTAGTTTTTAATTTAGATGATGAGGATAATTTAAGAGATATTGCTTTATTTTTCTTTGTTAGAGAAGGTGATGGGGATTTAGAGGTAAAACTAAATGGACAAAATGTTTATGCTGGAAAAGCTGAAGGTTTACAAAATATTAATTTGCCTAAAAATATAGTTGGAAGTATTAATGAATTACAGATTAGTGTTGATAAAGGTATCTTAGGAAATAAATATGTCTTAAGTGATATTAAATTAAGAGAGAATTTTGAAATTACCAATGCACAAGAAGTTAGAAATGTTGTGTTATCAAGTGCGGAAGATGAGAATGCTAAGCTAAGTTTTTTAAGTTTCTGTAATGAACAAAATTCTGGAGCAAGATTGAGAATATTTGTTAATGCTAAAGAGAGCTTTAATGAATTAATGCCTTGTGTTCCTCAAAGAAAGAATTTAGAAATTGATAAAAATGATCTTAATGTTGGGAATAATGAATTTATATTTGATATTGATAAAGGAGATTATTTATTAAATGATCTTGAGTTAGAAGTTAAAAGTAAGGAAGGTGGAAAAGAGAGAATTAAGTTCCCAATTTCTGAAGAACAATTTAATAAAATACAAGAAGATAATGAAGTTGTTTTGAAAGTAGAGTTCGGTAATTTAGATGAAGATGATAGAAAAGGAACAATAAGTGTTAATGGAAAAGAATTTAGTTTTAATACTGATGATGATGAATTTGAGAAACTAATTACTAGTTTTGTTGAAGAAGGGAATAATTTTATTGAGATAAAACCAGATAATGAATTTGAAATATTAAATTTAGAGATTATAATTGAGAGATAAAATGTTTTTTCTTATAAGGGGTGGGAAAAGTTGAGTGATGCTGTGAGGGAAACAATTGAGAGGGGATTAAGTCCTTTGAGGATATTTCCTAAAATGATTGCTTGGTTTATTGTTATTATTGTTCTTTTTTTAGTACTAACTACTATTTTTTATGGTATTGCTTTTGCTGTTAATTCTTATACAAGTGGAGCTGCTCAAACATTTGTAACATATTTTGAAGTACAATTGCCAAAAATACCCCTAATTGGAAATTATTATCAATGGTTATTTGCTACTATTGGTTCATATATTATAGATCCTACTCAGGCTATAAGTAATGATCCTGAAATTGAAACTATTGAGGATGATAGAGAAAAGGATTTAGGTATTACTATTGAAGATTTTCGACCCAGAAGCGATTTTTTATCTGGAGAATTTATGGATTTGACTGCTACAATTAATACTTATACTTTAAGAGATAGTGCTGTTGTTTCTTTAAGATGTGCTACTGAGGATGTAGAAGGTATTGTTGATACACCTCAAATAATTCTAAAAAAATATGATTCTCAATCTACAAATGTTGCTTGTGAATTCCCAGAAGGAAGTATAATTACGGAGAAGAAATCTGGAGGAAGAAAAGTTGTATTTGGAACTAAATATGATTTTAACACAGAAGCTTTTGTAGATATATGGGCAATGGATGAACAAAAGAAAGTTGATTATGTTAATCAATATAGAAGAAACCCATTGAATGATGTTATTGATAAAAAATATATTGATGATAAAGAAAAAGGTTCAATGAAAACTGTTTTTACACCAGGACCTATGGAAATAGGTATAGGTGGTGATTCTCAACCTTTTACTGATGAGGGGCCTGGAAATAGAGATTTTTATTCTATGTTTATTAAAATGGATAAAAATAAAGATTGGGAAGGTAACTTTGTTGAAATTGAAAATTTAAGAATTAAACTTACTGAAAATTTTGAGTTAATTAATGATGGCTCAAAAAGATTTTCTAAATTTACAAAAATTGAAAATGATGGAAAATTTAATGTTTATGAATTGGATCAAAATGAATTAGATGAAAGAGCAAATAATATTTGTGAAGATTTGGGATTAGTTGATTTAGCAACTTTGGGGATCTTTAGAGATGATGGTGATATAAAAAAATGTGTTGATAGATTAAGTAAAGGATTTCCTCGTATTGATTTTGGCTTAAAAGTTGTTAAACTAGATTCAGAAGAGTTAATTAAATATCCTGGAGTTATTGTAGAAGTTGAGTATAAATTTGAAACACAAGAATATGCTTTTATGAATATAAACAATCCAGAGGCTTAAAATGAAAAAAATAATTTTACTATCAATATTTATTGTAAGTTTGTTTTTAATAGTTGGATGTGGAAATGGTTCTGGTGGAGGTTTTGGTTTTGGTGATCGTGGAAGCGGAGATAGTAGTAGTTCTTATTTTGGTGGAAAAACAGAGGGATTAGTTATAAACTTTATTAATCTACAACCAAGGGACACAATTAGAGAAGGGGAAGAGTTTACAATTGGTTTAGATTTAATTAATAATGGTCAATGTGATGTTATAGGGGAAATATGTGTTAGAGATGCGTTAAGTGATGTTTTTGGTGGTGTTGAAGATTCTTGTCAAGAAATTGAGCTAAAAGCTATTGAGAATATTAATGGAAATATAAGAAAAGATAGTAGAAAACTATTTTTTAGAGGTAATGGTTATGAAGATATTCAAAGAGAATTAACTACACAAATAATTGCTAAAGCTACTTATGGTTGTGAATTTATTTCAGGGCCTCAGTTATGTGTTAAGCCTGTGGTTGGTGAAGATGAAGATATTTGTAAAAGTGTTGAAGACATTTCTGGAAAGAACTTAAAAGCTAGAAATGCTCCTGTTACAATAACTAAAGTGCATAAAGAAGTTTTTACAGAACTTGATGGAGTAAGATTATTAGCCACAATTACATTAGGAAAGATGAGTAAAGGTAATTTGTTCTCTGAAGATAGCTCTGAGAATAGAGGTAATTCTTTGTTTATGAGAGCTGTATATGAAGGTTTTGGGGAGATGGAATGTGATGAATTAGAAGGAAACTTATTGTATTGGAGAGCTGATGAAACAAGTAAAATTGTACAATGTAGTTTAGAAATTGGAGAGATTGATTTATTAGCAAATCCTTTAGATATTGAATTAAGTTATGATTATGAAATTAGTGAAAATAAGCAGATTACAATAAAAGAAAGATTTGATAGTGATCGTAGATTTTAGATAAAGAAAAGGAGGTTTAAAATGGTACATGTTGAACTAAAAAAAATTGATCCGATGTCCATAGCTAAATTATCAACAGCTATATATGGTGTTTTTGGAATTCCTATTGGGATTATAATGGCGACATTTGGAGGATTGTTTGGAGGAGGACTTGGTTTTTCTGCTATAATTATAGTGCCTATTGCATATGCTTTTATAGGGTTTGTAAGTGGAATTATTGTAGGACTTTTATATAATGTTGCAGCAAAGTATGTTGGAGGAGTGACCTTTGATTTTGAGCAGAAACCACAGGAAATAGAGCATTAAATGGTTAAATATTTAAATAAGTAAATATCTTGTTAAAACATAACTATGGAAAAAAAGAGAGTTGCATTATTATTCTTACTTTTTGGAGTGATTTTAATAGTTGGCTGTGATGATCCAGAAGTTCCAGAGAAAAGTGGTACTTTTTTTGGTGGTAATGATGGTATAAGTGCTAGTTTTGTTAAGGTTTCTCCACCAAGTTCTTTTGATCAAGATGATTCTGTTGCTGTAAAAGTTTTACTTGAAAATAAAGGGGAGACAGAAATTGTTGCTGGAAATGCTAAAGTTAAGATACATGGTATTAATGTAAATAATTTTGGTTTAAATAGTGATTATAAGGCAACACAAGGAGTTTTGATAGGAAAGAGTGAAAGAAGTACAAAAGGTGGGCAACAAGAAATAGATTTTGGTAGAATGCAATATAGTTTGCCAATAATTAATACAGAAGACTTTACAATAAGAGCAAGATTATGTTATAATTATCAAACTCAAGCGAAATTAGATATTTGTTTAAAATCTAGGATTAGTGAAGAAGCTGGAGAAGAAGTTTGTAGTTTAGCTGGAAATAAAGTTGATGAAGAAGAAGGAAGTGTTTCAAGTGCACCTATTCAAATAACATCTATAACTGAAGAAACAAGAGGAAGTGATCAAGTAAGATTTGATGTAAAAATTGAGAATTTAGGAACTGGAGATGTTTTTGATCCAAGTAGTTCTTGTGAAGAGATAGAAGATGATTCTACAAGATTAGAGAAGAGAGATAAGGTTGAAATAAATGTATTAAATCCTGCTGATGTTAAGTGTAGTTTTATTACAGGAGAAGAAAGTAATAAAGGTATTGTAAGATTAGATAATGACGAAGGAACAATTACTTGTTTTATGGATGTTGAAGAAACTTTAGAAGATAAGTTAAGTATTAATTTGAATTATATTTATAGAGATAGTGTAAGTAAACAAATTACAATAGTTGAAAGTACTAATTGATAGATAAGTATTTATAATTTTTTGATTCTATAGAAGATTAGCTAACTATATACTTTAAAATATATTTTCCTTACAAATGATGCACATGCAAAACACCCGCGCAGAGCTTATAAAGTAATTTGTTAATACTATAGCAATGAATGACCCTTCTAGAACTGGCATTGTAAGATTGGAAGATTTACCTAAAGATGAAATTTTTATAAAATTAAAACCTAGATTTCATAAATTATTAAATAGTAGGATAAGAAGCTATGGAATTTCTAAATTTGAAAAGAGAATGAATTCTGGAAGAAAAATTGGACATTGGTTACAAGATAATCATTTAATAAGATTTGATGTATTATGTAAAATTTTGAATTATTTTAATCTTGACTATAAAAATAAAATTGAATTCATTAGAGGAGAAAGTCGTTTAAAAATAATAAATCCTAAATCTTCCTTTGATTTTACTTCTTGTGAAGGCGTTAGGGTTATTTCTGGAATTTTGGGGGATGGTGGCATTCCAACTAATCGATCAAATCCCTATTATACAAATACGAATAAAGATTTGATTAACGGTTTTCTTAATGATATAAAATTTGTTTTTGGCAATATTGAATTTAATGAACATTATGTTTATAAGAAGAATTCTATAACTACTATATTAGGATTTCCTGCATTAATTCAAAAAGTTTTCTTAATGATTGGTTTAAAGAAAGGGAAGAAAATAGAAACAAATCAAGGAATGCCTTTTTTTATTTTTAATTTGGACGATGATAGAAAATATGCCTTTATTTCTCAATTTATTGATGATGAAGGTAGTATAAATTTAATTTCAAAACATGTTTCTATAACAGCAGGATGTTTGAAATACTATAAATTCCCAAGAATACTTAAAGATATTCAAAGATTGTTATTATCGTTACATATAGATTCTGGTTTTTATTATGCTAAATTGTCTAAGTTAAGTGGAAATAAAATATTTCGATTACAAATTAATGGACAATTTCAAATTAAGAAGCTTAATGAGAACCTAAACTTAAGAATTCTGAAAAAGAAGAATAATTTAGTTATTTTATCTAAATCCTTTAAGCGAAGAGTTTTTCGTAGAAAAGAGTATTTACCTGTCTATATGGGATTTATGAGAAAAATTCAAGAATTAAATGGTCATTTTACTAGCTTGAGTCTTTCATATGAAAGTGGAATGGTTGTAGGGAGTTGTAGGAATCTTATTATAAGATTTCGTGATCTTAATTTAATAAAATGTATTAAACCCTATTCATCTGGGAACTATCATGAATATGCTAGATATGTGACAAATACAAAATGGAAACCATAAGCGACCTTCAGCTACACAGCAAGTTCTCAAGAGCTTGCAGTAAAAATATAACTTTAGATAAATTAGAATATTATGCTAAAATAAAAGGTTTAAATTTGTTATCGACAGCAGATTTCCAGCACCCTATTTGGAATTCTGAAATTAAAAAGAATTTGAAAGAGGATGAAAATGGAATTTTATGGAGTAAAAATAAATTTCCTTTTATTTGGGGAACTGAGATTAGTTTAATGTATAGTGATGAAGGAAGAAGGGCTGTTCATTTGTTAGTTTATGCTCCTAATGAAGATTATGCTGATCAATTTATAGATGTTTTAGGAAAAAAAGGAAGGTTAGATTATGATGGTAGACCTATATTTGGAATGACTTGTCCTGAGTTTGTTGATTTGGTTAAAGGTGTTAATGATAAGATGGAAATTATACCCTCCCATTGTATGACTGCTTGGTACGGAATTTTTGGATCAAAATCTGGTTTTGATTCTTTGAAAGATTGTTTTAAAGATAGAGTGAATAAAATTCACGCTATTGAAAGTGGAATGAGTGCTAATCCAAGTATGTTGTGGAGATTAAAAGAAAAGATTAACGTTGTGAGTTTTTCAGATGCTCATTCTTTTTGGCCTTATCGCTTAGGTAGAGAAGCTACTATTTTTGATTTTAATGAATTAACTTATGATAATATTATGCAAGCAATCAGAACTGGTCAAGGACTAAAGAAAACTATTGAAGTTTATCCTGAATATGGTAAGTATCATATAGATGGCCATAGAGTTTGTGATTTTTTTTGTGATTATAATAAGAGTAAGGAATTAAATAAAATATGTCCTAAGTGTAATAAAGAATTAACAATTGGAGTTGAATATAGAATTGAAGAATTAGCTAAAGAGAAAGATGGTTATAGACCAGAAAATGCAAAAGATTTCATTGAAGTTATTCCATTACATGAATTGATTGGTGCTGTTTATGACTTAAAATTGTTAAATGGAAAAAAAGTTTCTGAAGTTTATAATGGTTTGATAAAAGCATTTGGAAATGAGTTTAATATTTTATTAAAAACAAAATTTGAAGAACTAAGTAAAGTTGTTGATTTAAAATTAGCAAATTTAATTATTAAAAATAGAGAAGGAAATCTTTCTTTGAAAGCTGGTGCTGATGGGGTTTATGGAAAAATTATTTTAGATGATACAGAAAAAATACAGTCTCAGAAACGTTTAAGTGAATTTTAACCAATATAGTTAACATCTATTTTCTGGGGTAATGCTGATTTTTTCAATGTTTTTTGTAATTTATCTAAATCTTGTGAATTTGTTGATACTTCTTTTTCAATATCTTTTATTTCTTCATCTAGAGCTTTGAAATCTATTTTAAGATTTAGTTTACTATCTAAGATAGCTAGTAATTCTTTTGCTCCTTTTATGCCTAAGTAAGTGGGATGGGAGAATGTTTGAGCTAGTAAAGCTATAGCATCTATGTTTCTTTGTTGTGCTAAACCCACTAATAAACCAGTTACTCCTATAATTGGACCTACAACACCAAAAATCTCTGTGTTAAGTGCCTTTGTTTTGTATTTTTTTATTATGTCTTTATTATTACCCGTTGAGTAAACTTTTGGATTTTTAGGTGCTTTTGGTAAGCCGATGCCTCCAAGAGTAATTATTTCTCTGGCATTATTTTTTTCTAAAATATCTAAAACATTATCACAAAATTCATAACAAGATTTTTCATCTAATGGTTGGATATCTCCTGTTATAAGTAAAATATCATTTTTATCTCTTTTTTTATGGTAAATTTCTATTTTTGGTAGGTCTACTAAATTATCTTCATTAATAAAAACAGAATGTGGGAATCCTGAAGAATGTATTTCGTATATTTTTTTAGCTTTTAAGGAATCAACGAGAAAATCTGCTGCTATTTTTCCTACATTTCCAATTCCTGGAAGACCTTCTATTACAATTGGATCTTTAATTTTAGGATTTGAAATTTGTTTGATGGATGTTGTCATATTTTAATAAAATAAAATGAGTTTATAAATCTTAGTTTTTTAAAAATTTCTTTTTGTAAATACGTCTAAAGGAACCATATTTGTCTTGAGGGGACCATTTTGCTGGTTTAGTGGATTTAGTTTTACTTTTACAATTATTGCATATGGGGTTTAATGTGTAAGAATTACATGTAAAACATTTAAGAATTTGTGATTTCATTTGTCTCTTGAGAAAGAACCAGAACCTTTTAGTTTTTTGATAAATTGTATTGTAGATTCTGTTATGCTTTTTAATTCTGCTTCTGCTGTTTTATAATCTTGAGATGTTATAGATATTTTGTAATTTGGAGCACCAAGATAATTTATTTTTATTTTGGAATCTTTTGGTAGGGTTTTAGTGTATGTTAATGTTTTTTTAATTACTTGAATTCCATTTGGATCTGTGCTTTCTAAGTTAAATTTTCCTGAAATAGTTACTTCTGGAAGTTTTACTTTTTCTTTTACTATAGAAACTATTTCTTTTGCTATTTTTTTGTCTATATTTAAATCATCTAAAGTATAATCTTCTGCTACTATTTGATCAAATGCAGCTGAAAGAAGTTCAAATTCTTCTAGGATTGTATAACCTGCTTTTTTGTAGATGTCTTCTAAAGAAATCTTTAGTTTTTTTGCTACTAGATTTAATAATTTTTCAGATCTTATTTCTTGTTTATATTCTTTATTTTTATTTATTCTTTGAGCTTGAGATACTCTTCTTAAAGATAATTCTAGATTCTTTTGTTGTTCATTTACTCTTAAAACTTTACAAACTATCTTTTTACCATCTTTTACATAATCTCTTATGTTTCTAATTCTACCTGGGGCTATTTCTGATATGTGGATAAGACCTTCTTGATTATATTGATCTAAATCAGCAAATACCGAATTGTAGAGTATTTTTTTTACTGTGCACATTACAATTTCATTCTCTTCTGGGAATCCTGGTTTTTTATACATCTTACTAGAAATGAGTAAAATTAGTCTTATAAATGTTTTGAATTACTCTAAAACTTCTAGAATTTGAGCTCTAATTTTCGCTTTTCCACCACTTGGAAGAGCTACTTCTTGATTACATACTAGACAATTTATTTTAGTTGATGCTTTACCAAATATTATTTGTTCGTTTTTACATTTACTACACCTAACTTTAATAAATTTACTTGTTGGTTTTTTTACTGCTAATTGTTTTCCCATTTTGTTTATTCAAATACTAATTTTTTTGTTCTAAATCCTTTTCTTTGAATTGATGATTTTTTGCATACTTCACATGTAAATTTAAGATTTGTTTTTTTAGAGGTTTTAGCCCCTGTCATTTTAAATTTAC
>CEPZ01075715.1_pt1 | contig 10365 bp, 18 predicted proteins | sample 530461 | NCBI WGS metagenome assembly CEPZ01 (sample SAMEA2620106, study PRJEB7988) | marine metagenome | isolation source: saline water (ENVO:00002010), including | reverse complement strand
TACCTGCACCATTCGCCAAGGGTGTAGGACGGGACTCGAACCCGCAACGACCTGGACCACAACCAGGCGCTCTACCATTGAGCTACCTACACCATATTAAAGCTGCCGGGGTAGGAGTCGAACCTACGGACTGCTGGTTCAGAGCCAACCGATTCTACCGACAGAATCTACCCGGCAAAAATAAAGACACCATCTTTTTGAAAAGGTTCATAATCTTTTCAAGAGCGGGTGAAGGGACTCGAACCCTCAACCTTCTGCATGGCAAGCAGACGCTCTAAGCCATTGAGCTACACCCGCAAAATTAAAGTGGTAGCAGAGGGACTTGAACCCTCACCATCCTGATTAAGAGTCAGGAGTGCTTCCATTACACCACACTACCAAAGTCGGGGTGACTGGACTCGAACCAGCGACCTCTTGCTCCCAAAGCAAGCGCTCTTCCAGGCTGAGCTACACCCCGTTTCTCTCTTCCCAAGTTTTAATTCTATGGCAATTAGAACAAAGCACTTGGCACTTTTCAATTTCCTCTTTTATCTTTTCGATTGAAAAACCCATAATCCACCATTTCTGACACATTGTATGACTTTTGTTTCGGGTCCAAATGGTCAAAATCCAGAACCCTAAAATCATCATTGCCGCAACGCTCGCAACTATACCTTTGCTTTAATTCCTGAAACAATTCTCTTTGCCGCCTTTTTCTTGGCTGCTTAGATTCAGAATAACAAGGAATACAAAGGTGCCTCCAATATTTAACACCTTTTACAATTCCGGCATTGGCAAATTCATTCAATGGCTTTTCAAGCCCACAATTTTTACATTTTCTCATCCCTTAATTAAATCATACTTTGGACTCAATTAAAAGTCGAAAGCGGTGACGACGGGAATCGAACCCGCACCAAATGCTCGACAGGCAAACATGCTTCCGTTACACCACGCCACCATACGGCCTGCGTTTTATAACCCGGTTTCCTACTCCACGTAGGCCCGGTATTATAAAACTAACAAGCCTAGCAGGTCCGCAGGGACTCGAACCCCGACCAACTGTTTTGGAGACAGTCATGCTGCCATTACACCACGGACCTAAATCGGGCTGGGAGTACACCATTCCGGTGCCAACCCAACCCACTTGGGCTTTAATTTTGTGTTACCAAATTGTCAAAGATCAAATACTCAAGTCAGGATGGTCAGATTTGAACTGACGGCCTCTGGTTCCCGAAACCAGCGCTCTTCCAGGCTGAGCTACACCCTGTCGCAAAACTTTAAAAACAAAAAAGCCCGGCTTAGACATTTCTGCCTTAGCCGGGCTTTTGGTATATTTATGGCCCTTGTTCCGGCTAAGGCTTTGCGCCTGAACCGGAGAATGTTGCTTTGGTTCAGAACGCCGGGACTGTATCTTGTCGTCCCGTCACGACGGTATTTTCGCGCTTATGTTCACCCGTAGGGGCGAAACATGGTGCGCATACCATCGCTGTTGGGGCGGCGATACCGTCTTGCCAGCGTTTCTGTCTCAATGAAAACAACATTACTTTGAACCTCTGTTTGTTTAGGATCAACTACGGTGTTGACCCCGACCCTGTTCGGGCCGATTCTTTGCTAACAGTAAGTGGCGGGGGCAGGATTTGAACCTGCGACCTCAAGGTTATGAGCCTTGCGAGCTACCGGACTGCTCCACCCCACGTCATTTGTACCTTATATAGACCCCAAAGGCCAAAAAAGGTTCACATTTTTTCAAAAAGGATCAGGAGAAATAAACGGCAAGAGCGTTCTTGACATTATGGTTGTGAAGTATCTCTTTCCTGCACCATCCTGATTTACGTCTTGTTTGACAGGCTTTCCTGTCTTGGTTCCCCATTGTACTCGTCGAAAAACCGAATGTCAAGTCACATTCCAAAAAAGTTTTTCGTTCCAAAAGGTGCTGTCGGGAATCGAACCCAACTTCCGGCGCAAGACAATAGATTTCAGAAACTCTCGTAACTATGAACTACCGTCGAAATTCCGTTAGACCATCGCACCAGACCCGCGTTTATTCAGGTCGCACGTTCTCGGCTCGCGGACCCTTGGGACCACTGCCTTCTGTGTAGGTCACTCTCTGACCTACTTCTAGGGCCTCGATTGTTACGTCTTCGAGGGCGGTGTGATGGAAGAATAAATCTCCATGCTCGCCATCAATGAAACCAAAACCCTTGTCTGCAATCAACTTTTTAATGGTGCCTTGCGCCATAACTCTAATCTCTCTCTTCTTCAAAATAGTAAAAATTAACTACCCAAAACCCTTTCGGGTGGTACGACAGCAGAAGTTACCCCTTTTATCCTTTGTGGGGTGGGTGCCGCCGATTTTCTTTTGGGCGTCTCTTTTATATTAGTATCGCGCCCAGAATCTTTCAAGAGAAAATATCCTATTCCTACGATGATGACCAGTCCCAATGGATGTACCATGCCTCAATTCTCTGCATTTCGTGGTTGTGGCGGGTCAAAGCGGTCATCATAATATCTATCAATCTTTTGGGCAAGAGCAACAATTGCGTCGTTTCCGCGTGCTACTGCATATCGACCCTGTTCATCCGGCCCTGTGTCAGCATCCTTCAAAAAATGGAATGCTCCCGTGTATAATATTGATCCAATTATATCCTCGCCACCACCGCAACACTTTGCCGCGTAACTGACAAGGCGGAAGATGGCTTTCATTTCCTCTTCCGTGAAGGCCACAACTGGCTTCGATTCGTGGTCGCCAGTCAGGTCTTCGATTGCTTGTCCGTAAGCAGACCACATTTTATCAATTTCGTCAAGCCCGTCAAGCCCATCCCAAACTTCGTCACTTGTGAAATGGGCTTCAAACTCTTGATAGGTGTTTTTTACGGCCATTACTTTCTCCCAAAAACTACGCACCAGAACGCATCACCGCGACTTGTGCGGGCAAAGCCTACCCCAACTTCTGTGTACCCCCTTAATATCGCCTTACGATGGCCGGGGCTGTTCATCCAACCCCTCACAATCACGCTAGGCTGAAAACGGCCTGGACCTGATTTCGGATTCCCGTGCGCTATAATCTCACCAACATAGTCATCAGGCTTGCCTTTGGCAACCAATGTCTGTCTACCACGGTGGTTTTTTAAAACAAACAATGTGTCCCATTGGACGTATCCTGTCTGAATCACTCGATTCACTGGATGGTGGTCGCTTTTTAACCACGCTTTGAAACTGGTTGGTTGTTGGCCGCGAAGGTGCTTCATCTTACCAACGCTTGCCATCCAATCAGCTTGTGATTGCGCCGCAGCAGCCAACTTCTTGCTGTATTTAAGCGGTGGACTATTACGCTCCGCGTCGAGATAACCAACTATCTCCGTTGGCTCGACCGCAAATAGCTGCGAAGCAAATAATAAAATTATCGCGAAGTTAAATGCTCGGAGCAAAGCGCAACCCCCATATTGATTGCCTGACACGAAGCCTCGTATCGGTCTTCGGGCAATTTCTCCCGTTCCTCTTCTGAAACTAAAATCGACCAACACTCGTCGCCGCAAATGTCACAACTAAAAGGGCCAAACAATTCGCCGTAGCTAAATATTCGATCCTCAAGTGGATGGAATTGATAATTTTTATCCGGCATCTTCCTCAGCTTCCTCAGCTTCGTCGTTTTCAAACCAAGCCTTCACCTGTTCTTCCGAGAACCAGCCCCCAAATATTAAGAGGAATCCTGCGGGCAAACACCACAAGAGCATAAGTTCAGGAAAGAACAAGATCATCAGAGCCGGAAAGACCATAAGAATCGCCAAAGCACCAAGAACCAGTGTGGCAAACAGCCACACCAATAGCAGAATAGACGAAACTATGATCTTTAAAACTCTCATTATGGCAAATCTTGGTCACTGCCTTTGTGATAACCATACAACAAACAAACCGCTTGAAGGAAATCAGGCACCGTAGCAATAACAGAAGACCCAATTAGCACGTCCCACCCCACAGAAACAACGGGCTGAGGATTTAGTGGCTCTGAGGATTCGTGTTCATACACAATGCCGTCAACAACTCTAACAAAAAATTCCACTTCTCCAACCGCCATGTAGTTAGGCGAAATTTGCCCCCAATCTCCAAAATTCAAAACTCGACAACCACCATCAAGGTCAATTTCAATATTTGGTTGGTCTTCATCAAGAGGGGATTGCCATTTAAAAAAAGCTGCCGCCTCGTCTCTTCTCGCCAACACATTTACGAACTCTGGAATATCATAGGTTTCACGGACTGTCATTCTGCATTTAACTTTCTGCTGGTCCAGTCATGTAGCCAGAACGTCCAGCGATGGGGCACTAGGCCAATAGCCATATGTGCCCCGCAGTTATGAAAGAGCCACCAAAAATGATGCTGAATCAAGGGAAAACGCTTACCCTTGTCGCGGAATTTCTCAATGCGTTTATAAAAACGCCCCCAGCTTCCAAGTTCTTCGGCTTCCTCTGGTTCAAATCCGAACATTAGTCCCTCTTTGCTGGCGGTTCTTCGTCGGCCAAATAAGCACGAAACACAACCAGAAATCGTTTAATTTTCTTCCACATAAGTTCCCCCGGTGGGAATCGAACCCACTAAGCATTGGTCTTGAAGCGCCGTTGTTCCCCAATGTACCTACGACTGTCGGATGGGACGGATTTTAAAACGCTTCCCTCGATAGCAATACGCCGTTGCATTTCCAATCAAGCCTCTAGTCTTCATCGGTCATACCGCATAACGCACTACACCGAATAAGGTCACGCTGTCGTAGCTTCCGGTGAGAATGTTCGGACTGCTATTGTTGGCTATCTAGCACAAACTTGCACCAAACCGGCTCTACACGGAAACAGCAAAACCTCAACTTTCCTCCAATTAGGACGGGGGTTTATTTAAAACCTGTTAAGGTAAGTCCAAATATAAGACCCACACAAAAGGCTACTATAATCCACGCCCAAGTCGGAATGGCACCAAGATTTGATAACGGCTAATAGTTCTAACCGGATCAGGCAGGGTCGTCGGTACTCCAAAAAATCCAAACAACATGAAGGCAGCACCGCCGCCAAACGCCATCAACAAGTGAATATCCATTCTTTGTCTCCGTAAGAAGAATCCCCCCTATTATACTCCCTTGGGATTCCATCGTAAAGTCAGCCGACGAAAAAGGTCTGTAGCACGGGATTTTTAAGTTGTTCCAGCAACGCTTCCTCGCCCTCGATGGGCTTCACCATTGCCGCAGCGTCAGAGAACCCCTGATAGGGGCAGGGGAAACAGACAAAGAACATAGGGAATTTGTTGACTTGACCGACAACATATTCAGTTTTTGCAACCTCTACTTTGGTCGCCCACGTTTCATCTTTGGGCGGTTTATTTTTATCTTCATCTGCCTTTTGTTTCAATGCCGCCATGTACGCTCTCCACGCTGCCTGTTGGTTGACACCAGCGCGGACACAAATGTTCGCCAATTTCATGCGATCTCCACTTCATCAGGTAGAACCAAGTCAACTTCACGATTTAAAATCTTCGACACTTCTCTGCTCAGCAGTTGTGCCTCTTTACGATAATCGCTATTGTGTCTCTGCTTGCCTTCGTATGCCAATTGTCTAATTATAGAATTGGGCGTAGCCTTTGAATTATGCCATTCTATTTGGGTTGCAAAAAACTTATCCTGTTTGGTTGCCGTTTCCCATTTTGCAACAGTGGCAAGCCTCTTGTCCTTGACTGCGCTTTCCATTCCGAGGCCCGTAAAACGAGTTTGCCAAAATCTGCTGATTGCGCAGTCAACTTGTTCACCAGGAGTATTTCCGTAATTTTTATAACCGGATGGTTCGCACACTCCCAAGCCGAATGCCCCTTTATAAATGTTAGACAAATGGATTCGCCACAGCCTGTCATCAATTGAAGTCAATGGTTCATTTCTACATGCAACGTGTAAACGGCCTATATTTAATTCCGTAAATCCGGCAATGAAAACCATATAGGGAAATGAAACTGTGCGGAAGTGTATCTTCCCATTATGCCCTTTACTATGGCGTATGGTCCGTGGACCGGGCGGCTGCTCTACAACATAGTAAACGGCACGATCAAAAGGAATTATAAATCTGGTGCCTTGTGGAAGTGGAGTTTTGGTATAATCCAAGAGGGCACCAGACAGATGAACTCTTATATTAACATCGAAGTCTTCAACTGCCTGCAATAAATGCTCTTGAACGCGGGCGGCAGATTCTTGTTTGAATCTTTGAGAAGACTTCTTAAAGGCTTTTTGCAACGCCAATTTAATTTGATCGGCATTGGCGTTTTGATTTACTGCAACTCCCTCTACTTGATTTGCTGGATTAGTAGCTCTGAAAATTCTTAGGCCAACATACAGTCCTAACATCGCACAGGAAATGCACATGACCCCCATAACGATAATGGTCATCATTTAATTTGTCCTTATTCAAACTTCTCGCCCATCCTTGTAAAAAGGCCCCTATTATGTTGAGCGTGATCGTTTGAGTCATAATGTTCGCCCTTGACCCTCTTTTCAAACAATTGGACTGCCTCCAATCTCAGGTCGGGGTCACTCCAACCATGCGTCTCGGCGTCTTTCTCATCGTCGATGTAGGGTTTTAAAAAGTCGTAATGCTCCTTCAAGTCATAGCCATGATCCATGAGCCAATCAGCGATGCCCAACAAGCTGTGATAGGAATTGCCTTTCCCAAGCGAATCAGCAGGGTCTTGTTTGTGTCGCAGACCACAATCACTTTTGAGAGCCGCTTCAAGCACGCCGCGAACCTGCTCTGGTTTTGGCATCGCCGCTTCTTCATACTCGTATGCGCCAATAAAATCTAGGGCAGTATCATTGGCCTGCATTCCTTCTCCCCATGCTCCCATTTTATTTATCCTCCGGTTCTGGTGTGGCGGCGGGCGGGGGATCATAGGCTGTGTTTCACGTCATCGGGCGGGGGCGTCTCTTTCCCGCAACCTGCAAAACAGAACAGCATCAGCAGGATAGTTAAGTATCGCATTTAATTTCCTCACGAACTTGAGTTAAAACCTCTCCCAACCAATTTGTGCCCTGCCACGTTTGGCGATCCAAGGCACGCGCGTCATTTTCACGAAGACCAATACCCCATATCTTATCATAAGGACTGGCTTCAACCAAGGTAGTTCCCTCCGTCGCAAGCAATTGATCTTTTAATTTGGGGTTCTGACGAAATTTTGCAAGATTGGCTTTTTTAACAACGTCTTTTGCCACCGCATTCCACTTGCCCGCATCGAAGTTTTTAACTTCACGCCCCAACGCCTTCTGTTCTTTGGGACTACTTGTTGCCATTATCTTTTTTAATGTGGCGTTATCATCAAATAGCCTCGCTTTTTCCGCCATCATATATTGTTCGGCGGTGCTATACTCAACATCATCCACTTTAAAAGAAAAGCCCCTCAACCATTGACTAAAGGGGCCGTCCCAAAAGAACGTAAATTTTTCTTCACTCATTTTCAAAACTCCCTGATAATGCTCTAAGAAATTTTCTTGCCGCCTCTTCGTCGCCGCCCCTTGCTGCTTTTCGCAAACGATCCAACTCAGTTTCTTTGGCTCGCTGTTCGTCAATCCACTCTTGGGTTATAGGGACGAGTTTAGGGGGCCAGGATTCGTCTTCATCAGTTTGACGAAAACCAAGCTCTCGCAGAGCTACACATTTATCGCCCATTAACTGACACAGCTTACCGTGGACTCTGGTAGCCTCACACAGCCCGTTCTCGTCTTTCTCTATGCGGTCAGCCGTCCGCATCTTAGCTGTCCAATAATCGAGACGCCGATTATAATTTCGGCGGATACGCTTGGCTTCAACTATGTCGGTGCCGTTTAACATAAGAACCTTTCACACACTCGATATAGTCACGATCAACCAGCCAATTTAAAACCCTTTTCAAAATTCGTGGGGTTTCATCTTCTTGTCTTGTTGTTTCATCGTATCGAAAGTATCCAACACTCACCAAGTAATCGTTTAATTTGCGTTTGAGGCTGATCCACGAAGTCGCTTTGTCGGAAAGGCCATCATAAACTACTTCGGCCATTTGTCTTGTGAGCCTCACGAAGCAAACTCTCTCAGTAGAACAACGACTTCTGCCATCTTGCCATAATTAAGGGTGTCAGGCGTATCGGTGGGCTGATGATAATTATGGTTTCTAAACTCAGCAGTGTCCGTCAACATAACTGCCGATTTCTTTGCGTCCCAAAATGGAAGGTGGTCGCTACGCTCGACGTTCTTGAGGCCAGGAAGTTTCGACTCCAATCCGAACGGAATCTCAAGATTCTTCATCGAGAGGCCAAGTCTAATTTCTTCGGCTTTCTGCATCAACCGTTTGCCCAAGCCGTTTGAATAACGATTATTTACAATCGCCAAGAAATCACCAACATCAAACTGAGGCAATCCATCCGGTAATTTCTGAGTGCCGGGCTTGTCTGTAAAGTAACCCACCATTTCCAAAATGATAGCGGTGGATACTTCGGGATGAAGCCTTACGAAATCATAGCTGCCAAGCAGCCCGTGTTCCTCACCATTGAAAAAGACTATTGCTACGTTGGGGGCGTTTTTTATTTCCTCGATCAACCGCAATAAAACGGCAATAGCGGAACCATTATCATCTGCGCCAGGACTACCGGGCGGGCTATCGTAATGACCACCCAGCAAAAGGGTGTCTTTATTTAATTCACCCCAGCCTGCTACTACGTTTGAATGCTCGCCGTCAAGGAAGGCGTATTCACAATGCTGTTCGGCCCTTGCCAATAAATAATCCGCCATTGCTAGGTTGGCGGCTTTATTATCATAAATGTTCCGGTCATGCGCCACTGTCTCTACGTCTTCGCGAAGAGCATCGGCCATAGTTTGTCTGGCCGCATAATCTTGGGCGTTATATTCAGTCAACAGAAGTTTGGAAAAGAATTGCATATTAAACCACCGTTAGTGTCTGTACCTCAAAACCTTCGTACTCGTAATCGTTTCGCTCTTCCAGCAATCTCATCGCCAGAAAATAATGATCTTCCTCAAGGGCTTGGTTGAGCCTGCGAACAAAATCAAGTTCATCCCTGTGCTGGGCCAGATTTCGATTATATCGCTCCCACTGTTTCTCACAGGCAGCTTTTAATTCCTCATCCTCAAGATCATCTGGATTGGTGCGACCAATTTGATCCCCCATAAATAACGTGTTTCACCTTCGACAAAATCTAAATTAACGGACTTAACAAGGAATCCTTCCCTTTGAAGACGGCCAAGTTCACGTCGAACCAAGCCGGGAAAATTCTTTGACGCGCTCATATAGCCAGCCTCATGTACCGCTTCTACAATGGCTTCACAAGACCGTGGACCGGCTAAAATGGCTCTTTGGATATAGGCAGCAAGAGTGTCGGCATTCTGAATGTAATCCATTCTTGCTGCCTTGGCGCGAGCGGATTGACTTCTGACTTTAGCTTTCGCCCCCTTCACAATTTTACCTTTGCGGGCGTAATTTTTTTCTAAAAATTCAGGTCGCTTGTTTAATTTAAGCAATTTGGGCGCAGGCTTTTTCTTCACCGGCTTGGGCTTCATTTGATTTTCAAGAGTTTCTAGCACCGCGAGTGGTTCAACGTCCCACTCTCGCGCCATTCTCTCGATCAACTGCCACGCCCGCGTCTTCAAGCGCGTCAATGGCTCTTTCTTTAAATTTCGCATAGATTCTCTCGTCTACTTCGAGTACACCACGGATAACAATTAAAACACCCTGCTGTTGCATGTTCATTACCCAATTAGCACACTTCTCCATGACCCTTTCCATGTCACCGGGACGAACCGCCGCGCGATCAACCCTCACCGCTCGTAACAAATGGGCCAAGAATCCCGGCATTTCAAACAACTCTTTTACAATCTGCGAAATCCTCTCTGCCGTAGCGTCACTCCACTGCGGTTTAATTTGCGATTTCCAAGATTCAAACAGAGAGGCGTGCCACATTTAATCGCGGCCCCCCTTCATGGGATAGCGGGAGTCATTTTCGATCATGCTTCGCACCGTGGAATAATCCTCGGTAGACATAACATGAAACTGGTCTTGATTCCTTGTAATTTCCAAGGTGGGCAAATCACCATCGCCCGCCACAAAAACCCTCATTTCCTTCGTCAAAAGGTGTTCAACTTCGTCAATGAAAGGCTGCTGTTGGTAAAAGTGTAAATCATAGTCCCACATTGTTATGCAGAACACGGGATCAGGAACATGACGTTGATCGAGCCATTCCCACATTTGCCGCATAACCTGCTCCAAACGTCTTGGCGCATTTAGGCGAGCAAACTCAACCTGCGTAACATCGCAAGCATAAACATCGGGCATCGACTCGCCTCTGTTCGGATCATAACTGGCGGTTGAAAATAAATTTTGAGC
>CEPZ01209566.1_pt1 | contig 10367 bp, 8 predicted proteins | sample 530461 | NCBI WGS metagenome assembly CEPZ01 (sample SAMEA2620106, study PRJEB7988) | marine metagenome | isolation source: saline water (ENVO:00002010), including | reverse complement strand
CAAATGATATTCAAAAATGAAACAATGGATAGTTAATAGGTTATTAAAACTTTTACATAGACCAAATATGAGTAACATAGACTTTTTAGAACAAAGATTTTTAGAACTTCAAAAGCAAAATGAAAAAGAACAGCAAAAGATTGCTGAAGCAAAAGCAGAACAAAAGCTTTTACTAGAAGAACAAAAGGAATTTCAAGCAAAGCTTGAGGAAAGAGGCATTGAAGATTTGGATGAAGCTCAAAAAGAATGTGACAAATTAGAGAATGAAATCATAAATGAAATCATGGCAATTGAAGCCCAAATGGAAATAAGAACAGACAATGAATAGTTTCTTGGCCATTAAAAGGTTTAATGAATGATATCTTAACCGCTGTTGTTGTAGGCATTATTCTATACTTTATATTGACCTCTTAAAATGACCGAAAGATTCAACAAGCTTAAAGAGAATTCAATTCGTCTTGAAACACTGGCAAATGCCAATATAGAAAAACGCAATGAACTCATTAAAGAATATAAGAGTCTTAAAAAAGATATTGAATCTAAAGAAAGTGAAAAAGATAGTCTCTATCAAATCTTAGAGATATATAAACAAGTTATAATAAATCTAAGACAGCAGACATATGTTAAGATTTCATCAATAGTGAATCATGGTGTAAAGACTGTTTTCAATGATAAATATGAATTCAAGATTGATGTTAAAGAAAGGGGCGGAAAACCAACATGTCAATTTCTTATCAAAACCAAAGAACTTCCTGTTTTTGTACCAATTGATAAGAGCCAATCCAGCCACGGGGACGGATTAATGGAGATTGTAGCGTTTCTACTTCAAGTAACCGTCCACACTGTGTACAATGCACCTAATGTCATCTTCCTTGATGAATCATTTAGACGATTGAAATCTTCAAGAATCCCCATTGTCGGAAGGCTATTGCAAGAGCTTTCAGAAACATTAAACATTCAGTTTATTTGCACTACCCATGATGAATCATTGGCTTCTTTTGCCAATAATATAATAGAGCTATGAATAAAACCTGTATTGATTGCCAGCATCCATTTTTTGATCGCAAAGGAAACAGAGAGGTCTGCAATATATGTTTCAAGCAAAACAGGCCATATAGAAATGGCAACAACATGAGCGATGAAGAAGGAGAACTAAGAGTAAGGGCCAGAAACCTTGAAAAGAAACCAAGTGTTTGTTTGGGTGCCAACTGTACAAAAATGGTGAATACTGATCGGTGCCACAGATTTTGTAAAAATTGTCAAAGAACAAGAAACAGAAATAATGAAATAGGGCAACCAAAGGGCAGAATAAACTATAAGACATATAAAAAAATAAGTGATCCCTATAGTTACAACGATTATAGCTCCCTAAATAATCACGGCGATGATTAAATATGTTTATTGGAATAGATCCAGCCATTAATAATATTGGCGTAACAATAATTGACAACGACGGCAAACATAAAGATGGCAAGCTAATTAAGAATCTTGATAAGTCTGGATATCAAATTATTCAAAACACAAAAGATATTCTTAAAGAAGCAATTGAAAAATATAAACCAATTGCCATAGGAAGAGAGGATGTTATTTACGGTGGCTATGCCAACAAAGGAATAGATAGATCCAGTGACCTATCTTATATGGCCGGTATAATTGATTCTTTATGTGGCGAATATGGTTATACAGAAAACAATTTAAAATTAATAAAGCTCCCCAATAAAACATGGCAAAAGTATATCTGGGGTAAAGCAGACATGTATAATAAAAAAGCTATGGCCATATACATATCTGCCATGTCGCAGTGCTTAAATCATATCTATAAAAAGGGAGATAGTGATTTAGCAGATGCTCATGCTGTTGCTATAACAATTAGAGATATATGGCTGGTAACTAAAGGCTTATTGGACCCACTGGATTTGTCTGATGCTCAAATAGAAGCTCTATTAAGCAGAAGTGCTTGTGAAGCAGTAAGCACAGGAAAAATTACAGTTAAAAACAAAATAAGGAGAACGGGTAATAGAGAATTATTTCATGCCTTTATGGGATTTGAAACTCCCAAATATGCCAAGTCATATAGAATAGATAGCGCCTCAAAAGAAACAGCATTTGGTTTTGCGTTTTCTCATAAAATACAACTGTATATAAACAAGAAAAGAAAAATATTAGATCGATCTATAAACTTTAAAGCAATTGAAGAACTGCTGGAAATCATTTTTGATGGCAAAAGAGTTAAAAATCTTCACCAAGGTAAAAGGGCGCCTTCGTTAAAAATCTTAATATGAGCGACGTTTACACAAGTGTATTAGAAAGAGATGGCCACAGATGCTTTATCTGTGGCAAAACCAAATATCTGCAAATGCATCATGTAATTCCTAAAAGCAGTGGCGGAGAAACTATAAAAGAAAACTGCATTATGCTTTGTGGGCCAACTACAGATCCAGGTGCTTGTCATTGGAAAGTGCACTATTCTGGTGAAGATAGATATGCCAAGTATCTATGTAGCGGCAGAAAAAACAATAAAAAATTTCTAATAGAGTTATCTAGAAGAGAAAAAAGAGCAAACTTTAGTATTTAGGGCAAAATAATAGAAACAGCATTGGGAGAATGTGCTTCTTCAGTTGGGTTTCCAGGATTTCCTCCGGCTGCATCTATTTGATGTTGATTAATAGCACAATGTGCTGTATTTGTGGCTACACAATCAACCATGACACCATAAATTGTCATTGCAGTTGATATATCTTGCATAAAACATAATGGCCCTATTGCAATGACTAAATCATCAACATCACCAACATCACCAGAAACAACTTGTGAATATCCTGTAAAGCTTGTTGGTTGGTTTGCCCAAGTAATAGTGCCTACATCAAATGTTTCTTTTACAAATTGAACACGAATTTGCCCTAAATCACCTGGAGAAGCCATATTAAAAAATACAGCATTACCAATAGAAACAGATATTCTTTTAGTTTGTCCGACAGATATAGTAATCGAATTATTTAGCTTAAAATATACTCTTGAATCATCACTAAAAATAATCCCACCATTAATGTAGGGATCAGAGCCCGCTGGTGGAGTTGTATCGTATATAACTGCGTTACCACTAAATGATTCAATTACCGCATCTGTTGTAGTTGTAGCCTGTTTAAAAAAAAACCATCTAAGATCTCCTGGATCTATACCACCTGGGTATGTGTCTGGTACAGTAGGTGTTCCTGTCCCTATTGCACGTATTGAAGATAGCCCACTTACAATAGTGGTTCCATCGGCATCTACTAGGTTGCCACTGTAATGACCACTACCATCCGGTCCGCTGGTAATATTGTATAGGTATCCAACCAAAGAATCATTACCAGCTAATTGAGGAGCCCATGTAAAAATTATATATGTTAAATATTGTGGTTCACCTGGATCACCAAAAACAGGGTTATTAATTCTAATAGTTTTTAATACATCTCCTAATATATATTTACCATCAAAACTAAATAGATCATCATCATCGGGGACAACTACCCCCATATTTGTAGCATCATCTGTGTTGTCGGTAGCATATACTTTTCTGCCAACGGCGTAATGGTCAGTTGGAACTTCACTAGAACCATCTTTTCCAGTTGTCCCGTCTTCATCAATTAATCCTACAACCCTATTGTTTTTCTTTGCAATAATTGATCCGTTTTGTAATGACTTAACTACAACGCCTGTTGCTAAACCGTTTATGTTTGCAGTATTTGCCTTGGCAACCACCGGCGCAACATCTCCACTATCAAAAGACGAAAATCTAACAGGTGTTCCGATTGGTAAATCTGAATCAGATGAATAACAAACCTCAAAATCAGGGTGGCTGAAATCACTTGGAACAAAATCATTTTCTGGCAATTCAGCAATAGATTTTAGATCTTGAATATCTGCTCTGTTGGAATCTATTCCGCTCAATATTTCATTTATTATGTATGACATTAGTCAGCCAAAATATCTGATGCGTTTAAAGTAACTGTAAACTGATTATTAACTGCCATATCTATTGAAGTAATAATAGCATCGCTACCAAGAAAACCTGGCCCGCCCTCCTTGTCTGAATTTAATACATCTGCAATCTTCTCTCCTACCTTATAAGATGTATCAAAGTTTTCTAAAGCAAATGTCATATTTTCTTTGAATCTAGATTTAGTATCTAGTCGCTCATAAATATGATCCAGAAAGTCGTCATAATCATCAATAAAGGGACTTATGTTGGTAATATTGGCTCCGCCAGATCCGCCCTCTGCTTCACTAGCATCGCCATCCGAATATTCTTCAAATCTTCCTCCATTGTTTAATTTTACCTGAAGAGTATTTGTATTGTCTTCAACTTTTAATTGGAGGTTGCCTGCTCTTTCTTTGCTTTTCTCAGATGCTTTTATATTTTCACCATCTTTAAGATAATACTGAAGATTTAATAACACTGAATGATCTCTAATAACTACCCTATAGGCATCATCTTCTAGGTATCTGTTGACCTTAATACCGGCCACATCAAAATCATTGAAACTAGTATTTTCTATATTTGGTGTTAATTTTAAATCTGTATCTACTACAGCGGTCATAAATATCATTTGGGCTTCACCAAAATCAGTTTGCCCAACAAACTGAGCAACAGTTGGCGTATTGCCTATTACATTCTCTCTATCGTTAATAAATTTATCTATTGTATTGTTGCCCGTAGTGCCAGTAAAACGACGATACATATGTTGGCTAAATGTAATTGTATTGTCTTTTACTGAGAAATTAACAGAAGGAGAAACAATAAAGCCTCCGCTAAAAATGCCACCTGTCTTTTTTTCTATACCACCTGTTTTAAAATTAGTCAAAATTGGGCCTGTTTCGCCATCATCTCTCCCATATTTATAAGCCAATTTAAATGGAACACACTCTGCTACACCTGTTCCCGAATCATATGTAAATACAACAGGCTGCTTATACTTTTCTAACTTAGAATCGAGATCACCAGATAAATAATTGGTGGTTCTCAGCGGAGTTTCTGGATTTCTAAACTTTCTATATTTACCATCTTCATCTGTGGTAAACATTTGATCTAGTCTTAATCCACGATAAGCGAAATCATCTGTTAACGTATTTTGATATTTATTCTTGTCGCTTGGCAATTTCCATTGCTTCAGATATTTCTTATCGAACCAATCTCTATATTGGTGATAGACCTCAAAAAAAGTAATGTTATCACTTGCGGGAGTAATTAAGCGACCCGTTCCAACATTATTAGCTTCACCATCCCATGTTGTTGAGGGGTCATCGAATTTATTGCCGTTGATGTGTCGTTCAAAGAAAATCTCTTGAACATCATTTAATGTAATGTCTGGATATTGAGCTTGTAACTCTTGTATATCCCATGCTGGTTCAAGGGCTATAGTCATTTCAATTTCTATTTTGCGACCAACGCCTCTAAGGCTAGTAATGATGTTGGAAGCATCTCTAGAAATATTAGATCGAAATACGTTGGTTCTTACATCTCCTGTTTCGCCAACAGTCGAATTGTCTTTGGCTATCTTTACACTTCGTTTTGTAGTATCTCTTAAATCAGTTACGTTCAATTGATAGAAAATAGCATTACTTTTTTCATGTGTAGATATATCAAAAGAATATCTTGGGCCAATAGTTCTAAAAATTTTACCAATAGCCTGAACAAAAGGAAGGTTGTTTAAATCTAAATCACGAGGCTTATTTTTTTCATTTTTAGCATTTGTTGTATTGGTGCGATTAGGGCTTTCGATATTATTAAGCATGTTGTAATTTTTGTTACTTAATCTAATATCAAAATCTTCTGAGTGAAAGAAAATGAGATAGGCAATAATATCCCCATATCTCCACATTTGAGGATAATAAGGATTGTCTTTCAATATATCAGAGTCTTCTTTTTCTATTTCTCTCAAGCCCTTATGTGGAGATCTTTTATCGAACAATGGAACAGGTTTAGCTCCAGATTGAAATACCTCAAAAGATCTGTCACCAATGCCACCTTCATTAAAGATGGTCTTAAAACTTAAATTGTTCCAGTTAGATGTTCCTGCCTCAGACACATTGGCAACAGTTTTAATCCCAGTAATTTTGTTTGCTTTTGGATATTTATTTGAATTCCACTTGGCATCATATGTTCCAATAATAGTATTATTATTCAACAACCACTTGGCATCATAAAGAATAACACGAACAGTATCGGTTTCTAAGCTAGATATTTCTTTAACAATGCGACCATCAAATATCTTGTTGGCCATATTATCTTTAAAGACCTCAACTCTAGAACCATAATTTATATGATCACCAAACCTAGCGTTTGGCAGCAGAAGTCTACATGTAGAATATTCCTCATTCATAGCCAAATGAATATCTTCAACAATAGCTGAGGCCACTAAAGAAGATCTAACTCCTTTAGCAGTCTTTTTATCGAGCCTTACAAAAACATTTGGTCGATGTAAAACTCTGCCGTCATTATCGGGCATAAAAACAGTAGCCATTATGAGGTTGCCTCAGAATTAGAATCATCACCTACAGCAGTTAATACTAAATTATCGGCAGGTTCAGGATTTTTGCCATCTAGTGTTACAGAAATAACATTTGTATTGGCTTGTATTACAGCGGTTGCAGAAACAGGTCTGATTAAAAAATAAACTTCTGTATTATCTTTAGTGGTCGCCTGTATTGTTGTGTGAGATTGAAATATACCCTCTACCCTTGTAAAAGAATCATCTGCACTTACAAAACTAAAATCAGAAAGATCAGAACCAACATCATTCCAATAAATATTAAAGTGATCACATGTTCCTAAATATGGAAACTCTATAAACACTTTGCCCCCCGATACAGGGATAATTGAAATAAATGTATCTTGCTCATTTGCTCCAGGCAGTCCTATAGGCGAGGGCTCATCTGGAATCTTTTGAGATATAATGTTGTCTACATTTTCTTCTATTTTACCATCTGTTTTTTCTACTCTTATGGCCCATAACCAATCACCAATGGCTAGGACACCTGTATCATATGTAACAACTCCTGCTGCTAACTGCGTAACGGGAGTTGTATAATCAATAGAGCCACTGCCAGAATTTGAATATACATTATAAAAAGCAAATGTAGCATCTGCATCATCAAGAGATAAAGTCCAAGTCAAATCAATTGAATTGTCACCGGAATCAAAAACATGTATTAGATCTTGTGCTGGTCTAAGAAAGGTATTGATTGTAATGCTGTCCGACAAATCTGTTGATTCATTAAGGAAATCGTCAACTGCTATTACATCGACATCATGACTACCATTTAAAAGACTTTCGGTAATGTAGGTATACAGCATTCCCTGAACGTAACTGTAAATAACACTATTTACTCCAACCCCTTTGAATGAATGCAAAAGCGTATTGTGCCTTAACGCTTTATATTCATACCCAATAGAAGTGTTTATTTCTATATCAAGAGGCATTATGATACAGCAGGGGTTATCTGCTCTCCCGTTGCAGAGTCTATGTAGGCAACTACTTCATCGTCTACCTTTATCTTATAGTATTGAACGTCATCTGACACAGACGGATGCCAATTTATCTTGGCGTGATCCAAAATGGTTTCCGTATCTGTGAATACAAATAAACCTTCTTGGCCAGATATTGCAGCAACTATTTCTATCTTATTGAACTGCCTTGGCTTTACTCCACCGATAATTGCGTGCTTATCTATGACTTCTGGAAGCTGCAACTTACCGTTCTTAAATATCAGATAAACAATATCTAAGCCATCAGCCAGAGCTTCATCGTATGTCCATCTTGCGATTACGTGATCTGTGGATTCTTCAGGTATAAAGATTCTTATGTCGGTAACTTCTGAATAAATATATCTATACAGAATTGCTTTGGCTATTTCAGCGGTATATTCGTAATTAAGGTAGCTACTTAAACCCGCATAATAATGATAAAGCAGTTCTTTGTTAATGGGAGGCCCATTGTATTCATAATTAAGGCTATTATTAACCCCTACACCTAAGAAGCTATATTCCAGACCTTTATTAGATGGATACTGGCCATCGCCAGTGTATCTGTATATCAGATTGTTCTCGGCTACCCTACCCATATATGAGTATAGAAGGTCTGAGCCAAGAGAGCATGAGAATCCTTGAGTAAGAAACGAATAGTCTAATTTCTTACTTATTCCGCTCCTAAAGTCATAAAGCAAATTATGGCTGTTGGCAGGCTCAATAGTAGATTCATATGTGTAAACTAGCTTTTGATGTAGGGCAGGGAAATACTGGTAAAGCAAAGCAAAGCTATTATCCCCTAAACCTTCAGCGCCAGCCGTATATACATAATCAAGATTTGACTGAACCTTGGTCAAATACTCATAAAGCAAGTTGTGATTGCTATCAGAAGGATGAATTATGTATTCATACAACAGGTTAGTTATCGTATTGCTGGTATATTGATAGTCTAGGTTTTTGTTATTCTCTGTATTTAAATACTCGTAGTTTAACGAAGAGTGTAATCCCGGAAAGTATTGATAATCAATGTTGTGATTATTTAAAGATTTATATTCATACAACAGGCTTTGATTCAGTGGAGGAAAATACTGATAAAGTATTTTGTGCCTAGAACTAAGTGGCCCATCGCACTTAATATATTGGTAAATCAGGGGTGCTGAAGGCCCAGAATAAAACTGATACAGTAAATTGTGTGGATTTACATCATTGGATTCATATTCATATGATAAAGATTTATGAAGCGCAGGAAAAAATTGATAAAGTAGATTCGCTCCATCTACCAAGCCTGTATACTCGTAATTCAAATTAAGGGCGTTATACGGGCTATATGTGTAATCCAAAAGGCAACCGTTTAAAGAAGTATATTCATGAAGAACATTGAATTTATTTTCAGTATTTAGATATTCATAATCCAGCGTGTCATCAGAAAACGTGGTTGTTGGGCCTAAAGAATAGAAGGTAGATGGAGAATCTTGATTATTGTATTCGGTGGAGATCCAAGTCGCAGTCATGTCCGCATCCAGGATGCGAACCTCTTCTATTTTTCCATTGTAGTAATTGTTTGCCGTGGTCTGGTATCCGGCTATTTCAAACTCGTTAGTCGTCGTTGAGAGCGTGTTTACAGTGCTGTCTATAGCGTCTTGGGAGCCATTCAAATACAAGCGCAAGTCGCTGCCGTCGTAGGTAGCAGACGCCCAATGCCAAGCGCCCGTTGAATATGTGGTGGCCCCATAAGCATCTCCATCCATCCAAGTTGTTCCATCGCCTGTCTGAATGTGTAACTTGCCATTTGACTCAAAGAAAAGCCAACCATCGGACGCCGCTGGAAGCGCCTTCCCAATCAGAATATCACCATTCGTTTTTGTGTCCTGATTAAACCAACACGAAACAGTGAACGCTGTAGTTAGGTCAAGTGACGAGTCTATTCCGCAACCAATGGTATCTGCGCTCCCGTCGAAATCCTGCCCCGTCCCAAGCTGGCCAGACACTTCGGTCAAAGCCATCGAAACGCCAGTTCCATCGTTATCGTTGCTAGTGGAGTCTAAGTATCCATTTGCATCGGTGTTCACCGCCTCACCCAAGTGCATCACCATTTTATAATCAGTGTTCCAAACAGCCTCTCTTCCATTACTGGCGTCTTCAGCAGGTAAGGTAGCATTCTCATTATCGTAGTAAATATAGATGGTTGAATCATCGCTAGAGGATAATGTTCCATCGTATTTGTAATGAATTTCACCCTTTTTGCCTACCGTGTTGATATTTACGACTTCTACAGGAACTTCAGTTCCATCCTTTAGTAAAACACGTATATCGATTCCACCTGAAGCTACTCTTCCCCAAAAATTAGCTTCACTATCTAATATATTAAAATCAAAATATGCAGGGTAATCAGTAAGATCCGCATCAACTTCACTTGATTGTATAGTAGCTTCAGTTCGACTATTCCATCCATCATGCCACCTATGTTCAGTCCCTTCTGATGTAATAAATGTAGATGGAGAATTTTGATTGTTATACTCTGTGGAGATCCAAGTAGAAGATAGGTTGGTAGCCACCAACCTTACCTCATCAACATCCCCTTCAAAGGGCCTTGATGAGCCTACGTTCTCATCCTGATCGCCTATATGCCAATCACGAGGAAAGGACGTAACTGCAACGGTTGTGGTAGAGTCCGTATCTACACTCGCACCATCAACGAACAGTTCAGATCCCGTCCCGGATTCGAATGTCAGGGCCGCCGAATGCCAGTTGCCGTCGTTGTATGTGGATGGCGATGTCACACTATTGTAAACCGGCTCCCAGGCCGATGAAGGCACATGGAAACCACTTAGGTTTTCGGTGCCGGTTATTCGCATAGCTA
>CEPZ01042682.1_pt1 | contig 10374 bp, 11 predicted proteins | sample 530461 | NCBI WGS metagenome assembly CEPZ01 (sample SAMEA2620106, study PRJEB7988) | marine metagenome | isolation source: saline water (ENVO:00002010), including | reverse complement strand
CCCCGCAAGCCTCGACTGAGTGCGTTAGGAAACCCGCTTACTAACGCCGAGGATATGCTACTAAATCTTGGGTGGTAAGTCAACGCCAATGCTTGAATCTTGAGTCCGAAATCTCCTTCCAATTGTACGGAATTTTCTCACGCTTAGCGGTCTCGATTTTCAATGGTCTTACGCACTGTATATCAGAGTGTTCGAAGCCCTCATAGCCCAATCTTGATGCAAGGAATTTAGCACTGAAAACCATATCGGCATATGAGACTCGGTGGTGTTCTTTGGGGCTTTCCACAACTAGTGTTTTGTAGCCTTTCTTAAGCAGGGCATTCTTCATTGGCACATATCTCTCGTACCAATCAAAGCAGAAATCCAATTGCCCGTGCGTCAACAACACAGCAGTGTTATTTTGGCATTGGGGGATTCTGTTGGGTTCCAGTGATGCTCCCGAATGTACTACAACTCCAGCCAAATCTTCTTGAGAATTAGTGGTGGTGAACAAAGACATAACAGCACCAGCAGAGAAGCCCGTAAGAGCAATTCTGTTGCGAGGTACATTGAATTGTTCCATTGTGGAAGTAATGATTTCTTCTACAAAATGACGAGCCGTTTGAAGCCCCGCCACAGCCTCTCTTTGTTCGGTTGCAGAGTATGGTTGTGGATACCACTCTACAGACCGCTCGCCCCAAGGCGTAACGCCAATAAAGGTGGTATCATTCAATTCAGTTGCTTGTTGGTAGTGGTGGGCTAATCTCCCACCACATCCGGCTCGACCAGCCAAACAGATTACGCAACTATGTGATTTTTTAGCACCGTTGAATACATAAAAATCAATGTCTCTGATCATAAGTCCCATTCCTTGTATAGGTCATAATCTCCACCCTTGAGGAGACTATTCACGTCAGCGGCCAGTCCTTTTGGTAACAAACTCAAAGCGAAGTCATAAAACTCGCATCCACTCTTCTTGGTGTTGGATTTATTGATAACCGCTTTGAGTTTCTTGACATCGAAAGTATATGTGTATGCTCTTGCTGGTCGTGCAGAAGCATATTGGTTTGGATCAGCGATGCAATACTCTTGAATTCTGTCGGAGCAAACTAAATCGCAAACAAACTCACACAAATCATACATTAACCCGGTGAGTTTGGGGCTGGCCAACCAAAAATTGCCGAGAGTACGATATTCCATCCCGTAAGTGCATATCCGGTAACGTCCTGCTTGACCGTAAAGACTCCTTCGCTTGGGGCTGGTGGGGTCTTTATCGAGGAATAAAGACGGAACCCCAATCAAAAGGTCCATGAGGATCACCGAGGGAGCCAACCAGAGGCCGTAATCTCTATTGAGTCTTACATCACCCAAATGAATGTGACCGCCTCCTGAGCGTGCTGTGGTGGTCTCAATAAGCTCTTTTGGAGGGTCCATGTCCCTTACGAGATAACCACAGCGGTCAATGGCACAACCAGCGGTCGCAGCGAGAGGTTTCCCTGTTGCTTCGTTGAGGTTATCCCAGATATTATCAGGATAATCCTGATAAGCTTGAATTACCAATTTACAAGGACTCACAACTTCTACGTAAAGCTCCAAGCACTCCTTCATGTGGTCGAGTGCTTGTTGTTTGCTGGTTGCTGGTTTCATTGCAAACTCAGCCATCACATTATCGTAGTAGAATTCATGTCCCTTAATCGCCAAACGATTTTCTGGACATGCTGGTACTACGTTAATTGCACTGACGTAAGCCTCACCATCCTTGAGCATAAGCTCAGGATCGGTTCCCCAAGATTTCATAATCGCTCCTTCTGGTTAGCTTTCAAACGGAATCGAATACCAACCGGGGAAGGTTCCAGAATTGTAGCCGTTGGAAAAAGCACATATTCCAGAATCGTTATGCATAGAGTGCGTGGCTATGCCGTTGGGATAGTTTTTCTTGACATCTTTCCCAAAAACAGTCCGGTCGTTGTGTTTGAGAATGTGATCGATCCCCTTCATAGCAGTTTGAATTTGCTCTCGGTCACTGCTTTGATAAGGAGAAACTTTTCCGTCGATCATCATTTGGCAAGTATCTCTCCACGTCCCATGCTTTTTCAGGTGTTTAGACCCTACTCGAATAAGCAAAGTGTAAAGAGAGATCATTGGCGGCGACAGATGCCATCTTTTGTTGCCTTCCATTAAGAAGACGCCACATTCTTCGAATGCTTTTGGCGGGTCTGTGGCTTGATAAAGAACTGTCTTTTTGACCATCTTCAGTTCTTTTTCGACCTGATTAACGAAGTCACGAGCCTTTTTCATTTTGGCGTGGAATCGCTTATCAGAGCGGTTGGCCAATAATAATTTGGTGGACTGAGTGGACAAAGGACGATCTGTTGAGAAACTGTAGCTGAATCCGTAAATGCTTTGTTTCCCTTGATTAAAATAAGCCAAATAAGCGTCTTGCAAGAAGTCTTTGCACCAAACAAAGCCAGTTGCTTGTTCGTTTTTATCAGAGCAGAGGGCATATTTTAGCCCACTGGAATATACTTCAGAATAACCCCCAAGTTGAGTTTTGGGCCAAACGATCTTAACCTTCTTAATTGCTACAGCCATTGCGTTGTGTTTCCTTAATAAAGCTATTTGTTAGTTTTGGCCTCTGAACCAATAAATAAAACATGCAAGAGTTTAAACATTTTTTACACAATTCAGAGGCTGATCTCGTGGGAATGTACCTGCACACCAGTATGACAATCACAGAGATAGCAGAAAAGGGCGGAATCTCCAAGACCAAAGTTTACAGGATTTTGGAGAAAAATGGTCTAGTTCCAAATAGATTAAACAAACGTCACGGACACGTTCAGAACATGTTGCAGCAAGGGCTATCAAATAGTGAAATCGCCCATGCAGCAGGATATTCTGAGAGACATATACGTACCATAAAGAAAAAGTTGATGGAAGGCTAATTCATGGCGATTATTACTCTACAACCCGAATCTGTTGACCCAAGCTCCACTCTTTGGACAGGGCTCCCGAATTCTTCCGTTTCAGGACAATGGGAAAATTTGAATGAGGGTGTAGCATCAGCCGATAACGATGTTTCTTACTCAAATTTCACATCTATATCGGGCAATGCCTTAATTCTCAACTTTCAAAACCCCACTGTGCCAGCAGACAAAACAATACTGTTTGTAAGGCTGTTGATAAAGTGGAGACCGACAAGTTTTTCTTCTACGAGCCTGCGTGTTGTGCTAGATGGTCCGCTTTCCATCGTAGATGAAAACATGATTATCAATTCATCTGCGGATTATTTCACATTCTCTTGCGGGCAAGGGGTTTGCACATCTCCTCCAACTGAATCAAATCGAGTTCCTTTGCAACTCACTGAGGATCAAGCAGACCTTTTGACTGTAACGCTTAAAGGGCTGGATGAGAATTTAAGAGTCACCGCAATAGAGATAGAGTTGGGAACTGGCGTTGTAGAAACAGCCTCTGGCGGTGGTGTTCTTGGAGGTGTAGCAGACCTTGGAGACACAAGGACGGGATTCGGCGGAGCATTAATTGGTGGGGCGGTTGCAGACATTTATGTTGAATTCCCCTCTGGTGGAGTGCTTGTTCTTCCTTCGTCCAACATTAGAGATTTCAATGATGCTACTCCTTTTCTTGATGGTGGGACTCTTGTGGGGGGCAAAGCTGTTGAAGCCTTTTTCCCCTTAAAGAAAGGATTTTTGAAGAAAACTTTTGATATAAGTAAAGACTTACTCTTTACTTATTCTGGTGGTGAATTAAACAATTCCCCCGATGCTTCTTTGGGCGGTGATGCATCGCCTGTTTTAATCTTGCCGGGCTTAAATAATTTGTTTGATGATATCACCCCACTGGAGGCTGATGAAGGGCAAATAGACTATCGTTGCTTTTATATATTCAACGATCACGCCACAGAGACAATATTTAACATCAAGGCTTGGATAAATTCCCAAGTAATAAAGGGGGCAGACGTAAAATTAGGGATAGATTCGAAGGATGAATTACAAAGTGTAGTTTTAGATGCCACTCCTGATACTGGTTATTTTACTGTTCGTTATGAAGCTTCTGATCCATTTGGGTTTGCCCCAGTTAAGGTTGAACGACCAATTGGATTAACTGGTGATGCTCTTTTAACCGAATTCGCCTCTAATTTTCAAGAGGCTTTAAGAGTAATCCCCGATTTAAGAGATGTGTTAGTAAACGCATCCATTTTTGGCACAGGCATTTCATTTGAAGTCTTATTTGAAAAACTTGATGGGAAAAGGGATCAAGAAGCCCTTACGATTGTTGAAAATGTTCTGTCTCCTTCTGTCAATATTTTAATTCGAAGAATTGTAAGAGGGTCGCCCATTAACTCAACAGCAGCAGCAATTAACCAAGATATTACGCCGCCAGGAGCAGTTGTTTTTTCTGCTCCTACCAGCGAAGCTCCATTTGTAATTCCAAAATTACGAGAAGGAGAGGGGTTTCATTTGTGGGTTGAAAGAACGGTGGTCCCAAACGATGAAGATATAGCAAATGATGGATTCTTTTTAGGGCTTTCAATTGAACCAATTGAGCCATTGGTGGTGGCATAATGGGACAAACTAATCTTGATATTGAATTTTCTGTATTAACATTACAGATAACCACCAACGGTGGCACCAAAGATTGGATTAACCCCACATTTGCTCAAACTTTTGATGGGGCCTTGACAACAACAACGCTTCAAACATCTGAAGTTTCAAAGATTCTAGTTTACTCTGGTCCACAGATTGATCTCCCTAGTTATGGCTCAGATTACATCCCGGTTGGTGCAGTTGTAACAGGATTCGAACTTAGAATTTACAAGAAAGAAGAGCTAGACCCTGTTGCAAACATAATTGATGATACAATTTCTTTAATCCTCAACCAAGTACCTGTTGGGGACAACAAAGCAACGGCTGTTAAATGGGTGGATGGCTATGTCACCTATGGCGGTATAGCCGATATGTGGGGAACGAGCCTTACTAGGGCCGACGTTGTAGACCCTTCCTTTGGAGTTGGTTGGGCAGCGACAAACAATGGTTTTGTAACGGGCGAGGGTAAAGTAGATGATATCCAATTTATTTTGTACTGGGTTCACACAATGTCAGAAGTGGGTTCTGGCGGAGCAAAATTAGGTGGAATTTCTTCTATCTCTGATGAAACTCGTATACCAGAAGGTGGTATTCTTGTAGCTCCACGCTTTCTAACTCCAGATCGATATCCAACGGGCGGAGCCGTCCTCGCTGGCACAGTTATCACGAGTGATGCATTAGTTGGTGGCGGCGGGTTATTGTTAAGCGGTGTTAGCGATCTTGGGCTTACTTATACTTTGGCCATGTCTGGTGGAGCAGTGCTCAGCGGTGTTGCTGCTTTGGATATTTCTGGTGGTGTAACCTTATCAGGAACAGCTATAATATCGGGGCCGTTTACAGAAGCAGGCAGTGGCGGCGTATTGGTGGCTCCAAATGCACCAAAATCAAGTACGTTTATTCCATCGGGCGGCATGGTCGTACCGTCCACAACTGTTTTTGTGGGCTTCATTAAAAGCTTTACAGTATTCCCCGTAGATACAGTGTGTTTCTTGTCAGGCGGATTATCAAACAATGATCCTTTACTTTCTATCGGTGGAACAGCTTCACTCACAGAAGTTGAAAGCAATTTGTTCGATAATTTTCAGCCATCGGAATCAACCACAGGATTAGAAGATTATAGATGTATTTACATCTATAATGCCTTGACTAACTCTATAGAAGATATCAAATTGTGGATAGAAATTCCCCCCACAAGTGATACCGTAACAACCATAGGCATTGATGAATCAGACGACATGCAAGAAGTGAAGGTGGACTTTTTTGCTGGCTTCCCTAGCACGGGTTCCTTCACACTTGATTTTGACGGAAACGACATTGTTGTTTCCGCATCTTCTGATTTAGAGTCATTTGCACTCAATTTCCAAAATGCCTTGAGAGACAACACATCCTTAACAGATGTTACGGTTGCGGGACAACTTATCGGTGCCACCATTACTTTTATCGTTCACTTTGTAGGAGATGATGGGAAAAGAGACCAGCCCACGTTTGCTCTCAAAAATAATTCCTTGGAGGGCAATCCGTCTATGACAATCAACAAAGTAATTGTTGGTTCGCCGATTAATGCAACCGCAGAGACTATTGCAACAGACACAACTATACCCCTCAATCCCTCTTTCAAGAGCACAACAGAAGCCTTGCCTATTGTGGTGCCATCACTCAATGTAAACGAAGGATTTCCTTTATGGATTAAAAGAACAGTAGCCATAAACCCTATTCCTACCCAAAATGACGGATTTACCTTAAGGGTGTTCGTTGGGTCAGTCACCATTGTGTAAATCGAATTATTTACTATAATACAGAAAAGGAGATATTCGATGAAGATGAAGATAATCTTGGGGCTTATCATTATATTTGGTGGGTTCGGGCAGGCTTTTGGACAATTTTTCTCAACGCCAAAACTTCCAAAACTTGTTGAAAAAGAGATTTATGAAAAAACTCTTAAAAATTACACTTCTTGGCAAAAGAACCTTGCAAATCCTGATTTTTATAAAAAATTAGTATGGGAAGGCAAGGGGTTTAAGAAAACATTTTCTGAACTTACAGAATTTGAAAAAGACCAACTTTTCCTTGTGCAAGGCTTCACCTTAGAAAGAGAGCTAGTTTACCTAACCGTGGCGTGGGAAAACGAAGTGATGTGGTTAAAAAGTGGGCGAATTCCAGAAATCCCAGAAAATGCTGCTGCTGTCGAGGAAATAGAGGGATTTCAAAAACAGCTATTAACCTTGCAAAAAAAGACAGCCACAGAATTTGAAAAACTTGTGGACACCTTATTTAAAAAGCATGAAGATAAAATTGCTATAGAAGAGCGAAACTTCATTAAACGCAAGATTATAAAATTTCACGATAGACTTCAGTTGGTTGAAAGAAATGACTCATAAAGATTATCCCCAAAACCATTGCCCTCTTACTGGGGCGTTGTGTGCCAAAGCCAAGATTCTAAAAATCACCGAGTTAAATCAAGGAGATTCAGTAAATTTTGGCTTGTGTCAAGAATGCTCAAAGCAATGGGCAGCGAATTATTCAAACAGTGAACTTACACCACTGATGAAACCAGTATTAAATATGGGTTCACTTCCTGACGCCATCAAAGAACTGGCAGATATTGTGTTTAATCCGCCTGTATCTAAACAGCTTCCCAAGATAACGGTATCTCATGAATTGCCAATTACCCCTAAATTGTTACAAGATGCTGCAATACGAGTAGCAAAGAGAAAGGGGGCTAAAATTGTTTGCCCCGGTTGCGGATCATCTCTTGCAGAGATGGGGACACAAGACAGATTAGGGTGTGGCCAATGTTATGACACTTTTGCCAAATATTTGAGGCCACTCATAGAAGGATTTCACGGGAGCTTGGAACATAAAGGAAAAGTCCCCAAAAATTGGGAAGAAAAACAAATAGAAGAAGTCTTTCCTGCGGATGAAGTCATTAAATTCAAAATCGCATCCCTCAAAGATGAGCAGAGGGATGCGATTGAGAAAGAATTATATGAGAGAGCCGGTGAAATTGTCCACGAAATAAAGACATTAGAAGAAAAACTTAATGAGGCATCTTCAGTTGCCGAATCTCCGTCATCTCCCGAAGAAAATGACCAGGATCAATAATCCCAAAACCTTCATAAAATTTATGTCCTCCACCGTTCTTTATAGAGCGAGTATGCTTTTTAAACATTTGCCTGTAGTCTTCTGCGTATCTTATCTTAACGTTTTTCTTTTTTCTATGATAAGACAATAATAATGCAGCAACTGCACAAGCAAAAGGCTGTGCCATACTTGTGCCACTGAGCGTGGCATACCAGTTATCTGGCACTGTTGAAAAAATATCAACACCGGGAGCCATAAAGTCTAAATTATTTCCAGTATTTGAAAAATTAGCTCGTTTAAAGTTCTCATCGATTGCACCAATAGCAATTGTTTCTGGGTAATTAGCCGGATAGAAAATTTCTTTGGTATTTCCTGCATTTCCTGCTGCTACGAAACAAATTGAACCTTTTTTGGCCGCATACTGAATCGCTTTGCGTACTTGTTGAACTGGCACAGGTGCCCCAAGAGACATAGATATAAAATCTGCCTTCTGATCAGCAGCCCATCTAACTCCTCTGGCAACGTTCAATAAATTCCCATTACCTTTATCATCCAAAACCTTCACGGGCATCACCTTTGCTTTAGGTGCTACACCTACAACGCCAATATCGTTATTTTCAGCACAGATAGTGCCGACAACGTGTGTACCGTGCCCGTTACCATCTTGGGGTGGTTTCTTGGGGTTTACCATGTTTGCACCCGGCAGGAGATTATTTGCAAGATCAGGATGATCTAAATCACATCCTGTATCTAGAACCGCTATTGTTACGCCTTCTCCTTGGGCGTGCTTCCATGCGTCTGGTAAATTAAAAGCTGTGATATTCCAGCCTGCTTTTTGTCTTGCGTCTTGCAAAGACAAACAATCCACTCTTTCATAGGGAAAAAGTTTACATTTCATACTCTTCTTTTTAGCCACCTTGCCTCCTGTTTAAACTAAATCCACACTCCCATCTACGGGGTCAGTAGATTCTTCATTACCCAAAATGCCGTCCTCTGCATCATCAGCAATATCGTTCCATTTGTTACGCCATGAGCCATCACGATACTTAGCAACAACAAAGTCAATTGCTCCTGAAACGATGACCATAATTACAAAGCGTTTAATTGGTATGTTGAACGGCTTCAAAAATATAGGTAGAGATAACGTTACAATTTCATCATACAATTTCTCTACATAAACCATTACGGTTGCTTTTTTGTCTGCACCGTCACCAAGTTTGTCATCGACAAGTTGGATGAATTCGTCCAGACTGTTAATCAAAAATGCACAAATTTTGTTAAAACTGACTTTAACATTGGAAAGAAAGCCAAACCACCCTTTCTTTATGGGGTTTTCAGTTTTCCATGCATTTAAAAGTTCGTTAACTTTTGATTCTAGTTCGTTAACTTGTATTGGGTTTCCAACTGGATTTGTTTCCATTGATATTCCTCCTTGGGTGTAACGCTAACCTTTCTTAGATAGTTAACTATCGCAGAAAAACCAGCTACGACAATAAGGGATTTGCTCCCCAAAGTCCCTGCCAGTTGTCTATTATATAGTATGAATAATAAGGGCAAAGTTCTAATAATTTTGGGTGGTGGAATTGGTAATATTGTACAAGCAACCCCTGCAATTCAAGCAATTGCAAGTGAAAAATGGACCGTAGATTTGAAGCTGGAATGCAACAGTTCTAGGGATGTTTTTGAGATATTTAAGCTCTCTTGTATAAGGGATATCGTCAAGAAGGTTACGGAAAGTTACGACTATCAATTAAATGGTCCTTTTACCTCTGGGCAACGGCATAAATGCAAGGTGTTTATAAGGCCAAGCCTATATTACGCCCAACACATCCCAGAAGCGAGAATTTACTTTAGCATGGCAGTTCAAATGGGAATAACTGCCAAATTGCCCAATGCTAAAATAGTGGTGCCAAAATCTGGATATAATCCACCCAAAGGCTCTATTGCCATTTATCCCGGCTCTAAACATAACTGGGCCATGAAAAGATGGGACAAATATGACAAGCTGGCTGAAAAATTCAAACATGTCGTAATTGTTGGCACTAAAGGGGATATCGAATCTCATGGTCACCCAACATGGATAAAGAATCCTTGGAAATGGCCCAAAAACGTCGAGTTTTATCACGGCACCCTAGCAGAACAAGCATATACAATTTCCCAATGTGATATGTTTATAGGCAATGATGGCGGTTTGAGTCATGTGGCAGCAGCCACAGGCATCCCCACTTTTATTTTATTCGGTCCTTCCTCTAATATAAAGAATAAACCCTTTACCAAAAAGTCATGGGCTATATCTATAGATTTACCGTGCCGACCGTGCCAATTTACTAAAGGGACAGACGGGAAACAAGTATTTGATGGCGGTAAATCAACTTGTCCCCTTAGTATGAAATGTATGAGTGATATGAGTGTAGATTATGTGTTCAATAAAATTAAGGGGATTACCAAATGAAACAGAAGCTTAGAGACGAATTGGTAGCAGAAATTAACGGTTGGCAAAAAGCTGCAAATTATCAGGGATGTCCTTTTAAAGGATATGAAAAAATTAGACCACATCGCAAAGATCACCCTAAAGTTTTTGCAGCAGTGTTGGAAAAGCTAAAAGAAGAAGAGTACGACTTAACTGACAAATCTGCAATTGATATTGGCTCCAATATCGGATATTTCGCTTTTGCTCTAAGACTTAAGGGGGCTGGCTCCATCAATTTGGTAG
>CEPZ01082537.1_pt1 | contig 10388 bp, 14 predicted proteins | sample 530461 | NCBI WGS metagenome assembly CEPZ01 (sample SAMEA2620106, study PRJEB7988) | marine metagenome | isolation source: saline water (ENVO:00002010), including | reverse complement strand
GTACAATCTTATCAAGATTTAATTGATAGTTTCGCAGGAGCATTAAATATTGTAATTGGTTTCATAATCTTAATCGCTTTAATTTCTGTTTTAGTCTCGGCAGTCAATACAGCAAACACAATGATTACTTCTGTCTTAGAAAGGATAAAGGAAATTGGAATAATGAAAGCTGTCGGCTCTCCAAACTCAGCGATATTTAATATATTTCTATTTGAGTCTTCATTATTAGGTTTTATCGCAGGGGCAGTTGGAGTTCTTGTTGGATTCACAATCACTTCTATTGTTGGTAGCATATTAGATGGAATGGGTTGGGGCTTCCTTTCTCCATATTATCATCCATACTTGTTCATAGGACTTATCGCTTTTGCAACAATTACAGGAGCTATCTCAGGAGTAATACCAGCAATTAAAGCTTCAAAGATAAAACCAGTAAATGCATTAAGATATGAATAGAATTCTAAGATTAGTTCCAAAGAATATTATCTTGCTGGTTCAAATGAAATTGGAAGGGTGATCCTCGTCAGTGATGCAATTACTGCACAAAAATAATTAAATTGAGAATATGTTGGTGAAATAGAATTATTCGTGTCGATGTTTATTTTTCTGCTTATCCTTCTTCTTTTTTCTTCTCCAAAGCCAGAAAATAATAACTAAAACAACAAAAGCAATAATATAATAAGTTGTCTTACTTCCTCCATTTTGATCCCTTGCCCTACCAGTAAAGTAACTGGAATCATACGTAACAGATTTTTCCAATTGTCTTCTTTCGCTAATTTCATCAGTGTACAAGATTACTAAATCAATCTCCCCATCCGTTGGAACTGCCTCAAAACTAAATGTTGTGTCTTCATTTGAATCCAAAGATCCAACAATATTTCTATTACTCCCCTTAATTGAGATACTCTCCTGCTTTGGAATCTCTACAGTAAGTGCTTCAACGTCATTCTCCCCTATATTAAGAATTTCAAAAGTCAAAGTCCTTGTTCCTGCAACATAATCTTTTATTGAAACTTCAAAATCAGTTTCTAAATCTTCAACAGTAATATTAAATTCTCTAACTGTAATTGCTTTATTATTTTCCACACCGTTTGAAAACTTGATTTCTAGAGAATTATCACCATCTCTAGCGTCTTTAGCAACTCTTAATTTATAAGGAATCAATAAGTAAGTGTTAAAATCAGAAACAGTCCCGCCCTCTGCAGTAACTCGAGCTTCCTGCCCAGGAATCAATTCAAAAGGAAATTCTTCAACAAGTTCAAAAACAACATTCTTACACTCAGGATTTGAAATACCATTCAATTGGAACACTACTTTAACTTCATCCCCAGGAATTACAGGATAAGGATCTTGATTAATCAGTTTTGCATCTAAAGAACAACTAGCTGCACTTACCAAACTAATCATAAATACTCCCAATAAGACAGCTAGAATTACTCTTTTCATGTTATTAATAAAACTTTTCTCCTTTTAAATATTACTTTTTACATCAAACAACCTTATTCTTAACTTTTCCTCCTAAAAAGGCTTTAACATTCTCAACAGTCATATCCAAAATTCTCTGCTCGGCTTCTTTTGTGTAAAATGCCATATGCGGTGTAACAATAACATTATCATAATCAATTAACAAATGATTCTCTATAAGGGCACGCCAGTCACTTACTTTTTCTTTCTTCTTAAACAACTCTGCTTCTTCCCCAAAATCTTCTTCCTCTTCTAAAACATCTAAACCAGCTCCTGCAAGGATACCTTCATCTAGTGCCCAACGTAAAGCTCCAGTTTCAATTATCTCTCCTCTAGAAGTATTAATCAGTATTGATCCTTTTCTCACTTTCCCAATATTATTCTTATTTATCATATGCTTCGTTTCTTCAGTCAATGGAACATGAAGTGTTATTACATCACTTTTCTCTAACAATTCATCTAATTCAACATACTTGAATCCGAGTTTTCCAGCTAATTCCTCATCTCTAGATTTATTAAAAGCAATAACCTCCATTTGAAAACCATTAGCAATCTTAATTACATGTTGCCCTATATGTCCTGCTCCAATAACTCCTAATGTCTTTCCTTTCAAATCAAATCCTTGTAGTCCCTCAAGTACGAAGTCATCACTTTTTTTAACACTCTCAATTCCTTTCCATATCTTTCTTGACAAGTTTAATATCAATCCAAATGTGTGCTCCGCAACAGTATTCTCTCCATAACTAGGAACATTACTCACATTTATTCCAAACTCCTTTGCACTCTCAATGTCAATATGATCATATCCAGTTGACATTGTAGCAACGTACTTTAGCTCCGGCAAGTCTCTCATCACCTTTCTATCAATTTCAGAATCAACAAAAAGCACAATTCCTTCAGCGTCCTTTATCTTTCCCAAACCTGTCTTATCTAATTCCTCAGAAAAAAATACAATCTCATGTTTCCCAATATCTCCCAATCTATTTCTCACATATTCTGCTTTCTCTTTATCTGTTTCCAAAAACACAATTTTCATTTTTCTTTCTTCTCCACAATTTTAACTTTTCTAATCTTACCTAAATCACTTCTTCTCAAAAGTCCATTCTTTGCTCCCCTAATCTGAATAACAGATTCAGCATTAGCACTTCCTATCTGAATCGCCTTCTCAATCCCAAAATTTTTAATTATTCCATAAACAAAACCAGAAGCAAAAGCATCTCCAGCTCCAGTTGTTTCCCTACATTTAATATTTTTATTTGCGTGCGCTCTATACAAATTAATTCCATCACTTGTCTCACTTCCCTTATCCCCCTCAGTAATACAAATGATCTTAACGCCAAGCTTATGTAGTTTCTCATGCAAATTCCCTTTCCCAACTAAAATTCCTGCCTCTTTCTTATTCAAGATCAAAACATCTGTATTCTTCAATATCTTTTTCAATCTATTCTTCCCCAAACAAACTTGATATTGACTTGGATTAAACGCAACCTTTGTCCCCTTCCCAACAGCAAATTCCACAAGTTTCTCCATCGTCTTAAAGGACTCTTCCATCATACTTGAAAAGTAAAACCAATCAGCTTTCAATTTCCCCTTCTCAACTTCACCCCACTTTATCGTATTACTTGCTCCTTTGTAAGTCAATATTGTCCTTCTCCCTTTCTTAGCTCCTAAAATAGCGCTATATGCAGTATGCTCTTTACTCTTTATCCCAAGAAACGGAACATTATCTTTTCCCAACTCACGCAAAACAATCTCTCCATTTTTTCCTTCTCCAATCTTTCCAAAATATCCTGCTTTCAATCCAAGCCTTCTAAAAGCCACAGCAGTATTCGTCCCTCCTCCCCCAATACTAAAATTAATATCATCAATTAAGATCTTATCTCCAACATCAAAGCATAACTGCCCTTTACTTTCCCTTACAGATGTATCCATGTATATATCTACCACTGCACTTCCAAAAGTTATTATATCGTATTTCATCCCTTTTCCCTCTTCAAAGCCTCAAGTCCAGGAAGCTTCTTCCCCGCAATATAATGCACTAAAGCTCCTCCACTTAAACTAATATATCCTAACTTTTTCTCGTTTATATTCATTTCTCTCGCTGCTGTTGATGAATGTCCTCCAGCAACAACACAGAAGGCTGGAGATTTCTCCATAGCTTTCAATAATCTCTTTGTTCCCAGGCAGAAACCTTTAACGCCACAATTCCCTGGAGTTCCCTTCATGAATACAAATGAACAGCCCGCAATAATCTTCTCATACTTTTTTATCGTCTCTTCCCCAATGTCCAAAGCACGAGCATTAACAGGCCAATTCTTCTCTCCAATGTCTTTTCTTTTTCTCTTAATCAAAAAGCCAAAATCAGAAGGCTTATGCATATGCCCTAACTCTTTCTTAATTATCTTCCCAAATTCCTGCATCTCCTTCTTTCTTTTCTTATTTTCCAGGCCCAGATTCTTCCCAGAAACAATACTGCATAACACAGAAAAAACTCCAGCAGCCAAAATATTTTTCTTTTTCACTAATAACATAAGATCATCAACTTTGTTCCCTCCAAGAAGATAATGGCAATCTCCTAATCTTATCTTTCCAATATTTTTCAACTCTTTCTCAAAAGTTCTCCCCATTCCAGCGTCCATATACTTAGGGAAAGAAACAATGCTCGTTTGATCCCTATGTGCAACAGAAAAAGCATCATTAATGTAAATATCAAATCTATCCTTAAACTCCTCAACAATCATATTCCCTTTCTTTTTTGGATCATATTCATCTTTTTGAAACCTCACGTTTTCCAACAAAATAGCTTGCCCGCTCCTCAAACTATCAATCTCAGAAATTGCTTTCTTTCCCAATGTATCTTTAACAAACTTAATCTTGCAATACTTGTTTAACAATTTAACATGCCCTTTCAATGATTTGAAATCCTTTTTATCAGGCTGCCCTTGATGAGCAAGAACAACAACTCTCCCGCCTTTCCTTTGAATCTCTCTTATTGTCTTTCCACTTTGTTCAATCCTCTCGTTATTTTCTACTTTATTTCTAACAAAAGGAGAATTAATATCCGCTCTAACTAGAACTCTCTTTCCTTTAAAGTTAAAATCGTCAAGTGTTCTTATTCCTTTGAACATTCTACTTGCTCCACTTTCTCATCAATTTCAGAACATCAACAACTCTATTACTATATCCATATTCATTATCATACCAAACTAATACCTTAGCTAGATTTCCTTGCTTCTGCGTAGAAAGAGCATCGACAATGCCGCTTTCAGTTCTTCCAATAATATCTGTTGAAACAAGTTCTTCTTCAGTATATCCAATAATTCCTTTCATACTTCCTTTACTCTCTTTCTTGAAAATCTGATTGAGCCCCTTTTCAGTAAAGTTCTTCTTCAATTCAACAGTTAGATCCAATAAACTACCATCCGGAATGGGAACACGAACTGCAAATCCTTTTATCTTCCCAAGTAATTTAGGAAAGACAACACATATAGAATCACTAGCTCCGGTTGTTGAAGGAATAAGGTTCATTAAAGCTGCCCTTCCAAGTCTTCTTCTTTTTTCAGAACTTGTATCAACTACACTTTGACTTGAAGTGTAAGCATGTATTGTTGTAAATAACGCATTCTTAATTCCAAACTTCTTATCTAAAACAGCAACAACAGGCGCTAACGCATTTGTTGTACAACTTGCTACTGAAATTATCTCATCTCCTTTCTCCAATTTATTCTCATTAACTCCTGGAAGAATAATGATATCCGGATTGTCAGCGGGTGCAGTAATCACCACTTTTTTTGCACCCGCTTGAATATGTTTGCTTGCACTTCTCTTATCAGTAAATTTTCCTGTAGCCTCAACAACTGTATCTATTTTAAGATCAGCCCAAGGCAAATTCTCTGGATTCCTCTCCGATAATACAACAATCTTCTTCCCGTTAACAATCAGTTCCCCTCTTTTCCCCTTTTTAATTGTGCCTTTAAACTTCCCATGAATACTTCCATATTTAAGCAAATAGATAACATCATCAACTCCATGAATATCATTTATAGCTACAACTCTGATTCCTCCCTCTAAACACAATTTAAAAACACTTTCCCCAATTCTACCAAAACCATTTATTGCTACTCTCATAAAAACCCCTTTTAATATAAAGATAACAGCGAAAGTTAAATTATAAACCTTTTCAATCTATATTATCCAAGACAAGAAAAACAAACCAAGAGCTACAACCATTATAATACCATAAATTCTCTTATCCCAAGCAAGCACTTTAGCTCCATCAAAAGGCATAACAGGAATCATATTAAATGCAGCAAGTAAAGCATTAATTGTAAATCCAAAGCTTGCTATCGCTCCTAAAATTCCAGCAGTATAAAACAATCCCAAAATCATAAACAGAACTGCAAGAACAATATTTGTAACAGGTCCAGCAAGAGAAATTTTTCCATTCTTTGCCCTATTTAATCCAAACCCTTGAATAAAAACAGCTCCAGGAGCAGCAATAATAAATCCGAAGAAGCTCAGTCCCACAGCAAGCCAAAGCATTCCATAAAATGCTTTGAATTCCGCTCGGAGGCCATAGCTAATTGCAACATACTTATGTGCAAGTTCATGTAGTAAGAAGCCGATTCCAGCAGTCAGAAAAGCAACAAGAAAGATAGTAGTAAAACCAACTTCTGATTTAAATAAACCAGAAAGGCCTCCTGAAAGCAAAATTGCAAAAGCTAAAGAGAGCATAATCCCTGCATAAAATAAATCTTTCTTTTCTTTCCTTGAAAATCTCATTTTCAAGAACAATGAAGTATTCTTTTTAAATTAGCCGAAGTTTGTCTTAGAATTTCCATTTCGTCTCTTGCGTTATCGATCCAATCAATCAATTCATCTAGATTAAGGGATTGAGGTAGAAAACTAAGTGAAGGCATCTCCATTGAAAGTATAAGTTTACCTAAATTTCTATATCTCTCATCCTGAACCATATATGCTCTCTCATTTTTTTCATCGGCGCCAAATCCCTCCAGAAATTCCCTTTGATATCTCTGAAATTTTTCCGATAAATGTTCAGAAATAGTATGAGGTGCCCATACTCTTCCACTTGCTTCTTGAGGTCTCAAAATTAGAAATTGATATCCTGTAGGTTTAATATCATCAGATATAGTAAGTCCAAACGCAGGGCCTGCTAATTTTACATGAGGAAAGTAATCCAATTTTGACAAACTTGGATTTAAATGCAATCCATTAATATAATTAATTTTTAAGAAATGATCATTTTCTGATACAGTACCAAGAATTTCTCCAACATTAACTTCTCTAGGCTCATAAACTCTAATTCCAATCCTTGAAAGGAATTCATCCCTGTTGTCCAATTCTTCTTCTGTCATTTTAATATTATTATAGGAAAGGATCTCTTTATAATAATTTATATGATAAAAACCAAAAAAATAAAAGTATAAAATAAAAAAATAAATTTGTAAATTTAACCTAGCTTAGAATCTATGATCTGTTGGAAAGCACTAAACGGTTGAGCTCCACTTAAAGCAGTTCCTTCTCCATCTTCTCCCATGATGACAAAGTATGGTGTTCCTCTTCCTCCAGCCGCCGCCGCATCTCTAAGATCCTTTTGAACTTCTGCTCTCGTTTCTCCCTTGTCTACACAATTAGAGATGTCATATCCAAGTTCTTTAGCCCACGTTTTGAAATTAGCACTATTCAAATTAGCTTGATTTTCAAATAAAACATCGTGATATTTGTAATAAGCTTCATCTGATCCAGATACTTTCTTAACACATTCTGCTGCTTCTGCCGCAGGTTGCGCTTGTGGATGAATGCTTGTTAGAGGAAAGTCCCTAAATACTATCTTGACTTTTCCAGTATCAACATATTCACTCTTCAAAAGAGGGTGTGTATTTGTCGCATGTCTTTGACAGAAAGGACATTGATAATCAGAGAATTCTATAATTGTAACAGGAGCATCTTTATCCCCTAAAACTGCGTCATCATCTATACTAGCACTAACTTGACTAGGTTGTGTAGGCTGTTGCGTAGGTGCAACAACATTTCCTGTTCCTGGCGTTTCAGAATCATCTCCAGTGAAGATAACAAAAGCACAGATTATAACAACTAAAGCAAGAACAAATGTACTATATTTCCAAATCTTATCTTTGCTAATAGAAATAGTAAGGTCTTCTCCTGATTGTACGTTTTCTTCTTCCATAATTAATTACCTCCTTTCATATCTGTATTGAACATGTTTTTCGATATTTTACAGTTTATTAAGTCTTTCGATGCCCTATAAATCGTTACCCCTAAAATTCCAATTGCTAAAATACTTATTTCTAAACCATCAAAAGGCAAGAATGTAACTGCCGCCACCCCTAATCCCAAAACAGATAACACTCCAACTCCACAAGCAGCACATCCAGGAACAAGGGCTCCAAGGAAAACACCTATGCTCCCAAAGATACTTAATTTTTTATCAGAGTTTCCAATAACTCTAGTCTTATAAGAAATCAATGAAAACAGCATTCCAAATAATATACTGATAATTATTATTGAAACAAAACTATGAAATTCAATAGTCTCTTTAAACCCCAAAGACAAAGATAAAAACAACTTGTTCCCTTCAAGAAAACCAAAATTTTGGTAAAAAGAAAAAATAGATTTATAATTAGCAATAAAGACATTTAAAACATAAAAGAAAAAAGCAATAATTATTGCTAAAAATAAATAACTTCTTTTAGAAAATACAAGTTTCCAAGATCTAAGAACTTCATTCATATATTCTCCTAATAAAAATCACTTATAAGTCTTGTGTTAACGCTGTTATTTGATTTTTATTCTCATAATTCCCAATAAAACAAGCAGTATCCCCACTAAAATATAAACAGTAAGAACAATAGGACTATGAAATATCAAAATTCCAAGCAAAGAATCTTTCACAATGTAGTTAGCTCCCGAATCTACATCGAATTTAATAAAGTAAGCCAAAATTAAGAAAATTATCCAAATTATTCCAAGAAAGAACGTTATTTTATTATTTATCTTCATTCCTTAAAAAGACAAGAAAGTTTTAAATACTCTTCCCTCTACTCTTTCCTAACACGGAGAAAAAGAGGGACATGGCTAAAAAATGCATTTATTGTTATTCTGAACTACAGCAAGACTGTGTCATGGATGTCTGTAGCCCCTGCGGACACAATGTCTGGGGAGAAAAAATGTTTTCTGCAATAATTCAAAATATGGAAAATGCCAGAGAAGCTGGGGACTTATTTCAAGGATCTGTATCTGATTCTGCAAATACAATATTAGAAAAGTCTAATGAAACGACAAGGCAGCCCGAAGTCCCTCAAAATCCAGAACAGAAAGAGCAGGGAACAAGCCTTTCCTTATTTGAAGAAGCAATGCAGACTCAAAAATCCATTTCTGCTCAACAAGAATCAGAACTAGAAAATCCCCCACAAGCTCAAGCCCTCATCCAAGAATCAGAAGAACAAATAGAAGAAGTAAATCAGGAACCTATTCAAACATCTTCAGACTCTTTCTCCCTATAATCCAATAGTTTTAAAAACTGCTTTTTACCTTATTCTACATGCTTAAACACAAAAGGCAAAGAGACAAAGGAAAATTCTCATTTACGAGATTTTTCCAGAAATTCAGCCCTGGAGATAAGGTCGCTGTAGTTAGGGAACTAAGTCAAACATTCGGCTACTCAAAGAGATTACAAGGTCGTACAGGGGTTGTCCTAGAAAAACGAGGGGCAGCATACCATATTGAAATCGCAGACTTAGGAAAGAAAAAGAAATATTTAATTAGACCCATCCACTTAAAGAAAATATACTCAGGAGAAGCAAAATGAAAGTATTAGAAAAACAACCATTAGCACTTGCAGACGTAAAGGCACATATCAAAGATGTAGAAGAAAAAAAGGATCTTTTACTTTATCTAAAGAAATTCACAATCTTGTCTCCTCAAAAAGCAAAGGCCCTTGCAGAAGAAATAAGAGCCCTTAAAAACGTTAAGATAAAAGAAGAAGATATCATAGCAGTATTAAATTTCCTCCCTAAAGACGCAGAAGATGTAAATAAAATATTTATTGACGTTTCCCTTTCTCAAGAAGAAATAAATCAAATCCTGGAAATAGTTAAAAAATATGGAGCTTAAAAATGACAGAAAAAGAAGAAAATGCAATAATCTTAGATTATTTACCTTATGGATATCCAATAGAAAAGAAAATGTCTCCAATAGCTCAGGCTATAGGTCTTAAAACTCTTGCATTGTTAGAATTAATTCCTCGTAGAGGAGTCACACTATCAATAAAGGAAAAGGTTTATATAGGTCCAGAGAAGAGAGATAAGATATACTACATCGCCGGAAGACTAAGGCGGGATAGAATAACAGAAACTGCAAAGATCCAACTGCAGGAGTTCATCGAGGAACTAGTTGGGGAGCAAGAATCTCGTTTTGTCGAGTTCTTCAATAATGCTCCAGCGATTAATACTAGGCTTCATCAACTTGAACTTCTTCCAGGTTTTGGAAAGAAGCACACCCAAGAGATCATTGAGGAAAGGGCCAAAAAGGCCTTCAAATCCTTTGAGGATATAAGGGAAAGAGTAAAAAGCATCCCAGATCCAAAGAGCGCAATAGAAAAAAGGGTTATAGAAGAGCTCTTGGAAAGACAGCGCTTCAATCTTTTTGCACACTAAAAACAAAAATGGCAAAAGAAAGAAAAGAACAAGAAAAAAATCCTAAGGAACAAAAAGAAGAAGAAAAACCAAAGGAACGAAGAGAAGAAGAAGAAACTGAAGTTCTAATTAGAATTTTCGGACATGACATTCCAGGAAGTAAGAATATCCTAACCGGTTTAACAAGAATAAAAGGAATTTCTTGGGCAATTTCAAATGCAGTTTGCCACAAATTAAAACTTATAAAATCCA